>ERZ1292644.1843-Hain-H14-01um-R2-1843-length-10320-cov-5_pt1 | contig 10320 bp, 18 predicted proteins | sample MGYA00564402_ERZ1292644 | MGnify/ENA primary metagenome ERZ1292644 (study PRJEB36523, sample SAMEA6512644) | groundwater metagenome | collected 2019-01-09 | study: AquaDiva: Metagenomics assemblies of 32 groundwater samples | reverse complement strand
GTTCAATTTCCAAAATTCTCGTAGTTTTTGTAATTCGCATTTAATAATTCTTTAAGAATTCTTTTTAAATTTAATCATATCCACTGCTCTGTTAAAAAAGTCAGAATATAATAATTTTTGTAAAACTATTTTAGGGGTTGATAAATAATTTCTTAAAAGAAACTTAAGAAACTTTTGAAAATTTTTATAGTTTAATTCTTAGTGGATTTAACCCCAAACATAAGGTATCATATCTAAAGGATACTCTGGAAAGATTAATCGATTAATATTATTCAAATTGGGAAAAAAGCCAGGCGTTACTTGATAAACTGTTCTGGTAATTCTCTTCCTGTTAGAATCTGGTAAGTCACCAACGTCGCAAGGCTCTATTTTTAATGTCGTTAGAGTAATATCCGACTTATTATATACCCTTCTTTTAACAATTATCTCCTGTTCCCTAACAAGCCGCCCAACCTTTAACTGACTTGAATGAATTACTATCCTCGTTAAATCCATAAAAAAGATTAACAAAAATCCTTTTTAAAGATTATTATACTGAATCATATCCATCTCTTCTTGAAAATTCCCTATTTCGATATCTTGGAGAAATTGGAATTTTTCATTACAACCACCCTTTGCGAAAAATTCCCTTGTCTCTTATTTCAAAACTTATTTCTTTTTCAGGCAAGCTTCTGTGCTTCACAAGAATTGCTTTTCTTCTCCCTCTTTCATTTCTTAATTCAATAATGCACTTGCTCCAATATTTTAGTAAATCTCCGCCGACAAGATGAATCTCTTTCTCAATTCCATTTTTTAAATCTTCTTCAGAAAGAAAATTGCTGTAAACCTGATTTGTAACTATTATGGGAATTTTCTGCTTTCTCGAAATTTCCGCGAGAATTCTCATCTGCCACGCAACCAGATTATTCAACCCTTTGACTTTGTCATCATTTCCGGAAATTTCTCCTAAAGCAATTCTGTAAAGAGTCGCCATGCCATCAATAACAATCAAACTAATATTCTCTTTTTTTATCCGGTTTAAAAGATTTGAAAAAAGTTTCTTCTGCTCGTCAAAACTCGTCGGCTCTGAAATAAAAATATTCTTCAAAACATCTTCGTAACCATCGCCAACAACCTGCCTCACTCTGTCAACGCTGAAACCTCCCTCGCTGTCGACGAAAATAACCTTGTTTCCTTTTTTCGCCTGGCTGCACGCAACGAGAATTGAAAAATTCGTCTTTCCGCTTCCCGCCGGTCCGGCAATCATTGTTATAACATCACTTTCATATCCCCCAAAGAGCCACTTGTTCAAGTCAAAACTTCCCGTGGAAATCTTTTCTGTTTTCAGTTTCTTCTGTCTTGGTTCAGCCATAAAAAATAAAACACGGAGAAGTTAATAAGAATTGTTGTTGAATCACATTCAATTCATTTCGGTTTTCTTGGCCCATTAACCCCGACAATACTGCAACGAACCCACTCAACAGAAGCATTCTTGAAAAGCCTTTCAAATTCCTCCTTATCAAAAACAAGAAGATAATCATCTCCGCCAAAAGTTTTCATTTCAGAGGCTCTTATCTTTTCAGCAACTAAATCAGAAAGTTCCATTGTGCGATCAAGATTTGAAAATCCCTGTCCGTAATCAACAAGCAATAATACTTTGTCCGCATAGGGAGAAATATTTTTTAGTCTTTGATAAACACCTCTTTCCGACATGTTTTCATAATTTTGAATAAGCAATCTTGCCCAAGAATTTTTATTTCCCTCGCCCAATTCTTTCAATCTCTTTTCAAGATTTTTTAAGAGATTGGTTTTCCCGCCCCAGTAACCTCCTCTTACAGAATCAGTCATCTCGGCAATTCTTTTGAGATTTCCAAGTTTTTCATCAGAAGGATTTTCGAGATAATCTGTGAGATTTTTATAAAAATTATCTAAATATTCTCCCCTTTCTTGGTCTCGGGCAATATCTGAAAGAGCGTCTGACATTCAACGAAATAATAATGGAAGTATAAAAAGATTATTGTAATCAAAAATAAAAATTGTTATAATTTTAAATATCCAAATCTTTTAAAATACTGCTCTCAATAAAAAATAATGGAAGGGATATTAGATAAAGTTCTCTCAAGAAAACCTCCAAAGATACTTTCAAAGGCGGAAAATTACGCTCTTTATGAAGCAGGCTTGTTTGGAAACAAAGCATTGACATGGAACTCTTATGAAGAAATCCTGAAAAGCGGCTGGCACGGAGGAATATGCATGCGTTCAAAAAAAGGCGTTGCAAGAAAAGAGGTAAGATATAATATTCCCTTGGAAGATGTTCCAAAACACATTGAACAATTTAATAAAATTGGAATTTCAGAAGAGATGATTTCTTTCAACCAAAGCATGCCCGACGAGCATTTGATTTTGCAGGGAGAAGTGATGAAATATGAAATGGAATTTTATCTGGCTTATACGACAATTAAAGAGCCGATGAACAAAGCGTTAGCCGCAGAAACAAGATATGCAGAAGGATTTTTGGCAAAAAAATTAATTACTGAAAATGTTACGCAGGAAAGTCTTTATGAATTTCAAAAACTGTTCGGATTGTTTCCGACAAGCGTCGTTGAATTCAGCGCCTATGCAATTCCCGTCGGAACTCTAGCGCATTTAAACAGAAACACTGTTTTCTGGGAAGTGAGAAATTACTGATAATTTTTTCTTGCTCCCTTTTGCTTGAATTTTCTTCCTTTCCTTAAATCTCCAAAACCCATCATATGAAGATATTTTGTAATAGTATCGTCATAAAATCCTATTTCTTCAACAACTTTTCTGACATTCCGATAATGAAGATAAGCAGAAACAATTCTAATAACATCATCTACGGGAAGAAGGGGTTTGCCAAATCCTCTCGCGGAACTATAATGATTCGCAACAATATGACCCGCGATTGATTCTAAATTCATTTTACTTCATCTTCTCCAATTTTTATTTAAGATTGTTGCAATTAGCAAATCAACCAAGCCAAAAAGCATTGACTAATCTTTCCAAAAATCCTCTCTTTTTCTCAACCTTTGGCTTTTCAATTAAACTTAAATAATCACTAACAATCTTCAAATCTCCAAGGTTTCCAGAAATTGAAATCTGATATCTTCCATCTAACTTAAAAGGGTTATAATCAAATCTTAATGTTTCAGTGCCACGAATTACTTTTTTAACTTCTTCATAATTTTCTTCCGGAACAAAAAATCTCATTTCATTAGCCATTTTACTTCATCTTCTTGAAGTCATCTTCAATTTTGTCCAGCTCTTTTGTTATTCCCTTTATTGCATCGTCAATCGCTTTCTTCGCGCTCTTTCCCTTTGTTTGAACTTTCAAAACAGGATTTCTCGTGGGATGCTCTCTCCTCCACGCGGCAAAGCTGACATCAGAATCCTTGTTAAGATAAACTCTTAAAATTTCCGCAATTGTCAAATCATTAATCTCGGCTTCAATTTCATTTTTTGAACTTTTCAAAATATGGACTTCCATTGTCATTGTAAATTTTGCGAAAACTTTTAGTTTTCAGTTTATAAGAAAATCAAAATTTTGTTTATAAATCTTGCCATTCAAACAACACATTCCGTAAAGTCTAAACTGTCCGATTAGTGTCCGAAAAGTAGACCTATTTTTTAAGCCATTTTTCAGGAAAACCCATCATTAAAACTCTTAAAGAATAATTTGTTAAATCTCTTGCCTTTGCCCATGACAATTTGTATTTCTTCTTAATTTTCTTCGTCAAATTACTAATTTCATCATCTATGTTTGCCGTTATCTTTTTCTGCAAAGTTAATCTTTTTGATTTCATTTTCTATTCTTAATCATTCTGTAAATATAAATTACAATAAAAAAAGAAATTGCTATAAATCCTAACAAATTCAAAACAGCATTTTCAACATTAAAAATTCTAAGCGAAAAAACAAGAAGCACTATAAGAATTAATCCAAGACTTATCAATTCAAGTTTCTTTTTCATAATAATCCCTCATAGCATTCTTTTGTAAATCTTCTTATAATCTTTTTCACAAACAAATCCTGCAATCCTTTTATTTTCCCCTTTCCCTGAAATGACAAAGGTGAAAAAGTCCTTGTCTTTGTCTATATGCTTCCCGCAAGAAAGACATTCTGTTGCGTTTAAGTTATGTTTGGTTTCCATCCTTTTATTATTGACCATTACAATTTAAAGTTTTATGACTACTGGTAAGTAAAGTTTACAGATATATTTTTTCAATTTTAGAATTACGAACTTTGTTAATATCAATACTTCCTGATTTAGTTTTAATTTGATTTATATCCTCTTTATTTAATTTCCAAATTTCTTTTATCCAATAGTATTTATCTAATACGACAAGTAAGAGATAATCAAATTTATGTACGTTTAGATTTTTAAGGGAATATGTTGAACGTTTTTTATTAAAGTCATGTTCTTGTAATGTTTTTATCTCATATTTCTTCCCCATTATTTTATCTTCTGCATCATATCCTACCTCATTATTTCTTTTATTTAATTCTAAAGTTAAAATTTTACTTGAGAAATATTCTCCTAACTCTCCAACAAACTTATTAGAATTTATATAATTGTTCTTAAATAAAAACTCTCGTATTTTTCCTAATGATTCAAGTTTTTCCTTTAATTCTAAATTTTCAAAAGATTTCATCTCCCCTCACACCACCCACAACTATCTTTTGGGCAATCAGAGTTTAATAATTTAATTGCACTCTTGAATATGTTTTCGGCGTTCTTTGGATTTGTTTTCATCTTTACCAACTCTGTATTAAAAACAACTTCCCCCGTTTCTAAAACTTCTTTGGGCATGTAGAAAAGCAAGAATCCGTAGTCTTCTGTTTCATAATTATTTTTTCTTAAAAGAAAATTATAAGTATCTAATTAATTCTGAGAAATTTTGTGAGTATCTTCTTTTAATGGAAATCCCCTTCAAAAATCAAACCAGCCGCGCGACTTTTTTTCCTTTGTATTAACAGGGCTTGTTTCTTCTTCAGAATTCTCTGGCAAGTCACCATTTACTTCCTTAAGGTTGGAAATTCTAAGTTCTTTATCTCCTAAATCTATTTCACTTCCAAAACTGCTGACCCTCTCCTCCTTTCCGTTATCCCTCATTACTTTTACTCCAAGTGCATTCTCAATTTTCCTTATTACGCCCTCTTTTCCGCTGGGAATCTGTCCATTTTCAATCATATCCAAGACCGCCACCGACTCTCTAATTTCCTTCGAAAGCCGTTCTTGTGTTATATGCTTCATCTTCCTCGCCCGCTTAAGAACCCAATGGAAATTGTCTATTAATTCTTTTTTAATCTCGGTGTTCTCCCTGAAATTCGCGTTGAAGTTCCTTTCAATAAGCGTCTTTAATGAGACATCTTCTTTGGAAATTCCCCTAATACCTAACTTGCTTGGTTCAACTTCGGAAATTCTTGAAGTCCTCCCCTTGAAGGAATTTTCTTCTGGTTTTGAATCGGAAAATTTTCTGATAATCGGGGCATTTTCAATTATAGAGCATTTCCTGCAAACCTTGCTGATTCCATCGGGAAGAATAATATCAAACAACTGCGCTCTCGTATCCTCAATGCCGCACTTAAAGCAATGTTCCATAAAAAATCAAGAAAGCGTGGGTTTTTTAATATTTGTATTCGGGAGAATAATTCAGTTTAGATGCTTTTTAATCTCTTCAGGGGTATGAAAGCCCTCCAAAACAACTTCCTCGTCGATGATTATTGAAGGATAATAAGTTACGTTGTAAATTTTCATTTGAAGTTCAACTGCTTTCAGCCCCAAATCTCCTGCAATTGGAATCAGGATAATTTCATTCCCCATCTCTTTTTTAAGTTCTTCAAGCGTCTTGGAAATCGCTTCCTGCTCCGCTTTTTTCTGGTCGTTCGGATATTGGGTGTAAGCATAAACAACATTGTGAAAATCGCCGCATTTTTCCCTCAATAAAATGCTATTCAACCACAATTCAGTATCCAAAAGAACATATTTCTTTTTCTCCAGAATCAAATCATCTGAAAGCTGATTCAAATCTTCGTACCTCTGAATAATCAGCCCCTCGGAATAAATCCCGTCTGCAAAATCAAGATTCTGCTTCTTCGCCTCCTCGCAATTTGCAGAATCCATAATCTGGAAATAATAATTTTGAAGTTTCAAGTCCATACTTCCTATTTCAAATTTTTTGTAATCTTCCACAACTTTCCCGGTTCGCCACGATTCAATGAAAAACCCTGCAAAAATTCCGATTGAAAGTATCAAAACCGTCAGGATTAACGCTTCAAAAAAAACAAAGTGTTTCATTTCGTTATTTTGTAAACCATCTCACATCTCTGCGGATTATTTTATATATCGAAGACAGCAACGGCACGAGATAAAGCGGCCGGTATACAAGGGCATAAATAAGTATGTTTAAAATACCTTTGTTTCCCGAATCTTTTAAAGCATTTGAATAATACACAAACGAAAAAAGCAGGAACAAAATTCCGAGAATCAGCAGCAGCGTTACAGGAATGTAAAACTCCAAGTACTTGAAAGGATTATAACCCTGAAAGAAAAACGGAATTGAAAAGAAATAAAGGCTTGCTTTCTTGAAAACAAAACGCGAAAAAAGCAAAAAACCGACGAGGGCAAGGAAAAAAGCAAGTGAAACATATGGAATTACAAAATAACCGAAAGAATTTCTTGAACTGAAAAAGAATTTTCTGTATTTGTATATTGTCTGCAACCCCCCAAGATTCCACCTTATTCTTTGATTCAGCCACTGCTTGAATTTCATCGGAACTTTCGTGTAAACAACAGAACTGTAAGACATTCGCGTTTTGTATCCTTCGCTTAAAATATGCCATGTTACCTCAATGTCTTCGGTTACATTCTTAATATCAAATCCGCCGACTTTTTTCAGAATTGACGCCCGATAAACGCTCAAAGGTCCGTTCGTAACATAAACGGAATCCACATAATCCAAAATTTTCCTGCTCCATGCAATAACTCTGTAATCAATGTCCTGGAATTTTCCAAGAAAACCTTCCTTATTTTTAACCAAAACTCTTGAAGTAACCGCACCGACTTTTTCATCTTCAAAATATCCTACCATTTTCTTTAAGCTGTCCTTGTCGGGATAAGAATCAGCGTCGGCAACTGCAATTAATTCCCCCTTGGCAATTTTTATCGCCTGATTTAAAGAATCCGCCTTTCCAGAATTTTTTTTGTCAATAATTCTCACAATGCCGTATTTTTTTTCAAGTTTTCTCGCGATTTTCAAAGTATCGTCTGTGCTTCCGTCATTTATTATGATTATTTCCATCTTCCTTTTAGGGTAGTCAATTGAGACAAAAGAATTCACAGTGTCCTCAATGCCGTCCTCCTCGTTATAAGCCGGAATCAGCACAGAGACAAACGGAAAATTTTTTGTTTTCGCGTAATCAAAAAGCGTTTCCCTGTTTCTTGCGTAAATTAAAAGAAAAAACATTAAAAAATAAATCCCGAAAAAAAACATCGCAATGTAAACAAAAGTCATAACTTCAGGCATTTTATTCTCCGGATTTTAATTCCCGAAAGGGCTTTCCTTCCTGCACATTGAAATAATCATAAAACTCGTCGCTCAAGCTCAATTCATATGTATGCCCTGTTTTTTTCTTTTTTATCAAGCCTAAATCAGAAAATTTTTTTATATGCTCGTATGCTTTGTTGCTTCTTATTTTTATCAAAATGCTTTGCTTCATCGGCTGTTTGTATGCTATGATTGCGAGAGTTTCCTGCTCAGACTTCGAAAATTCGCTGCTTCCCGTCGCAAGCCGGTTTATAATCCCTGAATATTCTTTTCTGACATCCATTTTCCACATATTGCTTTTTTCAATAATTTCTATGGCAGAATCGTCCTTGTTGTATTTTTCCTGCAATTTCTCAATCAACTCGCGTATTATTATCGGATTCAAATCACTCAAGGAAATAAGTTCCTGAATGGAAAGAAATCTTCCTGAAATAAAAAAGACAGCTTCAAGTTTTCTGAAATTTTCTTTTTCCTGAGCTTCGTCAATTTCCTCGGCGGTTTTGCTTGAAATATCCATGACTTAGAGAAATCGGCAGGATTTAAAAAATATTGTTAAGCAGAACTAATACCACAATTATCATAAAGATAGGAAGCATCTATCGGAGAAATTGGAGAATCCTCAAGTGGAGGAGTTGATAAAATAGCATCAATACGGCCACCAAATAAACTAAGATACCAAGTTACTCTTTCTTTATCACTCCTGAGAGCTACTACAAGCACATTTTCAAGATAACCTGCCATATCTAAAGTTCTCGGATCATTATCACCAGCATCATAAATTTCAGCTCTTCTACCATCTTTACATTCTATTCCTGCGATCATTTTTCCTCTCGGTTCCGGCATTTCATCGCCAACTTTTAATTCACCTGCTGCAGAATAAATCGGATTCAGAACCATTGCTCCTGCTGTTCCTAAAAGCACTAATTTTGAAACTAAACCTTTTCTCATAAAATCAGCACAAAACTTTGGTTTTTAAACTTTTTCAAATCCTAAACCTCAACATCGCCCCAATTCCAGAGAGATTTAAAAATTGCTCTCCCTCGCTTGTATCAGTGGAAACAATTTCAACGCTCGCGGAAATATTTTCAGCCATTGTCTTAAATTCTTTTGAAATTTTCTTGTCAACATTCTCCGACAAAATCAATTTCTCAACCGCTCCATATTCCATTGCCTTCCTTGTTTCTTTCTCCCCGTAAGTAGCCATATCAGGATTGCTCCCAAGAGTTTCAAAAAATTTCTCAAGAAGTTTTTTCTCTTTAGTTATTTCCTGCTGCGACAAGATATCCCGCGATTTCACAACCAGTTCATTCAACCCGGATTCATTAGAATCTCCAACATCAATTCTCCCGATAACCTTTTCCCTTAATTTCGTCGTTAGATAATCTCCTTCGACAAACTCGTCTTTCGTCGGAATAGGTCCGCCGATAAGAATTCCCTTAAGTTTCGGCATTTCAAAAAAAATCTTTTTCATTTCCTCTGCAATTCTTTTGTAAAATTCTTTAGTCAATCCTTCCGTTACTCTGTGAAATCTCTGCGATGAATTATGAACCAAAACTCCTTCTGCAAAAAAGTTTCCTTCCTCGGTTTCAATATCAATCATCTTTATTGATTTATTATGTTTTTTTATTTCATCTATCTCAAGAGTTATTGTTTCATTTTTAGAATTAGAACTAATTAACATATCTCCTTTTTTCAAATCTTTTGCTAAAACTTCATTAATTTCCCACTCTTTATCTCGGACATATTTAAAAAAAGTATGGTCTTCAGAAGCCAAGATATTCCAACAATCACTGATTACAATTTCCAAATATTTATCTTTAACAACATCCCATTTATTTTCCACTTTAGTGAAAACAATTTTGTCATTTTTAATATCAAATGCTTCTATTTTATCTCCAATTTTTATTTCGGATAAATATTTATTTCCTAATGAACCTTTTTCTAAGTCTTTTTTATTCAAATAAACATTCATTTCAATGCTTAAACATTGTCCTCCAGCTCTTACCTTTGAAGGAATTCCCGATGTCATTTTCTGCAAAACCTCAATTCTTTTTCCCTCAAGCAATCCTATCGTCGCCTCTTTTCTGTCCATGACAAGAAGTCCGAAAACTTCCGTAACTTCAAGCATGTCCTTCAATGGTTGAAGAACAAACTCCTTGTCGCATCTGTAAAGTCTCATCTTCAGCGGCATAATAGGTTCAATGCTCCACAACTGCAAATCGCTTTGTCCTTCAACATGACTTATGTTACCGCAAAAAATTGCCAAACCATTGGCAGGAGTTCTCTTGAAATCTTTCAGATGCCTCACAATTTTCTCCAAAGCCTCGGAAACATTTTTTCTCGTCGACGTTGATTTAATGTTCTTGGCGGTTGATTTCTCCGCTTCCAACTGCCTCTGGACAGAATTAACATCATAATCTGCAGGAATGTAAACGCTAATCAACTCTGTATGTCTTCCCTTATATTTGTCAAGCAGTTCCAATATTTCCTCAATTTCTGTTTTTGTGATAGGCATGAATAATGAACAAAAGAAATATTTATAAAGTTAAGTCAAGAAAGATTTTTATGGAAAAAACAGATGAAAAATCTCCTTTAAGTACAGTTAAAAAAAGTGCAATTTTAAATGGAATACTTGATGGAATAGTAACTTTTGATCCCCGTAGATTATCCCCATCTGGAAATGAAAGGTTCGAGGGTAGAGTAGATAAAAATTCCGTGAAGTATAATCAATTTGATTATATGGTTGGATATGGTATTGGACTTGTAGGAACAT
>ERZ1292644.1842-Hain-H14-01um-R2-1842-length-10329-cov-5_pt1 | contig 10329 bp, 9 predicted proteins | sample MGYA00564402_ERZ1292644 | MGnify/ENA primary metagenome ERZ1292644 (study PRJEB36523, sample SAMEA6512644) | groundwater metagenome | collected 2019-01-09 | study: AquaDiva: Metagenomics assemblies of 32 groundwater samples | reverse complement strand
TCCGCGTCCTCTACTACGAGAGTAGTACCATCTGTAGAGATGCTCTTGATCCCACAGTTACCATACCCCGAGTGAATGACGATATCCCCCACAGAGAGTCCCTTCGACTCAGCAGTAGGCCCTGTCTTGAGCTTGGGAGGGAACTTAGCAAGAGGTTTGAGTTCCTCTTCATGGGCAGGAGAAGCACCGTTGGAAGTACCCGTAGTCATACTACGACTCGGAAGAGAGATACCCTTTGAAGGCTCTTGTTCCTTCTGTTCCTCCTTCTCGGGGGTCTGGTGAAGAATCCTCTTCAGTTCTGCGTAGGGAACCTTGATCAGAAGGTTATCGAGACAGGGAGCTTCGTCGAGGATTGCTTCGTCGTAGGCGACGGAACGAGTAGAGAATTGAATCTTCGTCGGACCTACGAAAGAGCCCCCAGTCCATGTCTGATCTTCGGCCATGATCGTCAGAGTCATGCCCCCATCGAGATAGAAGAATCTCAGGATGGGATTGTCGTTGCTCTCTGCCCTCGCGAATTTGAGTTCCTTCTCCAGCATCTCTCCAAATGCCTTGTAGTGAGAAGTCTCGTAGACCTGAATCCTCTTCTCCCTCGACTCCTGAGTACTCTTGTCGAAGAAGAGAAAGAGTTGTCTCTCCTTCTCCGTGAAAGCTCGGATCTTCTCTTCAGAGGTACTAGGATCACTCCTCAGCTTTTGACTGAATTCGCAGACTGGACAGGGTTCTCCCCAGTTCCTCCTCAGACAGCAGTAGTCCTGTTTGTTCGCTCCGATTCCCCGGTGAGAGTAGAAAGTCCGCTCCCAGTAGATCTCTCCTTCCTCTGCGAACCGATTTCCCTTTCCTACGATGAAGGGCATGATATCGATCTTGTACATGCCCGCCTTTTTGAAACGGAAGGACTCCATGCCCTCTGGGATTTTCCATGTAGTCGGAATAAATCCCTGCTCGTGACCATCGATGCGCTTCCGAGCGTCACTATACCGTAGTTGCCGTTTTTCTTGCTCACGCCTGTCCACTCAGTTCTCCTCAGTTGTTGGTAGAGTTGTTAGTATCTGGCTGAGATTCAACCTCAGCTAGTAAACTTTCTTTGGATACTGGTTTGCGTATAGTCTTCCTAGAAACTTCTTCCATTCGATCTCTAGCAGCCCCCTTGGGAAGAGTTGGCTGAGCATAGTAGCCTGCTAGATGAAGGGATACGAGATTTTCCAAACTCTTCTTCTTGTGGTCAAGAGCATTAACCGCTCCCTGAAGAATCCCAGCTATCCTCTTTGCCTCCGTCAATTCCTCATAGGCTATTTGATGCTTCCTGTGTGAGAGAACGGCAGCCTGAACGCTAGCCTCCGTCACTTTGGTTAGCTGGTAATTATCGGGGTCTAGACGGATAGCTTTCTCTAAATTAGCATCCTGTAGATCGAGAGTAGCCTTAGCCCGATCTACATTTGCCTTAGCCTCAACTAGATCCATCTCGAAAAGAAAGAAGGTACTTGCATGAGTTACCCACTCCTCATCCAGACGGGACTTGTCGATAGAGAGAATCTTCTTCGCTCTCTCTACTAGGGAATCAAAATCCTGTTCTTTCTCCATCTTTTTCTCCTATACTTTAGTACATACAGTATAGCAGATTCCGCTTGAATTTGCAAGAGAATTTTCTATCATTCGGGGGCCATATTCACTTCAAAACACGCTCGAATCAATCCTGCCTGACCCGAGTCAAAGAAAGGAGATTCAAAAGCATGTATGACTCGATAGACCCGATTTAGATTAGTTCTTCCTCCCTTAATCATTGCTGAACTAGCACAGGAAAGCATTAATCTTCTTACTTGCTCTGGGTCATCATCTATAGCACTTAAGACTCTTGCTATTTCTGGCCATTTGGTTCGAGAGTTAAGGAGAAGTCCAAAAAGCTCATAAGCTTGTTTGTTTGTTTGGGTAGAACAAATTGCTTCAAGTCTATCTTCTTCTAGTTCTATTTCCGAAATCTGGTGAAGGAAGACTAAAGCATTCCTCGCGTTTCCTTCACAGTGTTCAATTATTCGATCTACTATATCTTCGCTGACCTGGATTTTGGCTTTATCCGCAGCTTCCCTCAGAATCTTCTCTAGGGAGACTCTTGAATGGGCTTTTAAAACTATATTCGTACAACGGGATCTAACCGTATTTAGGAGTTTTCTGGGTTCCGTGGTACAGAGAAAGAAGTAAGCATGAGAAGGAATATTTTCTAGAACTAGAAGAAGAGCCTCTTGGGCGAATCTAGCTCTGGAAAGAGCCTGGCAGTTGTGTACAAGGATTTCCTCTGCGAAATAGGAATGGTCTCCCTCTACTTCAAGATCGAAAAATTCTACATAGCCTCTAGAAATATCTCGATCTTGGACGATACCTCTGAAGGAGTTAGATCCACTTCCCTGTTGGTAAACCTCAATACTTTCCAGCCTAATTTCTCTAGTAGATCCTGTTTCTTCTTGTCCTTTTTTTGGACTATTTCCAAAAGATGTGCCGATCCATCTATTTCTATTGCTATTTTCAGCTTCTCGTTCCCAATATCGACTTTGTAGTTCGACGGGAATCCAGAACCCGAAAGAGGAGAATACCCTGTTGAAATTACTACTTCGTAATACCATCCATTCTTTGTCCCTCCGACTAGATCCCATATCTTTTTCTGTTGTTTGGTTATAGTCCCATTTCCTCCTCTTTTCCCTTTCCAGATATGAAGAGTTCCATTCCTTTCCTTTGTAGTTTTTATTCTCTCTACTGTATTCCGATTGTGAGAAGGATTCTTTCTTCTCATTCTCTCGGAGAGATCTCGATACATTTGCACTGACTCTTCGGTTTTCCTGTACTCTACAAGTGATTGTTGTATTTTCTTTTGTACCTGCGGATTGTGAATTTTGTTCTTTATTTCTGGTTGCGCCATTTGCCATTTTCCCTGGCACACTTTGGAACAGTATACTTTTCTCGACCAGGAGTAATCCTGAAAAATAATCTCGCAGTTCTTGCAGGTTATATCCCTCTTCCCTGCGGCTCTCCTCTTTTTCCGATTGTGTTCTACCTCGTGCTTTTTCTTGCATACTTCTGAGCAAAGAAATGTTCTTCTCCCAAATTCCCTCGTAAATATCCCCTGACAAATGCGACACCCCATTTGCTCGTACTTTTTCGGCAGTGTGTTCCGAAAATTCACTGCACATTTCTTGGAGCAGCAGCGATTTTCCTTTTTCTTCACCCACCCTGCAATAGGAAATTCCTTTTTGCAAAAGGCACAGATTTCCTTGCTCTTCTCTTTGCATTTCCGACCCATAGGAAGTCTCCTTTGTTTGACTTCCCATACTATGACAAAGAGTAGTAAATACGTCAATCTGTTTTCTCAAATACTGGGCTTCTATCCAACCTCTGTTGGTATAAAATTTGTGATCTTTAGTGGTATATATAACTTTTCCATTAGAAAAAGTCAGTTTTACCAATCTAGAAATGGGGACCTTATTTTTGAATACTTGAACCACCCTTCCCCTTCCCCTCTGGTTATATACTATATTCCCCTTTTTTATTGAGGAGATTGGAACTTGTCCTTCCGAAGTAGAAACCAGAGTGTCTTTATAGAAACACTCTTCCATAAGCCAAATTCTATGTCCCCCAGCAAAAGGAGAGAGATTTACTGTAGCTTGGATGTCTCTTACCGTATCGAGGGGGCTTTCTAGAGTTCCGCAGTTTACCTCTTTATAGTCGATTGGATGACAGTTCAGTTTGTCCTTTAGAATCCTTGCCATAGTGGTTTTCCCCGCACCACTAGGGCCACTGAACAAAATAGCATGAGGGATAGAATTCTTTCTTATCATCTGGGAAAGAGTTCGTACCGCACTCGTCTGGCCAATCACTTCCTTGAGATTAGAGGGACGAAAGCGACGATAGAATTCAGTGACTTCTTCTTCGGGCATGACAGTCTCAGTTTCTCAGAGCTAACTCTTTATCGAGGTTCCTAGAGTATTCCCGAAGAATACCTACCGCTTCATATGGACAGATATTACTAACAGTTCCCTTATGTTTATCTTCTTCTAAAAGGATTAGGATAAATCCTGCGTCACAGGGAAGTTTCTTCTCAAAGAACGCCTCTACTCTATCCATAAGTCGCCGCATATCATTAGGAGTCATATCCTGCATAAGTTTGTACATGATTAATTCCAAATCCATTCTTTTGAATTCCAAGAAAGAAGAGAATCTCTATGAGGACGTACCATCGGATGCACGGGCTTGATATGAAACCATGATTTGCCAGGAGGAGCTATTTCCGTTTCCACTTCGATATTCACACAGATCCAAGGCCACAGCTTTACGAGGTCTTTGGTCATAATTTCATGGGCCTTGTAGAGAATATCTTCTTTCTCCTTTTCATGGAAAGATCCAATCATAGAATCGTGTACCTGTCCGCATATCCGAGACTTCATCTTATATTTCTTCAACCACTTATGTAGGATAATCAAGCATTTTAGTAGGCAATGGAAAGCTGCTCCCTGAATGGGGGTATTTATTACTTGATTCTTTCTATATACCCCCACACAGCGAAATCCTGTAAGAAGAGAGAAACTTCCCTCTTGTTGATACTCAATCCATCTTCTCTTCTTCCACTCAGCATAGACCTTAAATCGTCTTCCCCAGAAATCTTCTTCCACTTCCTTTACATGATACTCAAAAGTTCCTGGAACGGGTCTACCCTCTTTATTACAAGGACCTAGTTCTGTAATTCCCTTCTCTGCAAGGTGTTGCTTGAGAGGTATTCCATCTGTAGCTCTCTTCAAAGAGAGCTTCTCCAAGAATTCCCATAGAATAGGAGCACACTGGGCATAATAGCTCCCATAGAATTCAGCAAAAGTAAATCCGTTCTTGGCACCATAACGAGTATCTTTGGAGACCTCATTCTTTTTCAGCTTATATAGCTGGCAAGCGAGATCCCGATGCATATCCTTCGTCTTGTCGTTGACGTAGTCAATCAACACGGGATCTAACGTCGCTACTGCCGCCAATGAGACTTCCGCACCCTTAAAATCGACCTCCACAAAGAGACATTCATCAAGAGGAATAAAACAGGATCTTACTAATTCTGCTGCTTCTGGATTCCTTTTATCGAAGTTTTGAGCATTCGGAAATTGTGAGGAGGATCTAAAACTTGAAGCGCCTCCTTTGTCATCTCTTCCTGCACCTGTCAGATTATATATAGGATGGATATATCCATCAATCGTTTCCCGCTCAACTCCTTCTAGTCTAGCTAGCCTCAATCTTTGCTTAGCTAGTCTCCCATACTCTTTGACAAAGGGAAGATCTACTTTAGCTAGTTCTTCATCGGTAGTTTGGGGGCGAGTCCCCACACACCCCGCTCTCAGAGCTTCTTCTTTACTTGGGAAAGTCCTCTTGGAGGAATCGCCAGCAGTCCAGCTAGTACAAGGGATTTTCATTACCCCAAAGAGAATTTCTCCTAGCTGAGCAGAACTTCCAAGATTCGCCTCACTCCCATACTTCCTACGCCAAAGAGAGAAGACTTCATCCTTTCTAAGAGAAGCTTCCAAATCTCTTATTCTCTCCTGAGTATCTTGCATAGCCCTAGCAAGATATTCCGTATCTACTCGAATTCCCGTAGCTTCGATTTCAGCAAGGACGATAGATCCTTCTAAGAAGAGTCTTTTTGCTTCCTCAGTTACCGGATAAATCTTCATATGCTTCCTGCATCAATAATCATTACAGCCCTTTCCTTAGCAAATTCTTCGTACTCGGGCCATAGAGAAGGTGGCATATCTATATTCCCACGAACAAAATCCTTATGTTCTATGCGAAATCCGAAATCATAGATATTCTCCCATCCAGGAAGATCGTTCTGCCTTTTATCGATCTTGATATCCATTACCTCTGATTTCCAGAGAAAAATCAGGAGAATCCTTATTTTGCTTGTACCACAATCCCACACAGAGAGACGAGATTGACAAACATAATATCCATTCGCTTCTGGAAGTATATATCCAACATCCCGAAATAGAAGGTTCATATTTCACAAGTTCCCGAGGAGCAGGCATACGTCTGGCTAGCTTCTGTCATATCCTCTTTCTCATAGCGAGAGAGTTTTGCCCAATTGAGCTTGGGAAAAGAATCTACCATCTTTTCATACTCTTCTCTGGTGATTTCCTCGTTAGGGGCATACCTGTAATTACCATTATCTTTGGGAAGAAAAGAAAGACCAGAAATAGAATCGAAGTTCTGATAGACCCAATTTCCTACTTCAATCCACTCATGAGACTCTACATAGATAGTCGCGCTCACCGAATGCTCCGCCCAGCAAGTTTTCCATTCCAGCCAGTTCTCTAGCTGCTGAAGGGCCGTTAAGTCATTTCTTAGAGTAACCCCTTCAGGAGCTTTCTTTGGAAAAGCAAATACTAGGAGACTCTTATCTTCTGGGGCTACAGCCCAGGAGACTCCTTCGTCCTTCAGATATTTTGCTATGGGGCTATGAATAGATTCCCTTACCCATCGTACCTGATACTCAGAGAAGCGAGGGCTTACCCCTGAAGCACAGTCAAAAAATACCCCAGAATCTCCCCCAGGCTTAACACAGGTATCAGCAGCAGAACGGTTGATTGAAAGTCTCTTGCAGAGTTGCTCAGCAGTGTCCGCTACTCTTTGTTTGAGCTTATTGAGAAGTTCTTTTCTTCCTGGAGCGCCAAATCGTAGAAGAGGACAATCTGCATGTCCCGTAACATCCACCCCAAGGAGTCTTTCCTCCTCACAGTTGACCTTCCAATCTTCCCGTATATACTTGAAATCCGTAGCGGTAGATTGAATTACCCCAAAAAAGGCAGCCAGTTCTACCTTTTTTAGAAGAGACTCTTCTGTGTCATAACCCTTTGCTACTACTATACTTAGGTTACAAAATTGGTTAGGTCTAAGGATTATCTCCAGACATGGATTTCCACCAAACTTCCATTTCTTTCTCCTACTTGGAAGTCCTTTTAATACTGCAACCCGATTGAAAATTCCCCTTTCCCCAGACCCGGACTTTGCAAGGGACAACCATTCTTCTAGAAATTCTACTGCTTCTGGCTTCTCATCGTAGCAGGCAGAATTATTCGCCATAGTGCGATAGATAGATTTTTCCCACCAATTTCCTGTCTTACAGGTTCGCATTTCCTGACTATCTAAGTCACTAAGAGAAATACAACTAGCCCTGCGTACCCCTCCCACCTGCACTATTTTCCCAGTCATACAGCAAAGATCATGGCAGTCGAGATCCGAGAGATAATTCCCCTGTTTTTTTAAGATTAGAGTCTTAGCAAAGGTAAGCAACTCTCGTAGAGGTTCTGGGCCACTAGCCCTTCCTCCTTTCGTCTTCAATCTAGCTCCTGCTGGCCTCACCCTAGAATTATCAAATTCCACATCCTCTCCTGCAAACCACTTTTGCAATCCAAAGTAGTAAGCATCACACCATCCTTCCGTGGAATCTTCAACAATATGCTTGTAAACTACCTTCTTAGCCTTCTGTTTCTTTACTCTAGGAAGTTGAGAAATGTACTCCGACTCTACTGAGAATCCCATACCAGTCCCTTGCATAAGGACGTATAGGAGTTCTACAAAGGAAAATAGATCAATAATAGGTGCGTAGGCGCAGTTTAGTGCCCCTACATTGCACCTGTCTAAAGCAGGACCAGCCATCTGTACTACACGCATTGCTGGGGACACTTCGAGAGAGTGCATTGCATCGAAAAGAGAATTCCATTCTTCTTGGGTAATCTTGTCCTTTACTAGAGGAAGTTTCTTGAGCCAGTTAAATACCCTTTCACAAGTCTCTTTCCAAGTTTCCCTTCTTGCATCTTTCTCTCTCCAGCGAGAGAATTTCCCAAGAAATTGGTAATACTGGAGATCAGTAGGAAAATGCTTTGAATCCTCTTCTATTTGCTGGAAATGCTCTTGAGAAATTGGCTCTTGCTCTCTTCTCTTCCTTCTCTCTTCTCTGTAGAGAGTATAATGCTCCGCTGCGTCGAAATGAGAGTTAGCCCAGAGTTGCTGGATGACGAGTCTTTGAAGAGTTTCTACGTCTACGTTCTTGGCTTCTTTTCTTAGGATATTAAGAACGGAAAGAGCAATTTGTTCTCCTACTACCCTTCCTGATTCCTCTGGAAGATAAGTTCCATTTATAAAACATTTCCTTACAGCTTCGGCAATTTTCTTGCTACTAAATTCTTCTTTCCTTCCGTCTCTTTTTGTAACCTCAATAACTTTTCCCTTTGTAATTCTCGACACGCTTTCCATGGTGGGCATTCTAATTCCTTTTCCAATAATAGCCATTTTTAATTTTGCTAATATGACTTGTCGTGTACTTCAATCCAAATTCCTCCCACAAGTCTTCTGCTAGACTCATAGGGGTTTTTCCTCTAGATCCCCAATAGCGAATAAATTGCAAAGCTTCTGGAGTCATCTTCGAATTAGGATTCTTTCTCCCCTCAATAGAGGGCTTTATCGCTGCGACAAGAGCTTTTGATCTACTATCGTAAACCGTCATATGCCAAGGGTTTATACAAACCCTTGGACAGCTACTCTGGGCTACGATCATATACTCTCTAGAAAGATTCTTCACTTCCTGTCTAAGGAAACAGAGAGCCTTTCTAACCCCGATAGCAAATCTTCCCTCTGCATTTTGATAGGTAATGACTGGATAGGAATTACTCTTCGTAGTTCCATCCCAAAGAACGCAATCCCCTACCTTTTGAGGATTCGTGAACCCCTCAATAATACATTCAAAAAACTCTCTAGGAGGAAATCCAATAGTGTTACGAAAGGTCTTCCTAAGACTCAAAGCTCTAGTCCTAGCAAACGCTCTGTTTATATCTAATTTCTTGAAGAAGAGGAGTTTCCTAAGGACTTCTGGATCTAGTTTATAGTAGGAAGACCAAGTAGTAAGGGTCTTAGTAATCCCTTTGTAGACTAGGACCGTTCTAGTTCTGCTCTTCCATACCCCAGGAGCTAGTTCAGTCATCCCTTTTAAAAGCGAGGAATCTTGAGGAGTCATATTGGTGCTCCCTCATCAAATTGCACATAGGGAGTAAGATAATAATTCCCGACTGAAAGAATATTCGGAAAAACAGTCCTTTCTGCTTCACATATTTTTCCTAGAAGCCATTCAAAATCTCCTCCCAAACCAATATAGTTTCCTGGAGGCAGCGGTACAAAATGATTAGAGAGAAATCTCCACTTAGTAGGATTCTCTAGTAACCAATCATGTAGTACCCCACACTCCTCGGGAGTCATACTACCATCTCCGCTTTGTCTTGGAGAATTGGAGAATACTCCCCTTCAAGATCGAAGTCCATAGCTTTGAAGTCTTCGCTAGTTGGAGTATAGATTAGAGTGGGAGTAAAAGTCATTTGATCGGAGACTTCTAGGATCTTCTTGGCTAGCTCAAAATGCTCTTCATAAATATGGCAGTCCCCTCCAATCCAAGTGAAGAATCCTACTTTTTTGTCGCACTTATGGGCTAGATAGAGAAGAAAAGCCCAGTATTGGAGAAGATTAGCCCCCAGACCAACAATAACGTCACTAGAACGCTGGTACATTACTAGACTAAGTTCGTTTTGTTCTGAGACGAAGGCTTGTAAGATTGTAGAATGGCAATTAGTAATCGGACAGAGAGACGAGGCCATTTCCTCTGTGTTCCAAGTAGTAATCACATTTCTACGGGAAAATGGATGTTCCTTTATCCCCTCTTCAAGATATCTCAACTGGTCAAATCCTTCTTCATCTCCTTTGGCATTCCAGTGACGGAATTGTCTAGAGTAATTAAAAGGAACTTCCCCTTCTACTACCCAGGGGTTCCACCAATGCCGCACTTTTGGATTGAGATCCTCAATCTTATTAGATCCAGATAGGATCCATTCAAACTCACGAAGGCTATTTCTCCAAGCAGTCTTTCTTAGGGAGATTAGCGGAGTTCGATTTATCTCTATTTTCTCAGCGAAGATCCTTTTTACATCGGAGTTCCGAGTAGAGATATTGTCCCCCTCACGGAGAATCTTGTATATTAACTTGGCATAGACTCTATCGATGGTCATCGCTCATCCCCGAATACCCAACTGCTATAAGTCAGGAATCGGCAATCCTCCACCCTGAAGGATTGCCCCAATCTCTTACCTTCCATATTATGCAAACTAATCCGATTCTTACTTGTACCCCCAACGTAGACTAAATCATGATCGGAATGCTTTACCAAACTGCCACGTTTTAATCCCATACTTATTGTACCCCCATATTGACGACGTACCCCTCCCTTATTCGGTTGTAAAGCATGCAACTGTCGCCGATGAAAAC
>ERZ1292644.1841-Hain-H14-01um-R2-1841-length-10329-cov-5_pt1 | contig 10329 bp, 8 predicted proteins | sample MGYA00564402_ERZ1292644 | MGnify/ENA primary metagenome ERZ1292644 (study PRJEB36523, sample SAMEA6512644) | groundwater metagenome | collected 2019-01-09 | study: AquaDiva: Metagenomics assemblies of 32 groundwater samples | reverse complement strand
GCGAAGTTGAATCCGGCGGGCTGCCAGATGTAGTTGAGGTTCGAGTCCTTGAGCAGACGGACCTGCTTCAGCTTGTCGCGGTGGAGCAGCCAGGTCGCGTTGCGCTGGTACTGCGGCTTCAGGCTCCAGAGGGTGTTGATGAGGTTGTCCGCCGTGAGGTTGCCGGACGAGGAGCCGGTGACTATGTCACGGCCGGTTGAGAGGCCGTTGGAGTCCGCGATGAACAGGCCCAGCGGCTGCTGCGCGCCCGAGCCCGCGAGGTAGCCCCTCTCCATCGTGATGCCGAACTTGTAGGCCATGCGCGCCCGCACGAAGGCGTCGATGTCGATGGTGCTCTGGAGCGCGAGGAGCTTGGAGACGAGGATCTGGTTGGTGAGCGGGTGCGGGAAGAGCGCCCGCTTGCCGAAGTCGAGTGCGGTGTCGGCGGTGGCGACCTGAAGCTCGACGCCCCAGGTGGCGTCCGCGATGTCGGTGTCACGGGTCGGGACCGCGACCGAGACGGCCCGCTCGACGCGGATGACCGTGGCGAGAGTGCGAACGACGACGTCGTCGTCAATCGCCTCGATGAGCTTGTCGACCCACTCCTCCGGCGGGACGGTGTATCCACCGGCCTGGTCCGGGGCGATGGCGAGGGCACGGAACTCCTCATCCATCCTGCCGGTGCGCAGGGCATTGGAGAACGCCTGGGCGTACTCCGGGCTGGCGCGCTTGGAGAACTTGGTCGCCGCATCGATGGGCTGGATGCGCTGATGCACCGGAAGCTTGACTCCCGTCTCGCGCAGACGCCGCTCCCGATCCTCGAAGTCAGTGCGCCGTTCGATGGTCGTCTTGCGGTCACGGATTTCCGTTTCCAGTGCATCCATGTCCGCAGCCATCTTGTCGTAGTTGGCCTGCTCCTCACCCGTGAGGGAGCGCTTGTCCTTCTCGGCGGTGTCGAGAACGGAGCGCATCGATCCGACGATCTGATTGCGCTTTTCGAGACGCTCGTTCTCGTACTCCGAGCCGTAGACGTGACTTGTGGTGGTCAGGCTGGAACGAGCCTTGTCTGACTCTTCCATCATGCATACCTCATTTTCTGTGTCCCACTCCCCGCCCGCGTCGATGCACGACTGCTCGTCGCGGACGGCAAAATGGCGAGTTTTCGCCATGACAGTTCTCCCTATCGTCTGATCGCGAACTCCCGCTCACGCAGCTCCAGGTCACGCCGAAGCCATTCGTGGTCCATACCTATGGGCCGCGCGGCTCGCGCAGCGCGCTCGCGCTCAGCCTTGAGCAACGAGGGCGGGAGGCGATGAGAGAGCATTGAGGAAACACCACGAATGGCGATCTGCTCGGGCATCGAGAGCTTGTCGATCTCGATGCCTAGAGCGCCAACGAGCGCCCGAGCGCCGATGTCGGTGTCGGGGTACGCGGGGAAAGTGACCGGCGACGCATCCCAGAGCGTATCGATCTTATCGATCACCCTGACATACGCGCCGTCCTCCTTCGTTTCATGCTCACCGCCATCCGCGATGGTGAACCCGAAGGACATCTTGCGTAGATCGCCTTTGAGGATCGGGGTGATTACGAGATCACGAATCGTCGGCGTATCCATCGGTGTGATATCGGCAACGAGACCGATGTTGTCTGAGGAGAGTCGCAACGTTCCCGTGATGGTCGAGGCCAGAATGTAGTTCGGGTCATGGTTGAACAAGCAATACACGGGATGCGAAGTAGAGATTTTCGCCAGTGCCCCATCAAACGCACCGCGCGCGATCTTCTCGCGGAACGGCATGAAGAATCCCATCTCTTCGCTCAGGGATTCATAGACCGCACAATGCCCCACCAGCCGGGGGGTCTCCCCGGCCTCGCGCTTCTCAACGGTGAAGTCGAAGGTCCGCCGTTCGTAGTTGTTCATGCGAGCGCCTTCTTGCGCGCCCACACAGCAGTCATCGCTACGCTCACAGTGGTCGCGGCCGGAAGAGCGTGAGGCTCCAAGACTTCAATCTCGGGACGAAGGCCCACGGCCAAGAGCGACTGAATCCAATGCTTGACGTGAAGAGACCCATACCGATTGGTCCGCGCGATGCTGAGGTGAATCCAAAGACGCTTCTGCGGATCAACCGCTTTTCCGACATAGCGAAGCTCACCGTTGCGAGGGTCGATGAGGCCGTAGACGGCCACGTCCCCTGTCACGTCCGAAACCTACGCTCAGAACGCTACAAACCAGCACCTTTGGAGCGTTCCCGGACAGCCCTTGGGTGACGCCAGGGTGACAAACGCGACAGATGTAGCGAACTAAGACAAGGACCGGAGGACAAGCGCTAGCTCCTCATCCTCCTCGAACATCATCGCGGCGAGGTCGTTGCTTATCGGACGTGGTCCGCCGCCTGATTGCGAGCCGCCACCCGCCAGGGCCGCTGAGACATTGATTTGAGGCCACAGGTCGAGGAGCACTAGCTGACGCCGAGGATGGTGACGTTGATCTGCGTGGAGGCCACCCCCAGCACTAAGCCAGCGCAGCGGGAGCGGAAGTACAGCGACGGCGAGAGCGTCGCCCCTGACCACAGGATCGCGCGGTCCCCGGTGACCTGGGTGTGCGTGAGGATCGTGGAGTAGTAAGTGCCATCCAGCGAGCCTTCCAGGCGAACATCCCACGAGGTCGGGGTGCTCGAGGCTCCGACGACCTGGATGCCGTACTGCGAGAGCGGCTTCGCGGTGAGGACGACCGCGGTGCCGTTCGCCGCCGAGGTGAACGAGTCCACGCGGGTCTCGAAGGCCGGGAGGTATCGCGGGTCGATCGCGGCCCCCGCCAGTCCGGTCGAGAGGAGCGCGTAGCCGAGCAGGTTCCCGGTCGCCCCGCCGACGATGGCCACCGAGCCGATGCTGTTCGCGGTTGATCCGGGCCCGAGCACTACCCCGGAGGACACCGCGACCGCACCGATGAGCGTGCCGGTGGAGCCGGCCGGCAGAGCGGTCGAGCCGGCAACGGTGGCCGTCGGCAGGGAGACCGCGAAGGTCGAGCCCTGCCAGACCTGACCGACCAGATACGACGACGACCCAGCGGCGACCATGCCGAAGTTGATCGAAGAACCGGCGGCGGTGATCGAGACCGGGAAGGTGCTCCCCGGATAGACCGAGCCCACGGTGTATCCGGTCGCGCCGCCCGCGAGGTACACGCTGCCAATGGTGTTTGCGGTCGAGTTCATTGCCAGACGGACATTCAGGCCGTAGACATCCGATGACGGCGCGGTGGTGGCGGGATTGAGCAGGGCTCCCGATGAGGTATCCCCGCCAATGACCACCCGCTGCCGCATGGTCGTACTGCCGAAAGCACTGTTGTCGATGTCCAGCGCGCTCGATGAGGTGCTCGGGAGTACTGCTACAACGCCGTCGGCCATTTAGATACCGATGCCCATCATCATCAACTGCGGCACACCGGTATCTTCTGCGGCCGGCGCGCCACCCATGAAGAACAGCAGCAGCACGCTAGGTACTCACCGAGAACTGGCCCAAGAAGGCCATCGTTGCCACGGTGCTGCCCACAGTGCCCTGCTGGATGAGCAATCCCTCGCTGGAGTTGAGCGTGATCTTCTGCCCGAACAGGCCGACGGGGAGAAGGTTCGTGAACGCGCTGATGTAAGTGGCGGCGTTGGTCTCCTCGGTGAAGCAGAACTGCGCCCAGTAGAACGCGGACTTGGCCGCTCCCGCGCCTGCGGTGCTCGGCAGCGCGCGAGCGGTGATGCCCGTCGAGAGCGTCGGATTGGTCGTGTTGTACGGGGTGACGGTGTGGAAGCCGGTCGAGCCGGTGGGGGTGGTGCTGTTGTAGAGGAACGTCTGCCCCGTCCCGCTCGTCGTCCCGACGGTGCTCGTGCGCCAGAGCTGGACCTCCAGCCCGGTCACGCCCACGATGGCAACATCGCTGCGCGGGATGGCCCACAGGCCACGGAATTCGACCTGTCCGGTCGAGGCGTTGAAGAAATCGGCATACATCTTGCTCACGCCAGCGGCTGCACCAGGCACCCACCAGGCATAGGTCGGCTGCGTCTGCGCGAAGTATCCCGAATCATCCGCGAGCATGACGACCTGGAATTCCTTGCCCTGCACGGTATGGGTCGCCACGGTCGCGCCCGCTCCTGGCGTCACGGTGATGCTGTCGTTCGGTTGCGGCATCAGTCCCCCCTAAACATTGTTCTCGCCCTTGGCGATGAGGTGAACGGTCACGGTCGCCACACTGAGGCGCGCGGTCCACGACGCTGCGGCGGTGGCCTGATTCCACGGACGCGCGAAGTTGAGCACAGCCCCGCCGCGCTCCGCGAGAAAGATGGTCGGGAAGAACGTCCCGCCGCTGGACGAGGCGATTTCCACCCCGACCGGAGTCGCGGTGGAGGCATTCGTAATGATGAGATCGGTGATGTCCTTGAACACCCCGGCCGCACCGGCCGCGACGAATGCCGTCTCAGCGGTCGAGCTGGTGATGGTGACTCCGGTGCTGAACAGCAAATCTCGCGCCTGGCCGAGCACCACAACCTGACGCCCGATGTCATCAAACATCGCATCGACCCGGTCCAGGTTAGCGACGGCTGCCGGGTTCGCGGTCCGGGCGATACCGCCGATCTTGACCGGAGCGCCGGCATCCACGGCGTCATGCGTCGTGTTGCCGACGACTTGCGTCAGAACACCGGTAGAGAGAGAACGTGGATCAATGGCTGCGCCGCCAAGCCCCGTTGAGAGGACCATGTAGCCGACGAGATAACCCGTCGTCCCGCCAGAGAGATAGACATTACCGAGCGTGTTGGCGGTGGAACCGGCCAGGAGACAGACGGAGCCGACGACAGTCCCGGTCGAGCCTGAGCTCGATGCCAGAATCTCCAGCGGCTGGTATGGCATCGCTACTTGGCCTTGCGGCGCTTGGACATCTTGGCGATACGGCCCTGACCGTCGTAGGTCATCTGCGTCTCGACCTCGCCGTCCGTGGGAGCATCGACGTGAATGGCTCCCTCCAAAACGGTCGTCCGAGCATCGACGTGCATCTCGCGCTCCGGGACGTTGACCGTAGTACCTTCGACGGTCACCGGAGAGTGAATCTCGACCGAACGCTCTGGAACGGTGACGTTGACCGGCTCGACGTTCGTCCGCGCGTCGATGTGCGTTTCACGTTCGGGAACGTTCACGATGATTTGAGGAGGGGCTACCGTGACGGTGGTCTCTCGCTTCTCCACCCGCTCCAGGCGATCACGAATGTCATTGATCCCGGCGAGAGCGAGCGTCCCAGTCTGCGCGGCCACCTCTTCTGGATCACCGAGCGAGGCCGCCAGAACCTCGGCTGCGGCGATCACCTCGCGCTCCGCGATCTTCTCCGAGCGGTGCTCCCAGGCTGAGAGGATTCGGCCAAGATCGTCAGGCTCGCCCCTAATCGCCCGCCGCAGATCGTCCTGCGACTCAGAGCCAAGACGCTGGACGTACCCATCAACGGCGCTCTGGACAGCGATGACGTAGCACTCATCGGCTCTGATCCCTCGTAGCGCGCGAACCGTCTCCGCGAGTCCGGCGAACACCGGAGTCGCCATCTTCGCTGCCCAAGCCCGGTGATCGGCGTAGAACGCCTCAACCCAGAGCGGGATATCGTCGTTCGCCCCGCGCTTGAGCAGCTTCTCGATTCCCCGTGACACATCGGCCTGCTCGCGCTTGAGGATGCGGTCGGTCACATCGGCCAAGGCGAAGCGATGCGCCAGGATCGCGGCCCTGGCGGCATTCGGATCGGGAGGAGTGACGGCGACCGGCGCGACCAGGGTACCATCCGGCGACTGCTCGGTCCCCGGCATCCCTCTCGGAGCAACCGGGCCGACCTCAAATGCGTCCTTCGCCGACTGCATGTTGAGCGGCTGGAGGTAGACATCGCCCCACTCCGGCAGCGGAGCCATATCTTCTTTGCGCCGGATGTCGTTCACCGATAGCCAACCCCACTGGCGACCGACCGCGTAACCGTCCATACGGGTCTTGAAGTCGCCGCGCAGCAGGCCATCGGGGTCGAAGGCGGCGAAGAACTTCGACGCAGGCCCAAAGAGCTTCATGTTGATGGCCTGCTCGTAACGGGCGAAGTACGGCATCATCGTGTAGGTCACGAATCCCACCGACATCTGCTCGATGCCGGTTCCCCAGGACGTGCTCTTCTCGGTGTCGCCGGCCATATGCGGCGGAATCCGGTAGAAGCCAAGCAGCTCGCCGCGCTGGTACTTGCGGGAGTTATGAGTGATCAAACCGTTCGTCACATGGGAGTGCGTCCCGTCCACCTCAATGAGGATCGTCCTTCCAGCAGGCAGGTACTCGATGGACTTGACCCGATCCAGGCCGAAGAAGTCCACGTGGTATCCATCTGTAGGCATCGCCTCAGCCCATGCCGACAAGCGCGCCGAGCGCTTTGTGTGTGCGGAGTTCAGGATAGAAGCCAGACGAGCCACCTCGCTACGACCACAAACGCTGAGATTAAACATCGTGTGCGGCTGACCGTTGTAGAAGCCACCCCTATGAATCGTGAGTGACGACTGCACCCCAAGCATCTCCAGGAGATGCTGGCATCCCAACAGCAGCTCGCGACTCACGCTATCGAAGCGCACCACCGGCTGGGCAGCCGTGATCGGACGAACCGTCCCATCCGTGTCGAACATCCCGGAAAGGAATCCAATCCAAGCATCGCGCCCGCCCGTCATCACAGACTCCGGCACGAACTTGGTGTAGGAAGTCAGCCCACCGATCCCGTGCTCGCGCAGGAATGTGCGCATCTTGGCATTCGCTCGACGACCGTTCTCTCGGAAGTGGTACTGATATTTAGCCCCGCCGCCAGTCGTCACCATCTGGGCACCAATCAGATCCGCGCAGCGCGACATCCGCTCCACCACACCGGGATCTTGGTTCGTGAAACTGGAATTGCCCTCACGCAGATAACCATCTCCGATGAGTGCACCGATCATCCACCCGGTATCACGACTCATCGTTCCGCGAGGCGCATCATGGCCCAGACCGACACGCACATAGTCCCCGACCCGAAGATGATCGGCATATACCCACTCAGTAGGCCATCCTTCTTGTGCCAGATGACGACGGCCGCACTTGTCACAGCGCTGTTTGGGGCTGGCCAGATACGGGTGGTTCTTGGTGGTGGTGAGAACCCGACCACGATCGCTCGTCACCCGGACCAGTTCGTGAATACCGTTCTCTCCGACACCGGACACCACACTGGGAACAAGACGGGTACCGTCCCAACCAAGCACCCAGTCGCCCATCTCGATCTCATCCGCCCGTCGTAGTGAACCGTCCGCCATCGACAAGAGTGTTTCCGGAACAACACACTCGATGAACTGGGCATCTTCTGGCGGGATGCCGATCTTCTCCGGACGCAGTCCTCCGGTCAGGATGGCGAGACGGTTGGAATTCGTAAGCCCCTGATGGCCTTCCTTCCAGCGCCGCTCCAGCTCGTCAGTCTGATCCTTGGAGATGACCTTGTCCGTCGTCAGCACAAATCCAGGCTGCGCGCCGTTGGAGAAGAATCGGCCAGAGAACTCCTGATAGGCAGCCTCCAGACCGATGCCCTCGCGGATCATGCGGATGACCGAGTAGCCGCGCAGACCGTCATAGCCGAGTCCAGGGACGTGGAGCACGTCGCGCGCGGGAAGATAGACGGTCTGCCCCACCCCGTATGCCGAGTCTCCAGAATTGCCGATGCCGTAGGACTGAGCGGGGTCTTTGCGGATGCGAACCTCGTACCAAAGCTCGCCGTCGCGCCGATACGGACGCACGCTCTCAGGCAGCAGCGGCCACAGCGCGATGGCATCACCGAAGCCGTTGCGCTCGATCTCCCAGTACGAGTTACCCCACGTTGCGAGATGGCCGAGCGACAACTCGCGCAGGGTGTATGAGTTCATCTCCCGGTTCGGCTGGTCGTGGAGCATCCGGTACTCCAGCTTGTCCTGAGCCTCGGTGCGCGATCCGTCAGGGTTTCTGCGGTAGACCTTCAGAGGAACCTGAGCGAACGTCTCAGCGAGAATCCGCACAGCGGTGAAGATGGTCGTGACCGTGAGCGCGGTCTTTTCGTTGACCACCACGTCTGTCGATGTCTTGTACTGATTGAGGTAGGACCACAGCGCGCCAGCAGCGGTGAGGGTGCGCTGCTCTCGTCCGAGGATGCGATCGACCCAACTCATGCGCCTATCGTCACAATTCCGGGGATGCTGACATCGCCGGCGGTGGCGCGGCCGATGGCCATACAGAGGGCAACAATTCCGTCCACCTTCGAACCGCTTTTCTCTTTGTTGGGCTTCACGTTGCCGGCCGGGTCTTGCTGCACGACGAGGTTGTCCGCGTTCCAGCGAAGGCAGGCGTTCCCGCCGTGACGGACACGCCGATCCAGCACGAGCCGCATCAGCTCCTTCGTCGGAGCGCTCATGTCCTTGAATCCCTGCCCGAACGGCACGACCTGGATGCCCTCTTGCTCCAATTCCTGCGAGAGTTGGGCTGCGTAGAAGCGGTCATAGGCCAACTCCACGATCCGGTACTGAGAGGCGAGGCTGAATATCTCCTGGCGGATGAACGCGAAGTCGGTGGCCTTGCCGGGAGTCGATCGCAATAGGCCGCGACGGAAGAAGTCCTGGTAGAGCGCGTTCTGCGCGATCGTCTCCTCAGGTGCCCAGAAACGCACGAGCACGTCATAGACACCGTTGTCGTCCCGATCGTCATCGGGCGGGAACACCAGTGCGAGCGCAGTTAGGTCGGACACCTGAGCGAGGTCGAGGCCGGCGAAGCAGGGACGGCCCTTCAGCGCTTCCTCATCCACCATCCCCGAGCAGGCGTCCCACTCCCGCATCGGCATCCAACGGGTGTCCTGCGAAGTCCAGACGTTATAGTGCAGCCGCATCACCGCGTTGAGAAAGGCGGGGTTGCGCTTGGCCTTCTCGATCTGCAACCGCAGATCCGACTCCATGATCGAAACCCCAAGATTGGGGTTGGCCTTCAGCATCACCTTGGAGTCTTCGATGTCGTCCCCGTCCTCGGCGGCATAGACCGTGACTAAGAAGTCGGGGAAGGCGTCCGGGTTTTGGCAGGCCGCCAGCGCTTCCTGATGAACCTCCCAGCAGATCGAGTGCCTGTCGTATCCCGCGGTGGTGATCATCAGCATCAGCGGGTTATCGACCGTGATCTGGGACGTGGCGAGCACGTCGTACAGCTCCCGATCCGGCTGGGTATGAAGCTCATCGAAGATGATCCGCGTCGGGTGGTAGCCGTGCGCCCGGGGAGCCTCCGAAGAGAGAACGTGGTACGTCCCGGTGCCGCTCTTGCGGATGATCCGCTTGACCGAGTCGATGACCTTGAGCTTCTTGGTCAGTTCCGGGTCAGCACGAACCGCCCGAGCGCCATAGGAGAACACGATCCCCGCTGCCGCCCGATCGGTGGCCGCGCCGATGACCGAGGGGGCCGCCACTCCATCCCCGATTAGGCCTTTGATGCCCATCGCCGCTGCGCTCATGCTCTTGCCGTTCCCGCGACTCACCTCAAGGAAGCCACGCCGGTAGCGCATCAGTTCCTCGTTGGAGCGAAGCCGCCAGCCGTAGAGCGCCCGAACGTAGTCGGCCTGCCACGGACGGAGGGCGAACGGCTGACCGACCATCCGACCCTCAACGTGGCGGATGTACTTGGGGAACCATGCAACCGCAGCGTCGGCCAGCCCGGATCGGTAGACGTAGTCGCCGTCCACAGCCCCGCTGCGCTTGGGGACTTGGACCGTTGAGAGCGGCATCAGTAAGCGTCCAGATCGTCGTGCTTGTCGGAACCGGGAGGGTTGATCGAGATACGCGCCCGGTAGGCGGGGGCGAACCCGAGGGCGGCGTCGGCCTTGAGCAGCCGGATCGACGCCTCGTTCATCGACTTCAACTCGGGCCGCGCCTTCGGCTTCAGATGCTCCTGACCGGAACTGTCGGTGAACGAGTCCATGAATGTCAGCCCATGCTCTTGGATCGCAGCCACGCAGTCCCGCCAAACCGCGTAGTCGAGCGCCCAATTTTCAAGCACGCGCCAGTCCACCGTGGAGAGCCACCCTGGAACCTGGGCGATGAGCGCCACCTGACGCTCCCAGGCCCACTTCCCGAGCGGCGGAAGGTTCTCAGGGGTGGGTGGCGCGCCAAGTGGGGGCTGAGGCTCACCCTTGGGCAGCGGTCGGTGGGCGCGCTTACCCTCATAGACCCGCAGTGCGGTTGGTTTCGGCGTAGAGGCGGGCATCTACCGTACTTCAGCCTGGATTGTGCCAGATCGCCCCATTTGTCTCGAAAAGCTACAGCGTTGGGAAGTTTCTCGCGGGAC
>ERZ1292644.1840-Hain-H14-01um-R2-1840-length-10332-cov-4_pt1 | contig 10332 bp, 5 predicted proteins | sample MGYA00564402_ERZ1292644 | MGnify/ENA primary metagenome ERZ1292644 (study PRJEB36523, sample SAMEA6512644) | groundwater metagenome | collected 2019-01-09 | study: AquaDiva: Metagenomics assemblies of 32 groundwater samples | reverse complement strand
AGAGCCAAGACAGAAGGCAAAGGCCTTTTTAGACTCAACCAGGGTTACGAAGAAGGATGGAAAGCTTTCGAATTTAGGGACGGGGATCTGTTTACCTTTGAGCATGTTCTTGTTAACTCTTGGGCCAATGGATTTTTGGTTCCCGATGGCAGCCACGAGGTCATTATTGTCTTCTTGCCCCAATATTTGGAATTCTTGGGATTTTCCCTTGGCTTTATATGTTTTTCTTGGATGTTATTGACAAAGGGGGCGGATAAGTTCTAAAATACTTTCACTTGCCGCACTGGACAAGTTTTTGAGCTTCCCTTTGTTTCCCGATCATACTCGAAATTCATGGTTTTAAAGAAATCGGTTTCCAAAAAGTCTGAAGAGACTTCCCAGGCCGCTTCCATAGCGGTTGGAGATTTTGTGGGAGAACCGAAAGTAGCTGAAAGAGTCGAACCACAGCTGACGGTCGACGAGAGGATAATCCCCGACGCCGGTCTTCCCATGGACTATGTAGAAGGAATTTTGGATATTGCTAACGAAGGCTCCGGACTATTAAGACCCAAGTTTGCCGCAAGCGACAGGGATGTCTATATTTCCGCTTCCCAAATAAGGAGATTTAATTTAAGAGTCGGAGATAAAATTGGGGGGCAAGCAAGGCGTCCTAAAGAAAACGAGCGCTACTGGGGACTTTTGAAGGTTGAAACAGTAAACGGCGAACCGGGAGAGAATGTAGCCGAAAGAATAAATTTTGACGATCTTCTGGTTATATATCCCGATAAACAAATTAAACTTGCGACAGAGAAAGATATATTAACCAATAGAATGATAGATTTGATTTCCCCAATCGGATTTGGGCAAAGGGGCCTTATTGTTTCTCCTCCTAAGGCCGGCAAGACCTGGCTTCTTAAAGATATTATCGAGGGTATTGCCAAAAATTACCCGGAGGCCCCTTCTCGCAAGGCTACGGAGGCCCAAGGGAAAAAAGGGGCTGTGCCCCGCGAATCCCGCAAGGGCGGGAGAAGTGGGGTCCATCTGATGGCGGTTCTTATTGGAGAGCGCCCCGAGGAGGTAACGGACATAGTAAGGAAGATGGAAAGCGTAACTGGCGGAGCTGGTGAGGTTGCAGCTAGCAATTTCGACGAGGCTCCGGAAAATCAGACTCGTGTCGGGGAGTTGGCCCTTGAGCGGGCAAAGAGACTGGTAGAAGCCGGGATGGACGTTGTAATTGTTCTTGATTCAATCACCAGAATGGCAAGGGCTTATAACTTGGCTCTGCCAACATCGGGCCGTACACTTTCCGGAGGGTTTGACCCCGTTGCATTATACCCCGCCAAGAAATTCTTTGGCGCCGCCAGAAAGATTGAAAATGCCGGGTCACTAACCATTATCGGGACCTGCCTGGTCGAGACCGGCTCTCGAATGGACGACCTTATTTATGAAGAGTTTAAAGGTACGGGCAACATGGAGCTTCACTTAACCAGAAAACTGGCAGACAGGCGCATTTTCCCGGCAATTGACGTTTCCCGGTCGGGAACCAGGCAAGAGGAGCTTCTTTATGGAAAAGAAGCATTGGTCCAGATACATACCCTAAGGAGAATGCTTGAATTGGTTTCGGAAGATGAGCGCACGGAAACTTTGCTTGAAAGATTGAAAAAATCCGAAACCAACGAAGAGTTCCTCGAGAGCCTCAAAACCGCCTAAACGACTTCTTGCTTGAGAATCTTTCATATGCTATCTTGGTGGCTATCCAATGGAAGATTCTTACGAAAAATTCTTGGCATTTTTTGCCGAAATTAGGCTTTTTTTTAGCGAACTCGCTAACTACCTAATCAGAAATTTTCATCTTTCCTTCCTGCGTTTTGAAGAGGGTAAGGGAGTTTTTGTTGCAGCCCTTTATAGACAAAGAGGTAGGTATGCAAGGCGCCTGATGCATACGGGTATGGCGGGCCTTGCAGCAGTCGGAATTATGATAGCGCCCGTTATCGCCCAGGAATTTCCGGGAAGAAGCGTTAACCCTTGGGAAATTCCTTCCACTTCTTCGGTTTTGTCGGCGTCGGTTGAAGACCCCGAAACAACAACTTTGGTTTCGGACAAAGTAAGAGACAAAATAATCGAATATACAGTCCAAGAAGGGGATACGGTTAGTTCTATCGCACAAAAATTTGGAGTTTCAGAGGAGACTATTCGTTGGCAAAATAGTTTAACCCGCGACCAAATTAAAATTGGCCAGACTTTGGAAATTCTTCCGGTTACTGGAATCTCTCATAAAGTCCAAAAGGGGGATACTGTTTATTCTATTGCGAAGAGGTATGATACATCTGCCCAGGCTTTAGTTGACTTTCCCTATAACGCTTTTGTAAACGATGAGACATTTGAACTTGCAATAGGACAGGTCGTTGTAGTTCCAGACGGAGTAAGGCCCGCAGATAGGCCCGCTGCTCCAAGAATTAGACAAATTACCCCCGATGCCGGAACGGTTGTTGCCTCGGGAAGCTTTGTCTGGCCTACGGGTGGAACTATTAGCCAAAGATTTGCTTGGTACCACAAAGGAATTGACATAGCCAATAGAGCCGCACCGGTTATCCTGGCGGCTGACGCTGGAAGAGTTATCGGTGCGGGTTGGTTAGATGGCTACGGATATGGAAATAGAGTGATCATAGACCACGGAAATGGATATAGAACACTCTATGGGCATTTGTCCCAAGTCTATGTCGTTTCTGGACAAACTGTAGCTAGGGGTGCCGCGATTGGAAAGATGGGTTCAACAGGCCGCTCAACCGGAATACATCTTCATTTCGAAGTACTTAATAATGGAGTTTACCTGAATCCTCTTAATGTTCTTCGATAACTAATCAATTATTTGCTATAATTTAAACCCCAAGGGCCCGTAGTATAACGGTAGAACACTGCATTCGCATTGCAGGGATTCGGGTTCGATTCCCGGCGGGTCCACCCCACTTCGCTAAAGCTTCGCGGGGCGCAGCCCCACAAAGCTCTCGATTTTGAGAAATATCTAAAAAGTTCGTCGGGTTTTGCTTTTAGAAATAAGCGTCTGATTTGAGCAATGAGCATGTTTTCCCAAACACGCACAATTTTCCATTAAAAGAAATTCTTCGAACTTGATATAGTTGTTCCTATTGACACCTAAACTTTCATAGGATAAAAAGGTCTTCAGCTTACTGCCGCATTAGAAGTCTCCTGCCCCAAAAATTATGTTACTTTTTGCCGTCTTTACCTTGGGTTATTTTGCTGGTGTTTTTACGGCCCTGGCTATTTTTCCTCCGAGGACTTTAGAAATAAGCGAACAGGAAAAAGATGCGCTGGAGCCGATTCTTAAAGCGAAAACGATAGAGGAAGGAAATGTTTTTGCTCCCGGTACCAGCCAGCCGGCCATTTCTCCTTAATTTATATGTATCCTGCCCAAACTTCACTTATTCCAGTCACAGTTGCAATTGCTCGCTTTTGGGAGACAAACGGTTTTGGGGCCTTTGGGAGTATCTATCCCTTTTGGTACCTTGGAGTTGCCTTTCGCTATCTTTCGGGACCTGTCATTCCACTTCTTATTACGGGTCTCAAGAGTATCCTTCCTAATGTATCACTATTTAGCATTACGATATATTTAGTATTTTTTAGTTTTGGGCTGGCAGTGGTGGGATGGGGAATATTGGCAACAAAGATTTCAGGGAATCGCAGTATTGGACTGCTGGTGTCGGGACTAACCTTAATACTTCCTTGGAGATACTTTGCATCACTTGCTTTGGATGAAGCCTCTTTTAGCATTGCCAGAAATTTTCTTCCCTATGTTTTGACTGCCTTTTGGGTTTTTGTGAGACAGAAAACTAAAATAAGGGCCGCACTTACCGTTGTTGCAACTTCATTCTTGCTTTTGCTAAATACAAGCCTCTTGCCTATTTTGCTGGTGGGTATTTCCGGGACAATCCTTGCAGCCTCCTTCCGAGAGGGTAAAATCCGTAATCTAACAAACCATATCAAGGTTTCATTTTCGGTTCTGGCAGCAGCGGTTATGCTGGTTACTTTTTGGTATACACCCTCTTACTGGATTACCATTTTGACCAACCCCTCAATTGGAGGAGCCTCTGGTTTTAAGGTTATCTTGCGAATTCTTGATCTTCTCAAGGCGGCAATACCTTTCTTCTTGGCGGTTTTGGCAGTCTATTTTTCAGGCAGGGTTAAGACAAGATTTACTCTCTTTGGCCTGACTTGGATATTTACCTTTTTCTTCCTAACCATCTTTCGCTTTATTGGAGATCCGGATTTTTGGACAGACTGGACAAGCTGGTTTTGGGAGCTAGAGGTAGGAATTGCCTTCTTAGCCGCCCGTCCCCTTGTAGAGCTTTTTACCAGGCCAAAATTAGCTCACATTCTGCTTTTTCTAGGACTTTCTTCCTCCTTCCTTTTTAGTTTTTTTGTTTACCGGAAACTTGGCAGGCCAGAGCTTATCTCAAGTCAGATTCCGGCTGGCGTAGCTAGCCTTGAAAAACTGGCAGAGATTGCGGGAGAGAGGCGGGTTTTTCTCTCCGGCTCAACCGTCTTTTGGGCAAATGCTTTATATGATATTCACCAGGTTAGAGGGGGAAGGGACCAGGTTGCCACAAATCCAGATTGGGATAAAGCCGCCTACGAGTTAAGAGAGGGAAAGGACACTGGGCTTGCCGAAGGGTGGCTAAATAAGCTTGATATATCCTATGTTTTGGTCCATAGCGGTGCGTCTAAGGAGTATTACCACGATTTTAGGCATATAGAGAAGTGGGACAGGTTGGGGGATATTGTTTGGCAAGAGTCGGGAGATGCTATATTAAAGGTTTCGCCCTGAAATTTGGGAAAAGAAGTTTTTTGAGTTTGACCCCCTCTTTTTCAGCTAGCTGGATGGCTTCAAGAATGACTTTTACACCGTGAAGATTCACACCTTCGGTTTGGGTTAGATATTTGATGAATTGAAGCTCTTCTAAATTCGTCATGGAAAAAAGTCTCCTTTTTGTGTTGGTGCGGTGCGGAATTATGAGGCCTGCACGCTCGTAAAACATTAATGTTCTCGGATGGAGTTTTAAAAGATTTGAGGCTACCGAGATGGTCAAAATAGGCTCGTTTGTGCGCATGTTATTAATTTGGTTACTATTTTAGAATAAAAAGTGATAACGCTAATGTCAAGAGGGAAAAATTAGTAAATTTAATATGTAGAAGGCTTTTAAGTAAAAGGTACAATTAATGACGGAGCTTAATAGGAAGATTAAAAGAAGGAAAGATACAACAAGGTGGGAGTGTTAATTCATAAAAGTATGCTAGGTTTACTTACAAAAAGGTTGTGATCTTATAGATAAGCCTCTAGAGAACCCGAAAGCGAAGGAAATGCATAGTGTTAAGAGAAGATTCGACTAAGCCTAAATATTAGCAAAAACGACCAAATATCCGTGATTTAGGCCAAATTCAAGAGTAAAAAATTAGATCAAGTTTCTTAATTCAGAGAAATAAGCCCCAGACGATAAAATTAGGGAAGAATCCCGTTTTTTAACCTATAGAACGGCGCTAGCTTCAACTGTTTAAAATTCGGGTTTAATTAGGGGGATGTCCCGATTTCTAGCCTCAACTTTTTAGAAATAGAATGTAGTTTAGCAAGGGTTACACTTTTGAAGCTATTTCGTTATATGTAAATAAACTCACAAATAACCCGATTCTAATTTTTTTTCTTTATATTCGAATAGACAAAAAAATACTTGCCCATTGACATAGTACCCATGAAAGGTTACATAATTAAGACAACTTAAATGTCTGATCTTCCTGCCCGGACTAGACAGATTCTTGATAGAGTTCTGCAAAGAAGGCTTTCTAAAACCGAAGCTGCTCGCAGGCTTGGCGTTTCCAGGAAGACTATTTATAAGTGGCTGGAGAGCTACGCCGCCAGGCCAAGCAGGAAAGAAAACTTTAAAAGAGACATTCTTCGTATAGTAACGGCCAATCCTCAATTTGGGCCCAAAAGGATTTCGGAAGAACTCGCAAAGCGAGAGAAAAAAATTTCAGGAAAAACGGTCTGGCTAATACTTTGTGAGTTCGGAATCCAGGCTAGAAGAGATAGAGAGATTTATGCTGAAAAATTTCGAATGCCAAAACAGGCGGCCGACCCTTCCTTTCCGGGACACCCAAGGCTTATTGCAGAGGCAAGAAAGAGAATAGTAGAGGACGTTTTACTTTTGGACAAGAAGGTAAGCGAGGTGGCGGGACAGTATCACATTTCGAGAAAAACTCTTGCTAAATGGAAAAGAAGATATCTAAAAGCCCAGGGCGTTGGAGCAAATTTACTCGATGCATTGTCTGATCAACACCCACAAGGTTCCAATCATCCGAGAGGAGCAAGCCAAAAGGCTGTCAGAGCAGTATTCTCACTTATTGTATCGCAGCCAGACTTATCATCTCATAAGATAGCAAAAACTCTTGGTTTTATAGGTAATCACGGCGTGCAAAAAATCCTGGAGAGAAATAATCTTAATCATTATGAGATGCGCTTCGCCTACGCGCAGGCTCAAAGGGCAGCTCCAAAACCTGTTTTTGCAAGGATTCTCGACAGGATCCGTCTGGTTTGGGAGCAGTTTATGCCAAGTCTGGCTCCAGCTACACCTCCAAGTTTTATTAACTTAGTCAAAACCTTCTTGGCTTCATTTGGCGTTTCTTTCATTTTCTTCTTGGGAGTACTTTCTTGGGTCAGGCTTATTGGGAGTTCATCCTTTTTGGGTGCAATCGGCTTGGTTTTTGCCACCAGCGCCCTATTCATGGGTTCAATCTTCTTCCTTTATTCGCTTAAATACTATCTAACTTTAGCCATCGTCCTCTCCTTTTCCCAAAGAGGAGGCGAAAATGGATATACGAACGGAAACGGAAATGGCAATGGAGGCAAGAGAAATTTAATAAGTTGGATTCTGGGACTGGCTAAAAATGGTAATGGTCCCACTTCGCACAAGGCTTCGCGGGGCGCAATAGGGCTTGAACCGGATTTAGCCCATATCAGCCTTAAAAGACATCCTTTTATATCAGTTCATATCCCTTTTTATAATGAGAAGAATGTGGTTGAGCGGGCAATTCAGGCCGCAACCAACTTTGACTATCAAGGAGATTATGAGGTTATCCTGGCTGATGATTCGACGGACGAGACTACAACTATTATTAATAGTTATATTAAAAATAACTGTGTCGCCCCGCGAAGCGTAAGCGGAGTGGGCTGGACCTTAATTTCTGCTGAAGTCAGGCCCGGGGTAGTCTTAAAACACCTGCATCGGACTTCCCGCTCGGGATTCAAAGGAGGAGCCCTTCGACTGGCACTTAAGGTCTGCGACCCCAGGACTGAATTTGTTTCTGTCTTTGATGCTGACTTTGTTCCATATCCCGACAGCCTGGAACTATTCCTTAAGTACTTCAAAGTACAAAACGATATGAGTGAGGATTACAAGAAGTCAAATATTGCTGCAGTCCAAGGCTACCAGTGGCACGTACTCAACAAGAGTGAGAACTGGATTACAAGGGGAATTCGAAGCGAGTATGCAGGAAGCTATGTAATTGAACGCTCCGGTGGAGAAATCTACGGAGGATTAAAACAAATAAGTGGAGCAGTATATATGGTAAGACGAGATGTTCTAGAAGAAGTAGGCTGGGAAACCTCAATTACCGAGGATTTTCAGCTAACTCTAAAACTCTACGAAAAAGGATACAAAGTAGTCTACACTCCCTACATTCAAGCCCCGGCCGAGTGTGTGAGTACCATCAAACGCCTCATCCGTCAAAGAATGCGCTGGGCTGAAGGACACAGTAACAATGTAAAACGTATGTTTAAAAAACTTCTCGTTAGCCCCAACTTAACCAGAGCCGAGAAACTTGAATTTATGTATCTTTCTCCCTACTATTTACAAGCCTTCTTCTTTCTAGTAGGAACCCTTTCCTGGCTGATATCTGAAACCATCTTTCAGGCAAGACTTCCTTTCTGGACATCTTTATGGGGTTGGTCCCTGGTCTTAACCAACCTTATTTCCCTTCCTCTCATGAACGCGGTTGGACTTTTCTTGGAGGAAAGTGAGGAAAGGGACTACCAAGGAATTGCCTCCTTCGTTGCCCTTTCCTACATCCTTGTTCCCTTCCAAGCCTACGCCTCACTTAAAGGCTTCTTGGAGAGGGAAGAAGGACCCTGGTTCAGAACCCCAAAGACCGGAAAGATTACGGATATCTTCTCCAGAGGACGTTTCTACCGGCTTATTGCCGGAATACTGCCTGGCAGGGCAAGCCCTGCCTTACGAATGATAACTAATGATTCGCGAAGCCCCTATTTGGAGCTAGCCACAGCCAACTCCCGTTTCAACTCTTTCTCCATTCGCCCCCGTAAAATACTTTGGCTTGGGAACTTTGCCTTGGTCCTGCTCTTATCGGTTAGTGTTATTTTGGTTAGTCTTTCTCCTTTTATTTCAGCCTCGAATACTGCTTTTGCTTCCGAGTCGGCCCTGAAAACTGTTGCGGATGTTAAAAAGATTCCTGATTTTGATCCAGAGAATCCTGTTAACAAAAACGAGATTATTAAAAATGCGATGTCTCAAGAGATTACTGTTCCCCGCGCGATTCTCAAGACTACGAAGGGGGGTAAAAGCCTTGAGTTTATTTTCCATAAAGAGCCAAGAGTAAGGATTAAATTAGAGGGAAGGGAAGTTGAGTTTGAAACTCAAACAATTGATGGAAAAAGGGTTCATCCCCAAAAATCAAAAATCTTTAAAGACAAAGAGATTGTCTATGAGGAAATTCTTGATGGAGTAGATCTTAAATATACCCTGACCAATGATTTACTGGTGGAGGAATTTATTGTCAAAAGTCCACAGGCGGCTGCGCAGCTCGGAGCAAGTATTGAACAACTGGTTAAAACGGTCGATGTCAATGTGGTGTCTCCCGGCGATCCAAGCTCGTTCGGTTTCTTCGCAGAAGATGGGACAGAGCTACTCCGGTTGGGAGCGCCGTTTGCAAAAGATGCGCAGGGTGAAACTACAGTTGATCTGGGGGTTACCCTCGAAAAGGCCCACATAGGCTACACTCTAACCAAAACGATCGGTGAAAACGCTCGAGCATGGTTTTCAGATCCTGCACGAGTATACCCAGTCTCGATCGATCCATCTGTTATCGTTTCAGGCGGCATTCTTGAAGCGGAGACAAGCTATGGAGGATTACAAAGAAAAGTCGTCTATATGCCGGGTGCCGTAACTCCAGCCTGGTATGCTGTTGCTTCTAATGCTAACGACGCTGCCTACTACCGCTCAACAGATGGTACGACCTGGTCGGCTGTGCAGGATTTAGACACGGGCGATGCTGACAACTTTAATCCTTCCATATCTGTTTCCGGAAACTTTATCACGGTCTTTTGGATTGACGATAGTGGAGAAACTGTTGAGGGGAGGCGTTTTGACACTACGACCGCCTTTCCCCATACATTGGGTACTCTTTGTACGGGAAATAACCAAGGAACACTTGGTTCAACTTTTATGGTGACCGTTGCATCATTGTCTGCAACCGAAGCGCTGGTAGCCTTTTCAGATACCTCGACTGATACCGAGTTTAATGCCTTTGATGTGACCGGACTGGGCGGGACCTGTGCTGCTGGTTCCTTTACAACAGATCTAACCCCCGGCAACATGACTTTTGGCACACAAGGATCGGGACTTACAGCCAGCGATCGGCCGGTGGTGGTTCCTTTAACTTCAACCACGGCGGCCATGGTCTTTCAAGACGGGACAGACCTTTCCTTTGCCCTGTTTGATGCCGATAAGGATGAGTGGACAAGTAACAATCAACAAATTGCCGCCGTGACCCACGACATCTATTCAGTTACGACCGATGGGACTAATATCTGGGCCTTGGTAGTGGATACCGGGGCCAGTGATGATGTATTTCTCTATTCATACCCAACTGCCAGTACCGGAGTAATTGAGACCTCAACTGCAATTGATGCGGATATTGGATCCTCTGCAACTGAAACTGGGGAGTCTGTTATCGATATGGACTGCATTTCGGCGACTGATTGCAAGATAGTCTTTATAGATTCTCTTGAGGGTACTAGCACCGATTTAATATTTATTGATTGTGATGATGCTAATTGTTCAACAAAAACAACCACTCTAATTGATAGTGTTACGAGTAATAATGCAAATTCTAATAGTAACCCAAGGATTACTTGTCCTGCAGCAGATAACTGCAAAATAGTCTATGGAGACATGAATGGAACGACTCCTGATGCGGTATTTGTGGACTGCGGCGATGCTACCTGTAGCGGAACTGCCGGAACATGTACGTCAGGAACAAGAGTATGTA
>ERZ1292644.1839-Hain-H14-01um-R2-1839-length-10332-cov-6_pt1 | contig 10332 bp, 8 predicted proteins | sample MGYA00564402_ERZ1292644 | MGnify/ENA primary metagenome ERZ1292644 (study PRJEB36523, sample SAMEA6512644) | groundwater metagenome | collected 2019-01-09 | study: AquaDiva: Metagenomics assemblies of 32 groundwater samples | reverse complement strand
GCGCCGGGCAAGGACAACGCCCAGTTCATGCTCTTCGAAAAGGTGATCTGCTGCGCGGGAGTTTCGACCCCATGAGCGGATCGCCCACCGCAAACCGCACGCGCACCTCTCAATCCCGCCGGTCCGTTCGCCATGAGGCCCGGGAGCGAGCAGCGGCGGTACGTGCGGCAGGAGCAGCGGCGGTCCCTCCCGCCGCCGCTGCTCCGACCCCGGTCAGCGCGGCCACATTGCCCCCGCCGGGGCAGGCAGTCGCCCCCATTGCCACGGCTCCGGTCGTGGCCGCGCTGACCACCTTCGAAGGCCAGGCTGTGTTTCGTGTGCTGCAGCCCGGAACACCGGATTTCCGCGCCGGACATCTGTTCCGTTTCCGCCACAGTTCGCGGACCGTGGAGGGTGGCAGGTCATGAGGATCAGGGTCCTGGCTTTGGCTTCCGCGATGCTGCTTTCGGCGCCTGCGTTCGCCCAGAGCGTCGAGGACCGCGCCCGTGCCGCGGCCGAAGCCTCGCGCGCCAAGACGTCGGACAGCGACACACTCCAGCAGAACTATCTGACGCCGGGCCTTGCTGGACAGCCCATCGCTACGATCGACAACAGCAAGACCTTCAACCCCAATATCGCCTGCCAGAAGACGGCGACGCTGCTCGAGCTGATCGCGCAGCCGGCATCGAGCGGTGATATCGGAACCTTGCGTATATCGCGCGACAAGGATCTCGACGGCGCTGTCGATCAGACGCTGACCCTGCCGATGCCGGTTTCGGGCATCTGCGCCAACGGCGTCGTCTCCTGCCAGCCCGGCACCTGGAACCAGTGCCATAGCTATAAATGGGATGTCGGTTCTTCCGGCGATCTCAAACTCACCGAAGTGGGCCTCACCGATCTGGCCGGCTGCTACTGCATCAACAACAGCTGTGGCGCCAACCTCGTCTGGGGCAATCTCGCCTCGGTGCTGAAGGACCTGGGCGGCGGGGTCATCGGCGCGCTCACCACCGCCGATCCGCGCATCGGCGTCGCGCAGGCGGTGATCGATGGGCCAGTCATCCGCTATACCGGCGCGCAAAGCACGGCCTGCGCGCCGAATGCCTCGGTTCCCCAGACTGCCTATCGCAATAACCCGACCGCGATTTTGGGCGATGCGACCGTGGCCGCCGCCTCGAACAGCGTCTTCCAGGCGCTCAAGGCCTCGCCCGCGGGCATCGGCAAGGCCGAGCAAATCCGCTCCTGCACGATCACCCGCGAGGTCTCGCTCAACGCGATCAAGGCCGAGGACGTGATCGCGCGCATCTCGGGCGGTTACGACACCTATGACTATGGCGACGGGACGCTCGCCTTCGTGATGGGCTCGCCCGCCAACAACAGCCTTGGCGGCAGTTGCACCTTCCATGATTTCCGCATGACGCTGCATGTCGAGGACCCCGATCGGCTCAGCGACGTACGCCTCGCCTATTGGTTCGCCGACGATTGGGGCCAGGTTCGGATCGACGGCAATCTGGTGTCGTCCGGTCCGTCGGCTTGGTCCGGCTCCGGCTACCCGCCCGGAAATTGCGAGCGCAAGGGCACCTTCTATTCCTATCCCAATCTCGACCTGAAGCCGTTCCTCACCAAGGGGGATCACGAGATCTGGCTGCGCGTCGCGGTCTCGGGCGGCGGCGAGGCTTTTGCGATGGTCCAGGCGAGCGTCGACCTGTCGTGCAAGCCGACCGAGAAGCTCGTCGACCTCTGCGCGGGCAATGCGGCCGGCAGCAAATGCCAGCTCTATGATGAAACCGTCGATGGCGTCGTCACCGTCAAATCGGGCGTGGCGACCGGCCTCACGCCGCTTCCCCAGAGCCGCCTGTTCGAAAGCGGCGCCTGCTCGCTCAACCTTACGCGCCCCTGGTTCGAACGCCAACGCCGCTATCGCTGCACGCTCGACACCGGTTCACTGCCCGAGCCGGACCTCAGCCGCGGCGCCTATATCATCGACCATTCGACCGAGACGCTGCTCGCCGATCGCGTCAAGAACAAGGACGGTAGCTATTCGACCTTGAGCAGCGGCTTCGCGCTGCCCGATCGCGGCACGGTCCCGGCTTGCGAAGCCATCTGCAAGACCCGCGCGCCTAAGGCGAACAGCGATGTCGCCGTGGATGGCGTTGTCGGCGCGAAGCAGAACGCGCCTGTCGGCTACGACACCTTCTATCATAGCTGCACGACCAGCGCCGGTGTCAGCCACTGTCCGCTGGGCGCCGGCGAAGAGCTCGTCTCGGACTGCGGCTGTCTCGACGATTTTCCCGAGGCCGTCGTGATGATGCAGACCGTGCGCCTCGGCGGGGCCGACATGATCTGCACCTCGGAGGCGCGCTGATGTCCGGTAGCTCTCGCCATCTTCGCCGCCTGCGCAACCTCGTCCTCGCCGTCTTCGTCTGGGGCGCGCTCACCGTGGCCGCCCACGCGCAGTCGATGTGCGCGGTCGATCTCAACGGCAACGGCGATGCCTCCGACACTGGCGAAGTGGCGAGTTGCACGCTGATGGCCGATGCGAGCTGGCAATGCCCGCTTCAGCAGGTCGCCTGCACCGGTGATGCGACGACAGGCTATGTTTGCCCGCTTGGGCCTTCCTATGCCTGCACCGCACCGGCGAGCGGCGGCACGCCGACCTGCTCGCCCAACGCCTGCACCGATCCCGTCGCGACGCCGATTGAGGATGAACCTGTCACGGACGATCCCGGCGTGCCCGCCGATGGCGAGATGGATACGACAGGGGCGTGCCTCGGCAATATCGAAATCTTCTCAGGACGCGCCATGCGCTGCCGTCCGGCGGGGCTCAAGACCACCTTCTCCAACTGCTGCAAGGACAAGGGCAAGATCGTCAAGGACGGCATGGGCGGATCGATCACGTCGATCTCGACCAAGATCGCCGTGGCCAAAGGCGTGTTCACGGGCATGAAGGCCGCCTACACCGCGTTCAAGGCGGGAGCGACCGCGGGCCAGGCTGCAAGCGCCGGTGCCAACGCCATCATCGCCGGCATCGACCCGACCTCAATCGCGATCAGCCTCGCCATCAATTTCATGATCGATTTCCTGCTGTCGGGCTGTGACCAGCAGGACATGGAAACGGCCATGCTCAAGGGTTCGGGCATGTGCCATGAAGTCGGCAGCTATTGCAGCTCCAAGATCCTCGGCATCTGCATCCAGAAGTCGCGCGGCCATTGTTGCTTCAACACCAAGTTGGGGCGCATCATCCAGGAACAGGGCCGCCCGCAACTGAAGTCGTTCAACGGCCTTGGCTGGGGCACGCCAAAGACTCCCTATTGCCGCGGGTTCACGCCGGAGGAGTTCCAGGCGCTGGATTTCTCCAAAATGGACCTTTCCGAATATTATTCCGAGATCGAGGCCCGGGCGCAGGCCGATATCCAGGTCGACATGAAGGACAAGATCGATGCCTATATGCAGGTCATCGGGAAGTAGCGCGCGCCTCGCGGCCGCGTGGCCCGTGCTGGTCGCAGCGGTGCTCGCCATTCCCGCTTCCGCGCAAACGCCGCCGCCGCAGACCGGCACTGCCCCCGCCAATGCGCGCGAAGGAGCCGCTGTCGAAGGCGGGGCCGCGCTCGACCGCCTCCGGGGAGCGACCGAGCAGCGCAAGGCCGATACGCAGCAGCGGGGACCGACCACACTTCCCGCGACTTCCGAAGAAATGCGCCGCCGGGCGTTCGACGGCCTGCGCCGCCGCGTGGCCGCGCCCACAATGGATACGCGGGCGCGCGCCGCGCTCGACAAGGGCAAGGAAGCTCTGGCGGCGGAACGCGAGGCAATGGCGCGCCGCCTGGGCCAGGCGCTGGGACTCGAAGCGCCCGATATGAAGGCGCTCGCCGGCGTCGCCGCGCCAAAGGCGAGCAAGGCGTGGGTGCCGGTGCTGTTCGTCTCTTCCTCGATGCCGACCGCAACGCTGCGCACCTATGCCGCGCAGCTCGAACAGGCGCATGGCGTGCTGGCGTTTCGCGGCATGCCGGGCGGCCTGACGCGGGTCGGTCCAATGGCGAAGCTCTCGGCGGAGATCCTGCGGCTCGATCCGGGCTGCGAGGGCCCGGCCTGCGCGATGCGCGACGTCCAGCTTATCGTCGATCCGCTGATCTTTCGCCAGCACGCTGTCACGCGCGTGCCCGCCCTCGCGATGGTCCCCGGCGATCCGACCCAGCCCTATTGCGAGCGGGAGGATGACAGCCCGCGCGCCGCGCATGTCGTCTACGGCGATGCGGCGCTTTCCGGTTTACTCGAAGAATATGCCCGCCTTGGCGGCAAGGAGGAAGTGCGCGATGCTCAGTCTCGCCTGGAACGCCGGTAAGGCGCTGTGGAATGAAGCGATGCTGCTGCCGCTGAAGGCGGCGGTGGCTCTCGGCAGTTCGGGGCTTGGGCAACCGCCCCGTCCCGAACAGCTCTGGAAAGCCAATGGCATTGTGCTCCCCATCGGGCTGCTGACGATGTGGGCCATCCCGCAATTCACGCTCGTCATGAGCCCGTCGATCGACGCCTGGATCGTGCGCGAGGCGCCCGGACCGATCCGGCGCGGCGATTTCGTATCTTTCACCCTGTCGCATCCGCTCGCCGGCCCCAAGCCCGTCATGGTGACGAAGGAAGCTCTGTGCCTGCCGGGCGACCGGATCGACTGGCTGGAAAAACCTTCCATGCGTGCGGGCGAATGGGATGGCTGGTATTATTGCAACGGCAAGCTGCTCGGCATCAGCAAGCCCTTCGGCCACGACGGGCAGCGGCTCGAGCACTGGCGCCCGATCGCTGGGACCATCCCGCCGGGCACGGTCTATGTCGGCTCGTCGCACGCCAGCGGATTCGACAGCCGCTACTATGGGCCGGTCGCGATCGAGCGGCTGAAGCGCATGGAGAAGCTGCTGTGAGCCGCGCCACGATCCTGATGGTGGCAACCGCCCTTCTCCTGCCCGCCGCGCAAGCCCATGCGCAGGACCTTCCCGACACGCGCACCGGCTATTGGTGGTATCAGGCGCCGCCCAAGCCTGCAGACGAAAGGCCCGATCCCGACGCCCTGGTGAAACCGGCGATCCCGCCGATGGCCGAGCTCGCCACCTGGACGCCGCCGAAGATCCGCAAGCTGATCGAGCAGCAGCGCGACTATGCCGCGACGGTATTGACCGTCGATGCCGTAGCCGATTTCTGGCGCCTGCAGGATTTTGCCCGGCGCAAGGCGCGCGCTTTCGCGGGCGTGACCCAGATCGCGATGCTTCAGCATCCCGAACTCAACGCGAAATCGGCCAACCCCATGGTCGGCGACGCGCGCGACCAGCTCTCCGCGCAGAAGGATCAGGTGCGCCGCCAGTATCTGCGCAGCCGCGCGGGCGAGTTCGCGCTGGTCATGTTCTCGCGTTCGACCTGCGGCTATTGTCGGGTCCAGTGGCCGATTGTCCAGCGCTTCCAGGAGGAGATGGGCTGGCAAGTGACCCTGCAGGACATCGACCGCAAGCCCGAGCTTGCCGCGCGCTTCGGCGTTGAGGTCACGCCGACGACGATGGTGATCCGCCGGAACAGCCCGCAGCGCATGGTGATCGCCACCGGCGTCGAAGCCTATCCCAACCTCATCCAGACGGCCTACCAGGCGGTGCGTCTGCTCGCGGGCGATATTCGGCCCGAGCAGTTTCTGACCGGCGCGGGCGAGGAAGACGGCTTTTTCGATGCGCTGGCCAACGGCCCCGTGTCGGCAACCGATCCGCGCGTGCTCGGCGGCGATCTGGTCGACGTCCGCGCGGAGCCGCGCCAGTGAAGCTGCCGATCGCCCTGGTTGTTCTTGGCGTTATCTGCCTGGTCGCTGCACCTGTCGCCGCTCAGGCGCCGACGCGCGAGCAGGCGATGCGCGCGGCGATCCATCCCGTCGCGACCGCCGCCGAGATGCAGGACTGGCTCGCCCGCGTGCCGCTCACGCGCGACTGGCCGCCCGATTTCGCGGAAACCCTCACTGGCCAGGCGCCAGCCTATGTGGTCGAGATGAGCACCGCGCCGGGCTGCGCGCCCTGCGCCGATCTCTGGGCAAAGCTGGGCGCGCTGGGCCGTCGCTATGGCTGGCAGGTGCGAACCATTGGCCGCGACGAAGCGATGCTGCGTTCGGGCAGGCTCGGCCTGCCCTGGGTCGGGCACCCGGTCGCCTGGGTCCGGCCCCGCGCCGATCCCAACCGGATCGTCCCTGTCGCAATCGGCACCGATCATGCGCCCAATCTGGCCCGCAATCTCTATCTCGCCGCGAAGATGCTGGGAGGCGTTCGTGCCGCAGTAGGCGTGCGGGGCATGTCGAAGTTCACCGGGATCGTGGGCGCGCCCATTCGCCCCCTCCCCCACCGGCAAGGCAACTGATCATGGCGGCAGATGCCTTGTCCCCCTTCATGAATGGAACCCCGCCATGCCTAAGATTTGTCCGCGCCTGAGCCTGCTCGCATCCGTTGCCATCGCCTGCGTCTCCGCGCCTGCCCATGCCCAGAGCTGGGCGGAAAGCTGGTTCGACAATGTCACCTACACCAGTCCGGGCAGCTTCAGCGATCAGACCCGCGGCTATGTGACGGCCGGCGGCATGTCGGGCCGCGTCGATGTTCACAACGACTATCTGATGAGCATCACCATGCCCAAGGTGAAGGCCGGATGCGGCGGCATCGACATGTTCCTCGGCGGCATGTCGTTCCTTGATCCGGACTACCTCGTCCAGAAGCTCGAAAGCATCCTGCAGGCCGCCCCTGCCGTGGCGTTTCAATATCTGCTCGAGACGCTCGACGAGAAAATGGGCAACATCATCTCGAAGATGGAAGCAGCGACCAACTTCCTGAACTCGATCCAGGTCAACGACTGCCGTCTGGCCAACCGCATGGTCCAGATCGCCAAGGGCGACGACAACATGAGCGGGATCATCGAGGAAATGACCGGCTACAAGTCGGTCAAGGAAGGCTTCGCCAAGAGCTATCAGAACAGCCGCGAGAAGATTCAGGCCAACGCCAACAGCCCGACCGAGGATCTGAAGGACGCGCTCGAGAACTGCCCGGCCGAGGTCACCGAGATATTCAAGACGGGCTCGCTGCTTGGCCATGCCGCCGCGCGCGTCGGGGCGTCCGATTGGGCGAGCGTCATGCGCGCCCGCGTCGGCGACGTCTACATGCGTTGGGATGCCACCGACAAGGTGCCGATCTTCTCGGCGATCCCCGCCTGTCCGCGCCAGGATACCGAAAGCGTGGACGACTTCCTGACCGGCAAGGTGCAGCGCCGTGTCATCGCCGTGCCGCCGACCGGCGCCGACTGCTCGACCGACGGCAGCGGCAAGGGCGCGCTGGTGCTCGCCCGCGCGCGCATGGACTCGATCGCGGTCAAGATCCGCACCCGCGCCGCGCTGACGCCCGAAGAGCGCCAGTTCGTCGCCAATGTCCGCACCTTGCCGGTCTATCGCCTGCTCGAATGGGGCGTGCGCCAGGGCGTGGTCGATAGCGTGATCGCCGATACCGACGAACTGGTTGCGCTGACGCTTGCCTATCAAATGCTCAACGATCTCACGCGCAGCATAGATTTCGCGGTGAGCAACGCCGAGCGCGGAGTGAACGCGGCCGGCGCCGCCGATGCGGGCAATGCCAAGGTTTGCCAGACGCGCATCCTCACCAAGGGCATCGAGCAGCTCGGCATCTTGCGCGACGAAGTGCTGCGCCAGCGCGCGCAGATGCGCCAGTCCTACATGGCGGCGCTCAACCAGGCGAACCTCTCGGCCACCTATTCGGGCGTCGTCCGCCAGCGCGATCGCGATGCCCGCGACGCCGCGGGCACCGCCGTCAACCGCAACCGCTGATCGGAAGCCCGCACGCCATGACCTGCATCTTCCGCACCTCCCGCATCCTCCGCGCCGCCCTGACCATGCTCGCGCTGTTCATGGCGACGCCGGCCCTGGCGGTCGATACCAGCTTCCACACCTATGACGGCTTCTCCGAGACGGTGGACGCCTTCCGTCTCGTCGCGATGATCTTCGGCGATCCGCGCTATGAGACGCTGGTGCTGATCGTCGCGGTTGCCGGGATCGCGCTCGGCGTGCTGCTCGCGACCGTGCGCGGGCAAGGCATGGGCCTCGTCGCCTTCGGCTTCCAGATGCTGGTGGGTATCGGCCTTTATGTCGGGCTCGTCGCCACGACCGGCACGGTTCACGTCTATGACCGAGTGCGGAACGCTTATCAGCCGGTGGGCGACGTGCCCAACCTGATCGTGGTCGTCGCCGGCATGACCAACATGATGGAGCGCGCGCTCGCCGAAGTGATCGACGACAACACCACCGATCCCAACGCCAAACTCGAGTTCGGCGCGGGCGGGCATAGCTTCGACCTGTTTCTCAATGCCGCGTCCCCGCGCGGTCCGATGACCGACACCTTTTTCGATGCGACCATCAAGGACTATGTGCGCCAGTGCTATCCGGTTGCGCGGGTTTCGCCAGCCTACGGCGTCGACGACGATCAACTCTATCGCACCACCAACGATCTGCCCGGTGCTTTTGCCGCGATGGCGGGACCGGCGACCTTCAGCACGGTCTATACGGCGGCCGACAAGGGCGGCACGACCATGAGCTGCGCCGAGGCCTGGGACCATATCTCGACGCGCCTCTCCGAGCCCGCCCTGTTCGACAGCTATGTCGCGCAGATCTGCACGCGCACCGGCTACGACGTCGGCAATGCCGCGCAGCTTCAGCGCTGCCGCGCCAACATCGGCGAGATGGGGCAGATGATGATGGGCACGCCGCTGAGCCTCCAGCAGTTCCTAACCGACGTGATGCTCGGCAACACGGTGGGCGACGTGCTGTTCGAGGACAGCCCGGCGACAGCCGCGCGGGTCATGGCGAACCGGGCGGTGATATCGAGCGGGCTCGCCACCATGTCGACCGCGAACGAGTGGATGCCGACGATCCGCGCAACCGTGTTCGGAATCATGCTGTTCATGATGCCGGTCGCGCTGATGTTCATCCTGACCCCGATCAACCTCAGGGTCGCGAGCTTCGCGCTCGGACTGTTCGTCTTCGTCGCGCTCTGGGGCGTGATCGATGCGGGCATCTACCAGCTCACGCTTGGCCGTGCGACCGATGTGCTCGCCGAGATGCGCTCGAACAGCGTGGCGGTGAATGCCTGGATGCTCGCGCCGTCCGCCGCCATGAAGGCGCTGGCGATTTTCGGCAGCTTCCGCACGGCCGCCGCCGGGCTCGCCGGGGCCTTCGTGTTCACCGTCTTCCGGTTCAGCGGCAACGTGTTCACCAGCTTCACGTCGGGTGCGCTCGGCGTCCAGGGCCAGGGCACCGCGGCAGCCGCACCGCTCGGCACCCGCGAGGGCTATGCCGGGGCGATGGAAGCGCAGGCTTCGGCCGCAGGCACGATGTCGCGCGCCCGCGCTTCTTCCGGCTTCGGGGATTTCGGGGAGCGCACGACGTTCAGCGCTGATCGCTCTTTCGGGTCGGCCGGCCGGGTGCTCGGTGAGCAAGGTGGCGGCGTGCCCGGCACGGCGGCGATGGGGCTTGGCGGTCTCGATGCGGCGCGCGAACTGGGCGGCCTGTCGCCGGCCATGATCGGCCGCAGCCTGACCGACCCCGCCACCGTCCGCGCGGTGCGCGAGAATGCCGCCACGAGTGCGATCCACAATTTTGCCGAGAAGGACGCGCTGCGTAGCCTTGGCACCAACTATTTTGGCGAGGGGCAGTCTGGCGAGCGTGCCTTTGCTGCGTTCGCGCAGAAGATGGTGCAATGGCGCGCTTTCGGCGATCAGCGCGCCTACGACATGATGCTTTCAGGCGCACAGCGGCATTTCGAGCGCAGCGGCTATGATGCTAAGGATGCGGCGCTCAAGGCCTCGACCGTGATCGGTCAGGCTTCGGCCGATCCGACCTTCGCCAAGCTCATCGCCAATACGTTCGACCAGGAGCAGATGCTGCGCAACGACCTCACCGGCGCTCAGATCCAGGTGGGCGCGATGGAAGGCCGGCGCGACTTCGCGGGCGACAATGTGGCAAGGATCGAGCGCGGCAATGTGGCGACCGAGCAGGCGCACCGCACCGGCAGCAATACCGGCCAGCGCAATGCCGCAGCGATGCTTGGAATCCCTGTGCAGGAAGCCTCCCGCCGCATCTCCTTCATCAACACCCTCTCTGGCGAAGCCCGCTCCACCGCCATCACCCAACTCTCCCGCGCAACCGGCCGAAATGAAGCCCAGGTGCTCCGGGCGCTGGAAACCTACAATGCCGCGGTCCAGGTCGGAACGGCCGACGGCGCGACGGCAGAGGCTGCGCGCGAGGGCACCAGCGTCTATGGCCGCACCCGCGAGGCGGCGGGCTATGACTTC
>ERZ1292644.1838-Hain-H14-01um-R2-1838-length-10335-cov-6_pt1 | contig 10335 bp, 17 predicted proteins | sample MGYA00564402_ERZ1292644 | MGnify/ENA primary metagenome ERZ1292644 (study PRJEB36523, sample SAMEA6512644) | groundwater metagenome | collected 2019-01-09 | study: AquaDiva: Metagenomics assemblies of 32 groundwater samples | reverse complement strand
CCGGTGTCCACGGGGTGGTGACAAAAAACGGGGGGGGTGGTCACATCACCAGCTATGGGGGTGGTGACATAGCTGTGTCACCCAAACCGTCCTTAACCGTAAGAGAACCGGAAGAGGAACCGGAAGATAAGAGCAAACTTTCTCAAAATCCCCAAAATCAGGAAAATTCAGAACTTCAGGAGGATTCAGAACTTTGGCCCAAGTGGTACGCACTGGGCTACGCCATCCCCGGATGGAAGGTCAGTTTTGAGAAGGCTGAGGCCTGGCGGGTTGAAGCGGGTATTCCGGAACAGTTAGCCGACATCAAAATCTATGCGCTGCGAGAGTGGTGGGCACGATTGCCCAAGGATGGCAAGCGTTCAACCGCAGGAGACCCATATATGACCTGGCAGAACTGGTGCCGTCAGGACCGGGATAAATGGATTGCCAACAATGGAGGCGGCGATGGAAAACCCCATGGAATCTCTGGGGGATATTCTGCGGAGGGGGATAACGTCCTCGCTGACCCAATTCGGAGGGAGGCCCTCATCAGAAGAATTACAGCAGGCAGAGGGCAAACGTCAGGCAACGATCCATCGGACGACCTGCCTGTGTTGCAGCGGCCGAGCGAAGAATAAGGCTTGGCCCTGCACGAATGACCCGGAATATGACCTGAAAAGAAGATACATCGCAGCGGGCGTACCCTACCCGGCACTGCTTACGTTTGACAGGTTCACTCAACGGAAGGGGACTTCTACAGCGTTCAAGGAAATGAAGAGAATGGCTACAGACCCCCAAGGATGGTCCACCCTGATTGGTGAGTACGGAAGCGGGAAAACACATCTGGCGCTGGCGGTCATTTATGACTTACTCAGGCAAGAGAAGTTCGGATGGTTCATAACATCTGGGGGGCTGCTGGACCGGTGGAGGTCATGGTTCAGTGATGAAGAACACGACTTCTCAGAACGCTTCGAGAACGACTGTTCCCGAGATCACTTGGTGGTGGTGGATGACCTTGGCTCGGAACGTGGGACACAATGGGCCATGGAGCGGCTGACGATGTTCCTGGACTACCGTTACGGACGTGATTTGCCGACTATCATCACCACGAACAATGACCAACAAACTATGGCCCGCCGGTCAGGTGGGCGTATAGCTGATCGGGTTTTTGACCAGCATACAGGGAAGGTGAAGGTGGTGGTGATGAATTGTGGGAGCTATCGGACTGGGGGCTGAATGAACCAATCGGCCTGCCCTCGGTGCCAGGGGCTTTTGCGCTTTGACGATGACCAGACTGGTTCTGCGGACAGCGGACTAGCCCCTGCGCTGGTTTGCACTCGGTGCGCCCGCCGCAGCGAGCTAACCCCCGCAGGAGAGCCGTTGGTAGTGGTGCAGCCTCTAGACAAGGAACACCCCATGGAGGAACGGATTCTGGTAGCCCATGCTCAAGGGCTGACCGCCCCGAAGATTGCTCGGCGGCTTCGGTGCAGCCTAAAGTTGGTCCACCTGGTGCTTCAGGCAGGACGGCCAGCCGAGGGTTTGCAGCGTAGCCAGACAGAGTAGAGGAGGAGTCTTAACAAAGAAGGGCTGCGCGAAATCAACTTAACACCCTAGTGGTGGGTCGTGTGGCCCTGGGCCAGCCCAAACAGTCAACGGAGCTAGCATGACAACAGATAAGCTACCCGACCCAGATGCTGGGCTAGAGATTAGTGAGGAAATCTTGAAGCGGCTGCGCGCTTCGCTGGAAACTCCCCAAGAGGCGTTATTATCGCCTGCCCAAATGCGTAGGCGTCTGAAAAGGAAGACTGCGGGAGGTAGCTGATGAAGCTCAGATTTGTAAAGGTGAACCGTGGTTGGGTACTTATCCTTCCATTTGGAATCCAATGGCTTGTGTCCCTCTATGGGACTAGCCTGTATATGGGTTGTTGGCGATGGTGGCCGACAATACATATAGGACCGTCAGCTGACTCACCGATACTTGGGTTCCGCCGCATTGGACCAGAATATGTCCAACTGTTTGCCCCCTGGGTCTACGTATGCACATACTGGCCAGGAGGTAGCCGATGAAGCTCAAAGCGGGAGATCGGGTCCTGATAGACTTGGAGATGGCTCAGACTCGCTGTAGCACGGCTATTTCACCATGTTGTGGTAGGGGGTATGACCAAGATGACCTCCATAGGTTGTTACGTTGTGCGGCGGAGGGGGAATGGCGGGTAGCTAAGGTGCAATTACGCGTATCTATCTGCTCCTATTGTGGGCGCTTCGTGCCAATGCGCCGAGACAAAATCAGTCTGGAGGTATCATCCCCCGTGCGTGTGGGAGGGATGGAGAGCCGGTATTGGGCTGCGCCACGCTCTTGGCTGCGGCTGGCGGTGGGAGGTAGCTGATGAGACGAGGCCCCTCTGGTTCGCAGCCAAAACCTCATGGGAGACCGATAAAGGCTCTCAATGGTGTATTGGCGGATGCCGACTTGATTTACTTTTTGTGCTATCGCCATAGCTTCTGGGATGCGCTTCCCCAATATGCTTCGTTATCAACGAAGCGGGTCTGGGAGTTCTATCTGAGTGAAGCAGCTTGGAAAAGAGCGAGAAGTAGAATAGAGGGCGAAAGAATTCAAGGCACAAAAGATATGACGATCGGGTGTTTCAGGTTGTCTGACGTATTGAATTACAGGCTCACACACCACCTGGGGCGAGCCGCACGGACTGCTGCAGTAAGCGGGTAGCCCATGAGCATCATCCGCTTCAAGGTATATGCCCATGGCTAAACTCCTTGACCTGTTCTGCGGCGGTGGGGGTGCAGCTTGGGGGTATCACCTGGCAGGGTTTGACGATATAACCGGCGTGGACATTGTGCCCCAGAAAAACTATCCCTTCCGCTTCGTTCAGGCGGACGCCCTCCAGTACTTGGCTGAACATGGACAAGAGTTCGATGTCATCCATGCCAGCCCACCATGCCAAGCCTACTCAGTGATGAACAACCTGCCTTGGCTGAAAGGGAGGAATTACCCGACACTGATTCTTCCCACCCTGGAGATGCTGGAGACCCTGGGCAAGCCTTACGTCCTGGAGAATGTCATGGGGGCACGGCATGGGGCAAAGGGCTTGACCAAAAGAGGGCTAGAGACCCACGGGCTGAAGGCGGGCTGGCTCTGCGGGCAGATGTTCGGGTTGCCCATCTACCGACACCGCCTCTTTGCCACCAACTGGTTCTGGCTAGCCCCAGGACACCCGAAACACCAAAACAGAGTTATGGCCTTGGGTAAGTGGCAGGGGTATGGCACCACGCTTGAAGATGGGGGACGAAGGTTAGCAGCGGGTGTCGGTCATGCCAAAGGCTGGCGTCTAGCGGCAGAGGCGATGGGCATAGACTGGATGAACCGGGCCGAATTGACCCAGGCTATTCCGCCCTGTTACACACTTTATATCGGTAGCAGGCTGCGGGAGATGCTGGGTAGCCCATGACCACCATCCGCTTCAAGCCCGATAGCAGACTGCGCTTTGAGCAGGTGCTGGCGATGAGGAGAATATGAATCACTGGGTAGAAGTGACCAAAGCCAACCGGCAGGCCCGCCGCATGGCAGACCGACATTATTCCTTCTGGAAACATCACAACCGCCCAAGCAGCCATGAAGTCGGGCCCCCTGGACAGAAAATTATCCTTCTGACTTCAGATAACAAGGCACTCTGGGGTAGTCACCGTCCTGCGCCCTGGGCAGGGATTACTAGGAGCGATGGGCTAACAGGTCTGTTTTGTTTCATCTTCCGCAATGAGGGTTACAGTGAGGCTTGCTCAAGCGACCTGATACGGGAAGCGGTAGGCTTAACCGCTTCAAGGTGGGGGATGGACGATTTCTGGACCTATGTGGCCAGAGATAAGGTGAGAAGCACCAACCCTGGCTATTGCTTCCTGAAGGCAGGCTTTGAGCACGATGGATGGACTGAGAGCGCGAAACTTGGGCAGCTCAGACGATTGAAGATGTCGAAGGCAACTGTGGCAGCATTGATAGAACCGTGGTTTGAGCAGGTGCTGGCACTCACTAAGACAGAGGGGCAGTAGCAGTAGGCGGCATCGGCCTGGGGATATTGGCCCATCACTGTGTTAAAATCGCCCTGTAGTGGCCGGTCAAGCTCTACAGGGCGACCTTTTTGCGTGGGGAGTTTAGCGAAGTGGCCTTATCGCGGCGGTCTTAAAAATCGCTGTCGGTGATAGCACCACCGACCGTGGGTTCGAATCCCACACTCCCCGCATGATGAGCCGACTATCTGGGCGAACCCAGAAGAGACCAGGGTCTCTTATCGTCGGCTTTTTACCAAGCGGCTGTATTATACCAATTTTTGGCTGTATTGTCCAATATGGACAGTCAGTGAACCGGTGCATCTCGATGTAGCGTGGAAAATGGCGGAGAAAACTGCGTGCTTTGAGCGGGGACAGCGGCTCTCTAATTTCGCCGTCGATGATTAGATGCATCCCGCCAGTCAACATAGCGAGTCAGGTTGTGATGAATCAGGCATTACCGCCGCTCACTGGAAAGATTATCTAGCTGCCGCTCTATACGGTCAAGCCGCTTATCAATCTGGTCTATGCGCCCATATTGCGCCTGTACCGCATCAACCTTACTCTCAATGCGGTCAAGCCGCCGGGAGCTATTCATGGCGTTGGTAGCTGACAGCGCAAGAACCAGTGTCAGTAATGCGCCCAGTATCCAGAAGCGGAGTTGCTGGTCTTTCATGGGGGCTTAGGTTCCTGTAGGAGATAGGTTCATGCTCTCCTCCTAACTACATAGTAAGTTATTCCCAACCATATCAAAGGCCCAATCGTTACGACGATAGCCCAACCGAGGAGCGTTCTGAACAGCTTCACTTCCTTTATACCCCTTGGTACAAAGTTTGGATGGCCTGCTTGTCCAGGTCAGTCAACACTACAGGCCCTCCCTGATAGTAGGGATACATGATAGGCACAGGCCCCGCAGTACCAGCAGGCGGCGTAATATGGTCAAGGCCAAGGCTGTGCCCCAGCTCATGGGTTGCTACCCAGAGCAGATCGTAACCCAGCGCTGGATTGGTAGACCATCGCTCGTCTGCATCAAAGTGCACATCTCCTTCAATGAGGTCGCCCATCCGACTAGAAGGGAAGAAGGCGTGGGCTAGAGTGCCGTGCTCCCCATCAAAGGGGTAGCCATCGTCGTGGTCTCCTTGCCGAAAGCTCAGGATGATGTCAGCGTTCCCAAAGAACGCCTTAAACTGAAATCCCCCAGCCTCCTGCCATAAGTTCAAGGCTACACGGGTGGTCAGCCACACCAGTTTTCGGGGCATATCCGCACCACGGGTAATGCCCACCCTGTATGTAAGCCGCTTCCGTGGCCACCGATGCCCCTGGACGGCGGCAAGCGCCATCTGCGCAGGAAGCCCTCAACGTGCGTTGGGCTGGCAGTGCGTCATCTTACCTTGTCCCTTCCTCACCTCACCAAGTTCAGCCGCTTTGCCACCATCTCCAACTTCTCTGCTGCCGTAGCTGCGACAAAGGCCACTTGCTCCGGTGTCAGGGGCGGTGTGGGCTGGGGCGGCGGCTTGACGGTGTTCATCATCCGTTGCGCCCTGACCATCTCAAACTGCACCGGGTCGGGATAGTCCTCCTCGATGCACCGCACCGCAAAGCCGTACTCAGCAGCGCAGTGGGCTTCGGCTTGGGCGAGGGTCATTCCCGGGTTTGGGCCGGATGTGTCGAGTCTAGCTATCCAAGCGCTGTCGGAGATGCGCTGGAAGAACCTTGCCCTAACGATTTTAGGCGGGGCCATTACCTACCTCCCCTCAACAGCTTCTCAAAATCCCGTACCGCCAATGACGGCTTGTGCTCCTCAGCAGCCCGCCACGTCCTGATTATAGAGAAGTGCTGCTCGTTGTATAGCTCTGGATAGCGTAGCTCCGTCCCCGGCACCTCAATCAATTCCTGGAGCCGACTGTAAGCGTGGAGCGGAAGCTCATGGCGGAAGCAGCAGGTGGTCAGGTGAACAATATGGTTTTCCTGGGGGCAGAAGCCAGGTATCCAGCGGGCCTCGTATTTCTCCCAACCCTCGGTGAGCTTGTAGACTTCTTCCATGTCCAGGTCGGCAAGCCTGACTCTGCCTCTGAGGGCCATCGCCTGTGCGAAGGTGAGGCGGGTAGTATGGTCTACCAACTGCGTCTCTCGATTGGCAGTCGTCTTGATCAGCGTTACCCCATTTCCAAAACTATAATTCTCAGGGAACCACCGCCAGTCAATGCCCTTACTCAGCAAGGTGGTGCTAGGGTGGAACTGTACCTTGCTCAGCCGTTCCTCCCCGCCAGCAGTAACAGAAAAGACACCGTCTTTCCTAACCTGGATGAAGTTGTCTTCTTGCAACAGCCCCAGGTTCTCAACTTCAATGGTATGGCGCAACCCGCCAGCATGGATGTGCTTGCTGCCTGGAGGGAGCCACTTACCAGGAAACCCAGCGAAGATGTACAGCATTAGCTTGCCGCCAAGGAGTAGACATGAAGCTCATCTGCTGCGGTAGTGTCTCCTGCATTGTTTGTAACTCCCTCGATTACCACGTCTGTAACCTCCGCTGTAGGCATATTGGCTGTGGCCACGTTTAAAGCTTCACCGTCGTTGGTGACATCGCCCTGATGACTAGCCATTCGTGCCGCAGACCTCAAATAGCTTGTGACTCTCGCCCCAATGACACAAGCGATAAGACCTTGCAAGTCACTCCCCCCGCGGGCACTAAACCCGTATGCGCTACTGCCACGGGTGGTTATGACATCTGTAGTGTTCAGCTTCAGGCCATATGAAGCGACAAACCCACCAACGTTTATTCTTCTAGTATCAACCACAATAAGAGCTGGCTCCGCTGCTGCTATTGTGAGAGTAGTTGCACTTAACAGGTCAACTACTGTTGTGCTAGTAGTTGTCGCCTCGGTGGTGTTGCCGCCCTCACGGGTGATGACAGCAGCAGCAGGGGTAAAGGCTTCGTAGGCGGTATCTCCAGCATTGCGGCGAACAGATTGACTGGCAGCAGGCACAACTCCAGTGAACGCTCCGGTGCCAGCACCAATAAGGATACCCGTAAGTGTTGCAGCACCGGTTCCTCCGTCTGGAACAGTAACAGGTGTTACTGGGCTGAGTGCTCGCCAGCGACTACTGGTGCTGTCGTAGCACAGTAAGACGCCCTGATCGGCACGAAGCGTCAAGTTCCCAGTCAAGGCAAATCGGTTCGCTGCTGTGGAAAGAGCGTCTTCGTCGTTAAGAATAAGGTTAGTCGTTGCCACGTTGACGATGATGACTATCCGCCCGTCAACCCCACTATCAAGCCCAGTGAATGTCGCTGTGGATGCGCCGTTCCAACGGAATATGACCGTGGCTGCTGCCAATACAACGTTATTCTGAGCACCTGTCAGCGTTGAGGTTTCGTCGGTAATGAAGGCGACGGCACTTTCAAAGTCTGTTCGACCGTCAATGCCCTTCAAATACCGCAGATTGTCCCTGACATGGGTGTTCATCAAAGCGCCGGTCACGACTTCGGCGGTGACCCAGGTCAAGTACGTGGAGCTGTCCAGGCCACGTTACATCACCTCCTTTTTTGCATCCAAAGAGCCTTCGTAGAGGGACAGCATGTCGGATTTGTGCCCGACCAGCTTTCTACTCTTTTGCTCCTCATGATGCCGCTGCCTGTGACAACTTACACATAGCAGCAGTAGATTTTCTAGGACGTTATTGTTCTTTGAGAAATCGATAGGTAGTTTCTTGCCACGATTCGGAGAAGGTTCCCCAGTCTTGCAGCCTTTCATTGGGATGATCCGACCTTTCTTATAACGAAATGATTCATTGCCGGGGTTGTGTCCATGGACATACTGGGCAGGTCTTAGTTTTCTACTGATAGGAGCAATCAAAGCCCTGCAACCACAGGCACATTCAATCTTTGGCAGGGTATCAATCTCAGCATAAATACGCTGGCGATACCTGGCAGTTCTCTCTTTAGACGTCAGGCCCATCGTCTACACCCCCAATCCGTGGGCTTGATTCTCGTTGTGCAGGTTAGCCACAGTTTCAGGCCACGCCCAATTCTGGTTGACCACCGAGGGCCGCAGTAACAGCAGGCGCTCTATCGTAGTCTTCTCCGGCGGGAATGTGATGCTCAACCATCGGCCTCCGTTCGCCGCATTGCCGCACAGAGGGCACCAAAAGACGGGCTGCTGGAAACTCACGCAGAACGCCATCCCGTCTCCCGTTGGACATTCGGCAATCCATCTCCCCTCATTTATGTAGGCCCTGATGGAGTTTACCGGTGCGGCAACCGGGGGCGGAGCCTTCTCCCCCGGCTTCACCACGGCGGCAACAAACTGTCGCCAGTTCATCCCCTGCCAATGTTCATGTTCTCGGATAACGTCTGGCATTACCGTTCCTCAGAAAGCGAGCTTGGTAGTGGTGCCCAATTCCGATGTATCCAACACCCAGGCATCGGGAGGGATTGCGTCCGAAAGATAGTACGTGACAGTGTGATTGCGGTCTGCATCTATCACCTGGCGGATTGCCTCGATATTCATCGGCCTGGTCAATCCCAAATTACTCCTGGTGCTTGTGGCTATCAGGGTCACGCGGTCGGATATCTCACGGAGAATCGCCTGGGTCAGATGCGTGTTGTCCTTATTCGCCACGAAGCTCAGGTTGAATCGGACTACTGGATCTTGATAGATCGACAGATTCCAATCCGCCCAATCCTTGGCTTCATTCAGGTTGGGGATGAACTGGGCTGGTGAGGGATATGTCCGGGTTCCGAAGGCGGTGGAGGTGCCGGTGGTGGAAACTACTGTTGCCTCACTGGCCAACAGGGGCACGCCCCGGGCCTGTGTGAGCGTGATAAATCCATCCCGGGTGCCCGTGTTATTGAATAACTGGCTCATTTCGCTGCCGAATTTCCCCACCGTGACCGCTATGGCGCTGTTCAGGTTGGTTCCAGTGCCCGCGCTATCGGAAAAGATGTTGTAATCCACCGTCGCCGTTGGCGTAGTCCAAGAATCCACCCCGACGGCATTGATAGTCGAAGTGGCGTTGGGATATTTCGCCCATAACGTCAAGGTGCCACTAGCGCGCAACGTGGGCGCCAGAGTGCCGGTATCCTGTAGCTTCCACAGAGTACCCAAGGTCCCCGTGGTATAGGCCATTACCGTCGCCGCGAACTCGGAGAACACAAAGGGCAATGGGTCCTCTTGCTCCACCGTCATGTAGGTTAATGTCCCGGTGGCACTATCTGAGAACGTGGCCTGGCTCGTTTGATAGGTGGCATTGAGCCTCCTGTGCCGCCCCTCAAAAACGATTTTGCCATCGCCGGATTCCCGCAAAAAACCGGATTCTGTTACCTCAATCTGGCGCATGGCCTCCAGCGCACGGGTCCTGAAAAACCAGACCCGGCGAATGGCGGTGCCCGTGCCCGTGTCAAGGTCTCGATAAGCTGTGCCGGTGGGCCAGCCAGCTTGATCCAGAATCGAGCCGATGATGCTCCCCGCCCGCACATCGGTCAGCATGGACACGGAGACTTCTTTCAGGTTGACAAAGCCCAGCGGCCCAATGCACTCAATGACTACGGTATCTAGTCCCTTGGCCGAGGGCTTCGGGATGATGCGGTCGATATACCCCTTCCATAGGGTGCCAGCAGTGGGCCCGGTAGCCCGCACCTGCACCAACCGCCCGGGCATTAGGCTGCCGGTTAACGGACTAGCGGAGTTGAAACTATTGTAGTCGCCAGATTGGTTATTAAGGATAAGTTGGCAGGTGCCCGCGATGGAGCGCCCGGTAAGCTGCGAGTCAACGTCCCGACCCCGAAAGAAATCCATGTATAATGTCCTGGACGTAACGGTTTCCCCGCTGCCGGTGAACGTACCATCGTTATTGAAATCGATTTCCACCACGTATGTGCCCGTCGCCACGGTTTATCGTCCCGGCCCGAATACACGGTTAAACCCGCCACGCTCCGCCTGCTCCCGCACCGCTTCGACAATTACCCGCTTCAGATCGGGCACTCCGTAGACCGGGCCATTGACATTGACAACAATCATGGAGCCCATGCCGCCACCGTTTCGACCCAGCGGGATCACCGCCTCCGGCCCCCTTTCGCCCATCATGGCCAGCGTGGGCCGGGTAACAATGCCTCCGTGCTGCAGGAGCGTTGGAGCGCCACTAAAAACCCTGACTGCCGTGCCGCCAATCATGGTATCGGTATAAGGAACAGATGTTGGAGCGCTCGTGGTAAATGCCGTACCACCTCCTCTACTAATGCCCGGGACCCTGGGGATATTCGGTATCAACGGGATTCTATTGATGAGGTCGATCAAGCGATTG
>ERZ1292644.1837-Hain-H14-01um-R2-1837-length-10337-cov-3_pt1 | contig 10337 bp, 23 predicted proteins | sample MGYA00564402_ERZ1292644 | MGnify/ENA primary metagenome ERZ1292644 (study PRJEB36523, sample SAMEA6512644) | groundwater metagenome | collected 2019-01-09 | study: AquaDiva: Metagenomics assemblies of 32 groundwater samples | reverse complement strand
TCGCTTTCGTATCGCGGCCTAGTCTCGGTCATGTTAATCCACCAGCAGCAGCTTAGGCTTAGCCACTTCCCGCACTTTTTTGACTGGATCGAAGCGCGCAAATGGGTTGCCGCCGATCATGTCCACCGGGGTGATCACGATGGCCTCTAGGCGGTGGGTATCAGGGTCGCGCAGCACATTCATGCTCAGGCCGACGAAGTCCTGGGGGATGTTGTGCACCATCATGATGGCTTCGGCAAACGATGCGGCCATCTGAATGAGCTCGTCGTTCGCGCCGTCAATGCTGGTGGCACGGGCCACTGCGGCCTCGGCAAATTCTGCGTCTGTGATTTTGTCCATTACGTGCTCCATACTTGTTTTGCGATTGCGCCGCGATCTTCACCACCGCCGAGCATCTGCTTTGCCATATTGAGCGCCTCGTCAATACTCGCCACAGGCTGGCCCTGTGCATCATCTTGCCCGACTGTAAATGTGCCGTCTGGCAGTTTGGTGATAGTCACCGCCTGGCCGGGGCTCTGCGTGGGCTCCTCGCCCTGCGGCATGGACATGGGCATCGCAGGCGACTGACCTTGCATCATTGATTGGGGCATTGTGGCCATAGTGATCCGTATTGTGGTGCCCGACTGCGGGCAAAAAAAAGCCGCACGAGGCGTCTATGTTGAATGGCTGTCTCGAATGGGATCGAACCACTGACAACCCGGTTAACAGCCGGGCGCTCTACCAACTGAGCTACAAGACAAAATTTAGAGTCGGCTGTGCCTCAATGGCGCACAGCTTGTAATTTGTGGCACCGACTCAGTGCCTTTGATTGCTTTGCGCGATTATGCATGATTCGGATAACTAGCGCAAATATTTCACGATCTAGGGGTTTGCCCCTACTAAATAGTTCTTGTAATGCTTTGATTGTTTGCTATACTTCAATCATCCAAGCGATACAGCAAGGACCAGGCTACCAGGTAGGTGGCGGGAGAATGAAAATGGAAATTCGCACAACACCAAAGATGATCGTCCGCACGTACCGCGACTATCAAACCAAAGTTAGCGCAAATGAAATGCGTTGCGGCCCCGCCGATGTTTACTACACCCGCGAAGATTTTTCCAAGGCCGCCAAGAATTACGGATGGGGCGATGGCCGTACGCCGACAGAAATCGTCAAGCACATGGGTGACGATGTAGCGTTGTTTGAGGTCTTGGTCGATAGCATCGAACCCGCCCGCGTCCGGTACCTGTAACCCCACCCGCCCGCAGTAGCGGGCATAACTGAAACTCTTGGAGGAAATAATGAACTATGTAGAAATTGGCTCAGCGAACATCAAAGGCCACCGGGTATCGTGGGCAAATAATGGCCACGTTTATGTCTCTCGCGAACTTTTCGAAAAATGCGCAAAAGCAGAAAATATCTGCTTCAAAGCCAACACGCCACGCGAATTTCAATCAATCTGCAAACAACTTAGCGAATCATGAAGCCAACATCCTACCCCGCCGCCTGGTGGCTCTGCATGGGCGCTATCTCTGTGCTCACCGTCTTGATTGTGGTGGTGACGTTGTGAGTACATCAACTAAACGCGGAGGCCACCGCCTAGGTGCTGGTCGTAAGCCAAGCGCCAACCCGGCCACCAAGCTGGTGACTATCAAAGTCACGCCAGAGCAGCACAAGACGTTTCTTGATGCTGGGGGCTCGAAGTGGCTGAAGCTGATGCTGCTTGGAGTCTCGCCGAAACCATAGATCAGCCAACCATCTCGCGCATTGCGTTATCAGCGGCGCGGTCTGTGTGTTCGCAGTCTTCCCATGGCAAAACATCACAGCCGCATCCTTCAACCTCCGATGTCGTTGTCCCGAATGACTGAGTGTTACGCGCATGTGATGCAAGCACGGATTTTGATTTCTTTGTCGCCTTATAGCCGTGGTGAAACGACTCGAATTTTTCCCTGGCTTCTTTCGTGATCTCAAGCCCGCCAGCCGCAAGCATCCAGCCAGCTCGAAGAGGATAGCGAATCCCTATCAGTCGCAACTGCTCAGCCTTGTATCCTCCCGCTGGAGTCGCGTTTTGCTTAATCCACTCGGTGGTGACTGAGAAAGTCTTCTTCTTTTTCTCATGCTTCGCGCCAGCCTGCACACAAACCATTCCAGACTTGAGAATCCTATTCGCTTCAGCCTCTAATGCTGCGCGCCTATTTGCATTCCGGTATTCGCTGTATTCCATTGCAATGCCTCGAATGATATTTCCTAAGCGGAAGACTAGGCTTTCTTGGCAATAGTGAGCCTAACCTGTCCACATGTTATCCACATGGAAAGGCTAGACCTATTTCCTGAAGGGAGCCGACTGAGTTATCCCTTGGGCGTGTCTCCGTACCATCGGTCCACGCTTAACAGCTTTCCACCATTACCCCATGGTGTCTGCACGGTCTGTCACTCTGCCCCAGTGCTAGCAGGACTTGAACCCACTACCCGATACGCCAGATAAATCCCCGTCCCGCTCGCTTCTTCTTGTGCGGATATTCGATTCAGGTAAGACACGTTGTATTTCCAGTCCGCCTCCGTGCCTACGCTACATCCACCAGCATGAACTGAATGGTTTCGCTTCCTCACGGTGCCTCATGAAAGAAATCCCCGATAGAACCCCGAATCTAGTCTGAAAAGCAAAAAACCGCTTAGGTTTTCGACTTTCCGCCAGCAAGCGAGGGGATTACTCCCCAGAAAGCCGAAGCCTAAACGGTTTCGGTGTTACGTCAGTGCTTGCTGGCTTGACAAGTCGATTCTACATCAATCCTGATATTTTCACAAGTCCACCGCCAATTTTCTCCTCACGCACCCCGCCGCCGAGTGCGCAAGCTGTGCCATCTCATCCGCCAGCCACCGAAAAGCCTCACCCTCCGGCTTCGGCAATTTCCCCGTTCCGTGGCAGTCCGGGCACAGCTCATCACTGCGCGTAATCGTCCCCTCGATGATCTGATGCCCCTCGCCCCCACACGCCGGGCACTGGCTCAGATACCACGCCACAGCAGCTCGGGCCAGCGTGCGAGGATTGCCTTTGAGCCGGTGCCGTAGCATGTGCCCAGCTACCGACTTAGCCAGCAGATCCACCAGCGCCAGCTTGGCCGATGTTTTGCCGCGAAATGCCACATCCCACAGCAGTAGAGCTGTTTCGTGGCGCTGTGCAGCCATCCCGGTTGACATCAAAATATCCGATGCGCTCATGCGCGTGAGCGGGCTGGATTTGAGATTGCTCGTGTGACGTGCAATGCTGTAGTGCTCTTCTATTTTTGCCATCATGCCCCCATGAGTCGATCCATCACCACTGCGGACGCGTGCGCCTCCGCAAAATTGTCTGTGCGCCGCCCGCTTGGAAGCACCCACCCTTCAGAGTGCGTGACTTTAAAACCAGCTTGGAGTGCAGGCGCATAAATCACCCGCGCACGGCCAACAGTGATATTTTTTTGATCTGTGAATGGTGATGATTTGTCAAAGTCGCTCATTTTGTCTCCAGTTGTTTCAATGTCCAATCCAATAGCTGCTGCTGCGTCATGCCATAGCGCCGCTCGAATGCTTTGGTCATGCGAGTAGCCTCCCTGTCTCGTTGATCGCCTTTAGTTCGGACATCTTGCGAAGAGACCACCGAAGGCGCGTGCCATGCCAGCCATCCGGTCCACGATGACATGCTGCGCAGAGTGGGATCGAAATAAACCACATTCCTTGCTCTGGCTCATGAACCTCTGATCCGTTACAAGTCCCACAGACGATGCACGGAAGCATTGAGACGCGCCTGGCGCGCTCTTTTTCGGCGGCAGTTTGTACTGGTTTATTCTTGCTTCTCATAGCAAAAACCCCCTTTCCTGCATGAAATCAATCGGGTGTTTGGCTTTTTTCTGCAAATTGCACCGAGCTTTCAAAAGCTGAATATTCCCATCTATGTTTTCACCTCCGAGAGCAATTGGAATAATGTGATCAAGATGGTAAGAATCACCTAGGCGCTCTCCACAACAAGCGCACCGGCCCTTCTGAAGAACCATCAGTCGATCAACTAAGCCGGTTGATAACGATCCTCCTGCCTCTCTCTTTTTTGCCCGCCTATTTGCTTTCAATAACCTGATGGCTTCTTTGTTTTCGGCCCTATAAATACGTCCTGCATCTGCAATTTTTTCTTTATTTGCATTCCTGTACTCTGCTTTTTTCTCACTCAACAGTTTTGGATTTTTTAGCCGTTGTTTCTTGTTTATTTCAAAAACCTTTTCTTTGTTTGCGACAGACCATGCCCGTTTATTGGCAGAAACTTTCTCTGGATTGGTTCTTCGCCATTCGGAAGCTAAGGCGCTGATCTTTTCAGGATTTGCGGCCTGATACTTTCTGCTTGCAGCATTGCATTTCTCTGAATTGGCGTCGTAGTATTTTTTGCTTTTTGCTTTAACAAGTTCTGGGTTTTTGTCTTGCCATGCTTTTGCATTGGCCGCGCATCGATCCTTATTTTCGGATGCCCAAATCAGCGATTTTTCTCGACTGCATTGAATGCAGCGCCTTCCGATGTATTGGTGCCTACCGCTCTTACAAGTCTTTAAAAATGTGTTTGATGTAATATCAACAGTGCTCATGCCGTTCGTCCTTGTAACGATGGTTTTGGGAAGTGGTGCATAGGGCCTGCAAGCCTTATGCACTGCGAATATTTTATCAGTCGGATTGTATGCGGATACAGTATATTTATCGTCAAAACCGGCCCCGGCTCATGCGGGCCGTGGATGTGATGGCACAGAGCACATCCGAGCAATGCCAATCGACTCTTGTGAGCGGCTTCGGCGCGGGTCATTTATCAACCTCATTGGCCAGCAAGACGAGCGATTGGGCCCCATAGGTAAGGACACGCGACACCCTGTTCATTTCGGAATCAAAGCCGCCGAAATAATCTGCTTCAGCCGCCACATCCAAGCACAATTCAGCGAGAGCTCGGACTTGCGCCACGATATCGGCCTTGGTTTTAGGGGTGATCGTCATTGGGTAATCTCCCCTGTTTCCTGATCGACGTACTCTGGCCTAGCCGGAAAATGGACATCGTTCATCGACCCCCAGGCGAAAATGAATTCGATGAGGTCGGCGCACTCTTTGCGATTGAGGGCGCTTGTCCTGCGAAATACGATGTCGACCCCGTGGCCGTCCAGGGCTGGCAATAGCTCCACCTGCTCCCCGATAGCCCTGCACCAAGCCGCCACAAGCAAGCGCTTCCACGTGTCGACGTCGCGCTTTTGACCGGCCCATTGCTGGGTCTTGCTGATATGCGTCAGCATGGCGTGTAGGAGGCGGTTCTCCGCGTTGCTGCGCTTTTCGGGCTTGATCTCCAACACCATGCGATGACCAGCAGTCAACATCGCTTTGAGCATGGGCCAGATGGTCGACGTCATCGCTTTATGGGCTTGCTGGGGGTTGTAGCAAGCCACGGCGAGGGTTTCGCTCATTTGAAATCGTCCTGAGTGCGGTCAATCTGGTCTATCGCCCGCTTGAGGTATATCGCCTGATCAAGAGCCTCCTCAAAGGCGTGTTGCAGCCATTGGCGCAGCTCCAGCGGATTACCGGCCACGGTCGTGCCGTATTTGTTGATGCCGAACATCTGCCTGCGCTTGATGTCAAGGCACACCTCCGCTTCGATGCCGCTGACCGCGAAGCTTTCGAGCTTCTTTTGCAGCAACTTGGAGTGATTGCACTTGGCGCATGTCTCGCCTTCGGCGCAGTGCTTGCGGTGCTGGGTGCAGTAGGTCATTGTGTTGGCCCTGTTGAAATGCGAACTCGAACCATGCCGCCGATCTCTGTCGACACAAATGGATGGCAAACAAAGCGCTTGTCATCGACGCCGATTGCAAGCGCCAAGCCGTCCCTGCCCGCTTTGAATGCCGCAATCATGTTGTCGTCATCCCTGTGGCGTCGGTCGGGCGGGTAAAACGTAATCCACAGATGCAGCCTGCCCTCGTAGCCTGGGATTGCAGTGATAGCAGCCTCCTTGCACAGTGTCCAGCACGCATGTTTGTAAGCCTTGGTGATTGGTGCTTTCTTGCGCCAGTGCGTGCGCGCATTTGGGCTTAATTCAGACGGAGGCCATGGCAAAGTGACTTCGTTCACAGCAAACCCCCTTGCGCTGCCTGGGCATCTTGTTTGCGGGCCGCCTTCGCTGCCTTGTCCGCTTCCAGCTTTGCCTTTGCTTCGGCTTGCAAAACGTCAACCCGCACCAGCGGCTGGCCCGGTTCGTTGACTGCAATCACGTAATCCCTGCCCTGGTACGTGCATCCGCCGTAGTGACGCGCCAGGCTCAGTTGAGTATTCAGCCAGCCGTGGATGCGCTCGGGCGGGTTTGGTGGTCCCTGCGGGTTCCTACGCTGGTCGATTGCCGCGAGTTCTTGCGCCGTGGCTGGGGTGAAGTGCGCAAAGCTCACTACTCACCCCCTTCCTGTGCCCAGAGCGCGGCCTTGTGCGCCAGGAAAAACGCTTGTGCGTGATTCAAGCGCGAGGATCGGACGTACAAATCTCCATCGGCGTCATAGCCAATGATCAGTACATCCGTGAGGTGTTTGGTTTCAGCGTCAACCAGAGCTGATTGCAGCGCCTGCTCAGCGGTCATGGTTGTGGTGGCTGGAAGTCGGATTAAGTTGCTCATCGCGCACCCCCAGCCAGCGACAGCACGCCTATCGCAGCCATGACAAGCAGCGACAGCACGAAATAAAACAGCAGCCAGAAAGGCAGCGTGAGGAGCTTTAGGAGTGTTTTCATTTTGCAAGTGCTTCGCGCACCCCTTGGTTTAGATCGAGCCACGGCATGGAAGCGTGGTACTGGGCCAGGGCATACCGGGCGTAATCTGGTTGAGGTGTAGTGTCACAGTTTCCGTTTTTCATGTCAATGATTTTTTCAATAATTCGCCTTCTCAATTCAGTGAACTTGTCCAGTAGTTGCGCCGGTGGTGAATTCGACATAATTGACATCTTTGTGGTTGCGTTTCTGGGTGCGGTATTGCATGGATTCACGGTCAAACCAAAGCGACTGCGTGTAGTCCTGGTGGTCGCCGTTACGCTGCTTTTTCAGAATCAGCTTTGCGTCTGGGGCCTCTTGCAACTCCACCCACTTGGCATGAGCAATTTCGTCAGATGGGTTTGGCTCGGCCTGATCTTTCTGAGCGCGCCACACCACAAACACGTTATCCGCGCCGTCTGTGATCTTGGAGCTGCCAGCTACGTCGCTCTTGCCCGGCCCAGCGCTTTCGTCCTTGCCTTTGCGCGGGTGGGCAACAAGGTGGACGTGGACGCCTGATTTTTTTGCAAAATCGCAGAGGTGACGGATAGCCTCTTTTTGCGCGGTCATTGCGCCCGGCCCGTCTTCTGGCACATCGGTCATCATCAGGCTGTCGATAACCACATGCTTAACGCCATAGCGTTTGTTCGCGTAGGTGAACACCTCAATCAGCCGTTTCATCGTCGCACTTCCCTGCTGGTTGAAAATCCAAAATCGATCATTCAGCCACTCAAACACCGCACGGATGTACGCGGGCGTTGGGCGGTCCAGTCCGGTCGCCTGCTTTACCGTCCGCTTCAGCAGGTAATCGGGCTGCATTTCTCCCGAGAACACTACAAACCGCTCCCCTTGTGCGATCAGGCCAAGTTGCACCTGTGACAGCAGCAAGCTCTTACCGTGGCCGTTGTAGCCGGTCCAGACGGTCAACTCGCCTTCCCTGAAATTGAACCAATCGAAGTCTTTGTCAAGCCGCAACTTCGGGGGCTTGTCTGCGTCCACTGCCGGGTAAAACATTGCCAACACCCGGCCCATGAACTCGCCAGCTGCCTTCATCTCGTCCGGGTCTTGCGCTTTGGCTGACAGCATGGCTGTCTTGAAGTCGGATGGTGTCGCGCCATCCATGAGCCATTGGTTCGCGTCCTTGGCTCCCATCTTCATGCGCTTGCAACGCTCCACCCCTAGGCGCTTCATGATTTCCGCTGCGCCCTTGTCGCCCTGCTCGTCATGGTCGAAGGCAATCACGATCTCGCTGAACCGCTCCAGCCGGTCCCAATCGTTTTCGATCCATTGATGGTTATTCGCGCCCGCATTTACCGATAACGCAGTCAGCCCCGATTGCCATAGCGTCATAGCGTCGATTTCGCCTTCGGTGATGATGATTGTTCGGTCATTTGGTTGCACCAAGTGCCAGCCGAAAAGGCAGGGTTCGGCATCTTTTTCTTGCTGCATCCCTTTTTTGTCGTCCGGGTTGCGATACTTGCCGTTGATGTAGACGCCATCGCGCAAGTACGGGAATAAAGCCCACACCGCCCCGCTACGGCTCACTTCGCGCACCTTGAACGCCTCGATTGTTTCGTCAGTGATGCCTCGGCTACTCAGCCACTCACGAACCCTGCTTACCGGGATTGAATTTTTTGGGCGTTGTGGCCTGGCGTATACCATCGGCTTGCGTTCGGGCATCTGATCGACGACGTTCAAAAACCGCTTTGCATCTGTCAAAGCTTCGGAAATAGAATATCCCTTCACAGCCACAAACAGGTCCAACAAGTCGCCGCCTTCATCGGTCGCAAAGTCGCGCCATACGCCCGCCTTGGAGCCCGTCAGGCGCACCGATAGGCTGTTGCCCGGCTCTCCGTTTTTGCTTCCCGCTTTCCATTCTGCGCCCTGCTTTTTTCCGCCATGCAGCAGGTACGATGCGACGTTTGCGGCATCCTTCGCCAGCAGTTCGGCAATTTCGTGCGCGTTCATACTGCCACCCCAATTTTTTGACCGCCGCGAAAAAGGTGCGCTGTGCTGGGTGAACAACCCATGTTACGGGCTTCGTGAATGTTGTCGAAGCCTGCATCCACAAACCATTTTTGATCCCGGTCGGATGCGCTCAAAGTTGCACCTGTTCCGCGTTCATTCGTCTTGAGCCAATCAGCCATCAACCCCTGCGATCCACGAGCACACCACACCGACATAAATCGGTCCAAGGTCATGCCCGCTTTTCCAGCCTCCCCCCGAGCTTCTGTAATCACCGTCAGGCTGACTGTTGCCCGCTTGCTTTTCCTGAGCTGCACCCAATCGCCCCAAACCTGTTCTCCAACATCGTCAGGCTTCAAGACGGCAAGAGCGCTTGCGCTCTTCTTATCTTTAATTGGTGTTGGTGTTGGTGTTGGTGTTGGTGTTGGTGTTGGTGTTGGTGGCATTGCATCAGCATCAGTTTTTGATGCCGTGGCATCTAATTCTTCATGCCGCGGCATTGCAGATGCATTGCCGGGTTCTGTTGCTGGTTTATTCCAACGCTTGTTTGCCTTGTCGCGCTGTTTCTGCTGCTTGTCGCGCATGGCATCAATTTCGGCATCGGCTCGATTGTTGATCCAGCCCGCGGGCGTCAACAAAAAGAACTCTTCAAGAACTATTTGGACGGCTTCGCGCTGGCTATCTGTCGTGGCAAGCACCAAGCGGCAAACAGCGCGCAACTCGACGGGAAGTGGCTTCTCGGTGGTGTAGTAGGTGTCCAGCAGGCGCCGGTATGCGGTATCTTCTTCCCAGCTCAGGTGCCGAGTGGCACTCAAGTAGTCGCCAATGTGAAAGGGGTAGTAGTTGATGATCTACCCCTGTTTTGCGTAGGCAATCGGGATAATGAACATCGTCTCGCCGTCATAATTTTCGATGTACCATCCGCGAGCCTTAATCCATGCAGTGAAGCCGTCATGGACGCCACCGTCATACGATCCATCTGCCGGGTCATCGCTGTCGCCGTAATAGCGCAGATGGTTGAATATTGGAAGCCCATCAGACATATCCCCATGCCCGCCAGTCCACACGCCAATCCAATCCCTGTAGTCCTTGCCAAACTCACGCACTGGACGCACGTGCAGGCCTGGGAACGTGGTTTTAAGGTCAGCGATCAATGCCGACTCGCTTGGAAATTCTTTGTTCATGATTGCCCTTTCACAGCCCAAAAAAATCACTTCCGGCGGGCAGTGGGCATGCTGCTGTTTGGTCGCTAAACCTAGCCGGGGTGAAATTCATAGCGATTTCAATCTCAAGATAAAAAACGCTGTGGTGACTACCCATGAAGGCAAATTGCCATCGCAATAGGCAGTCATCACAAAGTTTTTGATACGTGTCCTCAAAGCTCTAGGCGCTTCAAAATCGTTTTAATCGCGTCGGTGTACTCCTGTGCTGTCGCGCCTAAATTCGCTTCAACCCAAGATCGTTTTGCGGCCTCGTAGTCGGGCCAGGTCATACCAAAGCCTCCTGCACTTGTTTTGCGCGAACAGGCTCAAATAGCTGACCCTGTGCGTAGGCTTGCTCTATGCGCTTGCAGGCAATGTCGAAATACTTGGGTACACGCTCGATGCCGGTA
>ERZ1292644.1835-Hain-H14-01um-R2-1835-length-10340-cov-10_pt1 | contig 10340 bp, 12 predicted proteins | sample MGYA00564402_ERZ1292644 | MGnify/ENA primary metagenome ERZ1292644 (study PRJEB36523, sample SAMEA6512644) | groundwater metagenome | collected 2019-01-09 | study: AquaDiva: Metagenomics assemblies of 32 groundwater samples | reverse complement strand
GGGGATTATTTCCCGGTGAACGGGTGTTCACTGGCCGGCCGGACGATGGTGAACGAGCGTTTACTGGAATGGTGAACGATCGTTTACTATTGACAAATCGCGGGCGATGTGCGACACTCATCGTGACGGCAGAGACCGAAGGGCCGATGCCGAATCGAAGACGATAGATAGGAGAACAAACGATGGCGACAAAGGTCAAAGCGGCCATGGCGGCCGCAGCCGCACCAGATTGGATGGAATTCGGGGAGCAGAAGCTGCGGGCGAAGATTTACCCTGCAAGCTACGGCCAGTTCAAGAGTATTCTGCTCGCAACCGGTGGTTCGCTCGGCGCACCCCAAGTGAGGGCCAGACTATGGCAGTTGGGTCACGGTGATGTGAAAGCGATTAAGCCGTTCGTGATGAGGCTGTTCGATAGCCTCCGCGCGGGCGCGAAAGTGACGCTGAACGGGAACGGCACGGTTAGCAGCTACGTGCCGCTCAATGGCGACTTCGAGTCTTTGATGGGCGCGACGCCGAGCCTCCGGGCTTTGGAGTACTGGCCGACCGTGCCCGCGATGGACGGTGGCAAGGCGAAGCAGCCAGTGGTAGCGGCGGCGGTCAAGGTTGATAGCAGCACCTCGACGCCGACGCAGGCAGACGCGATGCAGGCTATGGTGGCTATGATGTCCCAGCTCACGGCGGCTGTTCAGGCGCTACAGGCTGGGGCTGGGAAGGTCGGGAGGAAGACTCGCAAGGTCGCGTAAGCTCGCAGTAGACTAGCCCCGGTCTAGGCTAAGTAGCCTAGGCCGGGTTTTTTTTATGCCCAAACGAACATGATAGATTTGCAGCACTCGGTGATACGTTCCTATCATCCGCTAGACTGTGCCCCGGTACGGGCAGACTGTGCGCCCGGTCGGGGTCTTCTCCCCCACCTCAGATTACACTTCTGTAATCTTTGAGCCCACCGTGTGACAGGGACAGTGTTTCCTCGTCGTGAGACCCCCCAAGGGACCCTTACGAACGGACCATTCCGGGGTTCCGGGGGCGGGGGAGAAGGGGGCTGGGTCTACAAACCCCCCAGTCCCAGGCCCCCCTCACACGGCCCATGGCCTAAAAATAGGCCGGGAAGGCATATATCGGGGCGGTAGCGGTTTCAGGAGCAGAATCTTGCGGTAAGCGTGAGATTCGGGGAAGGCCCCAAGGGACCCACCGGCAGCCAAGTTCATGTCCGGCCTGTGTCCGCACGATGACACAGGAGTGTGTTGGTATCATGAGACAGTCTTGCGACGCTTGACTCCCACTTGGTCGATCCAGTACAACAAGGCCATGGCACACAAGGCCCCAGTCAAGAAAAAGCACGGCTTCAAGGAGTATGCCGAGGCTTTGGGGAGGGGCCTGGGAACGGCCTCCCCCCTGGGGGCACCCGCGGGCCTGGTGGCGGGGCCGATGAGGAAGATACTCTCCGGGAAGATGAATCCCCTGGGAGAGGGGACGACTGAACTGACGGATATACTGTCCAAGGTTCCCGATGAGTTCGGCAAGGGTTTGCCCCTCACGAAAGCGGGGGGAGGAGTGGACATGAAGAGGCTGGGGGAGATGTTTCGCTCCTCTACCGCCGCGGGACTGAGGCCGTTCAGGGCTCCCATTCAGGCGACGGCCGAGAAGGCCCTTGAGGTCAAGAAGATCGTGGGGGAGGCTTTCAAGGGGAGACTCGCGCATCCATACAGCTTCCAGCGGGCGTTTCGCGCCCTGCTGAGAGGGAAGAATCTTGAGCCGACTTCATGAATGGGCACACGGACCCCTTTCCCGAGACGGAGGAGAGGATTCGGGAGCTGAGACTGAAGGGATGGGTGGTGGCGGTGAGGCTATCGCGCCGTTCCGCCGCGGAGGCGAAGGAACTCCTCGGGGATGCGTGGGTCCATCAGACGCTCGACGATCCATACGCCCAAGGCTATGTCAGAGCCCTTAAACACATCGCTTACGCCTGAGCAGATCGACGAGGGAGAGGTCTTTCGTCGGAAGTACGACGAACTCCGCCGGAATAACCCCAAATACCGCGGCCGTCCACTGAAATACGATTGGGTCCAGCTCAAGAAAGAGTGGTTGGAGGGGTACGGGAGGGAGTTCTCCTCCTACCAGTCGTTCGCCAAGAATCGGGAGGTCTCCTGGGAGGCCGTTCACCATCATGCGACCAGGGAACACTGGAATGTAGCACTGATGGAGGTCAGGAAGGAGGAGTACCGGAAGGAGCTGACGGAATCCTTCCTCCCCTGGCATCACCGCGTAGAGCAGGACATCGCACGGTTCATCGTCGTCAACGGAGGGAGGAGAATCCGCAAGACGGAATACGCCATGCGGTGGCTGCTGCTGCACATTTTCGATTGGCCCGAAGGGGCGGAGGGGTGGTTCTTGGCTCCCACCTACCGCCAGGCCAAGGATATCTGCTGGGACCGGCTTCTCGCGATGATTCCACGCTGGGTGATGACCGGGAAGCCGAATCGCGTGGAGCTGACCATTCCCTTGCTCGGAAACAGGAAGATCGCGCTGAAGGGATGCGATCGCTCCTTTGGCCGCCGGGGATTGGGACCGAGCCTGTTCGTGTTCGACGAGTTCGCCTACTGCGCCCAGGAATCCTGGGAGCAGGTCGTGCGGCCGGCGATCGCGGACAAGGAGGGGAAGGGTCTTTTTCTCTCCTCCCCCTGGGGGAAGAACCACTTCTACCACGCCTTTCTCCGTGGAGCGCATTGGCTCAGGGAACCTGAGGCCCTGGCCCTCCATCACCACCACTACTCCAGCTACCTGATCCCGACCGCCGAGGTGGGGACCGTCAAGCCGGAGGAGTTGGCCGAGATCAAGAAGACGACCCTTCCCGATGTCTACGCCCAAGAATTCGAGTGCCGATTCTTGGGAGAGGTGGGATTGGTCATCCCGGAGTTCATCAACCGGCCATGGCCGGAGGGAAATCTGCTTCCGACGGCGGCGTGGGAGGAGTTTCGCCAGAACACGATCATGTTCTGCTCCCTGGACTGGGGAGCCTCCGGATATACCTTCATCCTCTGGTGGAAGGTGGACGCCCATGGCCGGAAAGTGGTCTTTGACGAGTGCGTGATGAAGGCCCCCTCCAGCGAGGAGATCGCCAGGGCCGGTCTTCGACACGGCGAGCCATATATCCGCCTCCTGGACCGTGATTGCTTCCGCCTGAAGCTGCCTGGGGCTCATTCCGTCGCGGAGCAGCTTGCCCTCCTGGGATTCGTCTGCTGCGAGGCCGATGTCCGGTTCGACGATTCCGTCGCACGGCTCAGATCAGCCTGCCTTCCGGTCATGGTGGATGGAGCGAAAACGCGGCCCATGTTCATGATCGTCGAGGGCACCTGTCACACCTTGACGCAGCAGCTCGGTTCGCTGCAATATAACAGGCACGGTGGGAAAGGGTCGCTGGCGGTCAACCGCGGGACGCCACACGACGGCCTGGACGCCGCGAGATACGGCATCATGCACAACATCTATTTCACCGCTGAACCGGTTGCCACTCCCACGACGGGGTTGCGCCTGAATATGGAGTCTCCCGACGAGTACCGCCCAGTTTCCGGATTGCCGGCGTGAACGACGATCTCGGGGCGGCCATCGAGGAGCGCGTCAGGGAACACGAGCGGGTCTGTGGCCGCCAGCTCAAGGACTTACAGGAATTCGACCGTCTCTTCCGCTGCATCCCCCATGAGCGGAGAGTCGGGGAGGGGACGACCTTTGCGGACACGTTCGTCATGGAGTTTTTCCGCGACGTAGAGAGCGTTCGCTCCTCCATCGACTCAACCATCTTCGGCGACGACCCGTTCATGGAACTGCTCCCCCGGGCCTTTGATCCCGATTCCATCCGTCGCTCCCAGAACAGCCAGGCGTTGCTGGAACTCCAGTGGGAACTCCAGGATGGGCGGACCAAGCACGACCGCATCCTCCGCTCGTGTCTCGTGAACGGCACCGCGGTCGCCGAAGTGCCCTACCGATACCGCGAGCGGATGGAACAGCAACAGGCGGGTGGACAAACACTCTATGCCCCCAAGGTCTGGATGGACTCGCCCGACCTCGTGAACGTTCCACTCGCACGATTCGCCTTTGATCCAGCCATACAGGACCCACAGGACGGTTGGTGCGTGAAGACGAGCCTTCTGAACCGCAGGGAGATGGACACGCTCATCGAGGCGTCGCGTGCCGCCGGAGCGGAGGTCAGGACGCTGGACGAAATCTTCATCGAACACGCCACCGTCGGCGGGGATGGGGCGGAGGTCGCCCAGAGCATCCGCCAGGGGCGCGGATACGACGCATCGGGCAAAAGCAACCTGGTGCGGGAATACTGGGGTGATTATCCGGTCAAGATGGCCGACATGACTCAATTGGCCCCGGCGGATCGCGTGCTCTGGAGAATCGTGACCGTCAACGGGATGTGGGTCATCAAGATGCCCAATCCCTACGCCCACGGATTGAAGCCGTTCCTCAAGGCGACATGGATCGACCTGGATGAGAGTTTCTACGGGATCGGCCTTGGACACATCCTGCGCCGTCCCCAGACGGAGCTGAACGATTTCCGCAACCTGAAGCGCGATCTCGTCAACTTCGCCCTCAACCACCCTTGGCAGAAGAGCGGCGGAGGGCCGGTGCAGCAGGATCGACTCAAGCTGGTTCCGCGCAGGGTGTTTTCCGTCGAGCGTGACGGAAGATTCGAGCCACTTCGCCCGGATTTGACCGTGCTGATGCCCGCCATCAGGCTAGAGGAGATGACCAAGGAAGATATGCGGACATCCTCGGGGGCGTCCGTCGTCGCCCAGGCCCTTCCCTCCGGGGTCACGGCGACGGAAAGCCGCTCCATCGCCTCGGAATCGGCCAGAAGGATTTCCGGAATGGCCTCGGCGTTCGTCAACCAGATTACGAGACGTGTGCTGTGGTTCTGGAACGAGATGAACTCCCAGTTCCTCAGTGGAACCGTGAATGTACGCATCTTCGGGGACAACACGGCCATGGAACCGAGGTCAATTGGCGCGTCGGACCTTGCCGCTGATCCGGATGTCAGGGTCAAGATCGCTTCCGACCTGGAATTCCGTCCCCAACTGATCCGCCGTCTCTCCAACACGCTGAAGACGCTCGCGGAAGCGAAGGCGGTTGATCCGACCATTCAGATCAACTGGGCACCGATGATCGCCAAGCTCATCAAGCTGCATGGAGAGCGTCCGGAACAGGTCATCCTGCCGTCGTTGCCCCCGGCGCTTCCGGCCGGACCTCCGGGATCGGAAGTTCCGGGGGCTATCCGTCAAAGTCTAGTTGGAAGCGCCGTGCAGGGTAGCCCAGTGCCCTCCGGCGCTGAGGAGGTCGAGTGAATACCGATTCCAAGCTTTTCAGTCAGCTCTACGGCATGAGAACATCCGAGGAATGGCAGGTGTTCAGGACATGGATGGTCGAGGAACTCAGAGACGCGGCAAGGGGCCGCACGGACGATCTGTACGGAGTCAGTCGTATCTTGGAGAGCATGGATATCGTGGATCAATACAAACCTACCGAGGAGGGAACAGATGCCTGAAGTCGCACAGACCGTCACGGGAGCGGCGACCACCGATGCGCCGGCAGCAATACAATCAGCCCCGGTAACGACCGGAGCGCCGGCGGGTGCCCCTGGGGGGCAGATTCTTGGGGGCGGAGGCCAGGACACTGTTCCTTTCGCCCGTTTCCACGCCGTACTTCAGGAGCAGAAGAAGATGGCCCAGAGAATCTCGGAAATGGACGAGATGCTCCAGGGCCTCCAGAAGACTCCCGCACAGGACGGCGTGGCGCAGGTCGATCCCCGCTTCTGGGAGAACCCCGGTGCCGTGATTAAGGAGCAGATCGACCTCGCCCAGTACAAGACAAATCTTTCCCAGGCGGAAGATTGGCTCCGGGAGCAGGATGAAGCCAGGAGCGACACGGAGTTCGAGGAAAACATCAGGATCGTGGACAAGCAGTTCGGCCTGGGGCGTCTCCCCGACCCCAACCAGCGAGCCCAAATCGCGCTGATGATCTACCGGAAGGTGCGGGAGACGGAGGCTGCGGAGGAAGCGAAGACCAAGCAGGCCGAAGCGCAGGCCGCGGCACAGGCCCAGGTTCAGGCACAGCCGGGCGTGGCGGGAGCCGCGGCGACCAAGGCTGCCGTGCAGTCCATCGGCTCGGGTGGAGCGGGGCCGGTGTCCAGTGTCATCAAGAAAGATCAGTTGTCCCAGATGAGCGACGAAGAGAAAAGGCAACTGGCACCCCAGATTCGCAAGCAGCTCTCGGATAGTGGAATACAGAGTTTCATGTGACGGACGGTTGCCATAAAGGGGGTCGTTGACACCGGAGTCAACTTATGCCGAAATAGGCGTAAGCCGTTGGGTGGCGATTTCCCCTGGCCGGGAGATTTCCACCCCGTTTAGGGAAGGGCGAAATTCTTCCCTCGCCGCCGCCGGGCGTTACTCGGGCGTGGTCGCCGCCGGACTTAATCGGGCGTAGAGGAAGGCCGCCGCTTCCCGTCTCACTCGGGCGTGTTGGGCGAGTTGTGCGGAGTCGCCCCCCGACACGAACCCCATTGGGGGAAAGGTGGTGAGACAACAATGGCAAGTTTAAGTGGCGGACTAGCGGGAACTACAGGAAGCGCCGAAATCTTCGTGCCAGAAATCTGGGACCCGTTGATCGCGGAAGCGCGTGATGCGGCGGTCGTGGTGGCGACTCGTGTCGAAAGACATGATCGTTCGATCATGGCGAAGGGCGACATTCTGCACATTCCCAGCACGAGTCTTCTGACGGCGACAGCGGTGGGTGCGAGTGGCACCATTACCGCGAGCGCTCCAGTCGAGACGGAAGTCACCATCAACATCGACCGGTACATGCACCAGGCCGTCCGTATCCCGGATCAGGTCGTGGCGCAGGCCGGGTACAACCTTACCGAAATCTATACAAAGGAAATCGGTAAGTCTCTGGCACGGATCGTTGAGGATGATCTTCTCGGCCTGGAATCGAGCGTGTCGTCCGGCCAGGTGTTGACCGCGCAGGCGGATTTGGATGAGGATATGTTCCTCAACGCCATCCGGTTGCTGGACAACGCCAACGCACCGCTTGATGATCGTTTCCTGATCGTGGCCCCGAGGGGAAAGATGGGGCTACTGTTACGGGATAACGTCATCCGGGCGGATGCGCGTGGCAAGTCTGCGGAGAGTACTGCGCTCAATAACGGCAAGGTCACGGACCTGTTCGGCGTGGAAGTGGCGGTGTCATCCCGTGTGGTGACGCGAAGCTCCACCCGGCGGCATGTGATGTTCCACCGTTCGGCGTGGGTACTGGCCATGCAGAAAAAGGTGAGTTCGGAGAAGTTGGCGAGAACCGATCTGGCGACGACCATCGTCGGGTGGGAACTCTACGGATATGGAGAGCAGCGCGACAGCCATGTCGTCGTGCTTCCAACGAACAACACGTAAGCGAGCGCCGATAGCGGTGCCAAGGAGGGGGTGATTTAGTCATGGCGACATTTGGACAGAACGCGAGATTGGTTGCTTCCCTTGAAGCCGGGGTGACGTTGGCGGATAGCACAACCGCAACCGGTATCGGGGCCGTGACCATTCCGGTCGGCTCACTCGATGATGGTGCAGTCATCGTCATCGAAGCGGCTGGCGTGATCTCGACGACAGGGACTCCCAACCTGACGATCCGGGTCATCAACGGCACAACGGCGCTCATTAGTTCGGGTGCAGTAGCCACGGGCAGCGGGCTGGCGTCCGTACCGTTCTTCATCAGAGCGGTGGGCGTGGTCCGTACACGGGGTTCCGCGGGAACGATCCTGTGGTCCCTCAATGCGATGATCCAGGAAGCCGCGACCGCGCAGAATACTTATTCTGCGGTGGACACCACTGCGGATACGGTAGATCAGACGGCTGCTCTAACGCTGGACATCGACTATACGTGGGGCACGGCGAGTGCCTCGAACACGCTGACGACTTCGCAGAGAAATCTCTGGGTCTTCCAGGGGTAAGGAATTACCCCCTCCCGGTGGTCATGTGACCACGGGAGGGGTCGTCTTCATATGACGTGTCCAGTCTGTCGCAAGGATGTCGTGAGTCTGACGACACTGATTGACGCCGCGGGTAAGCGGACGGGGTGCCGAAATTGTGTTCACGGCACCCCCCGCCCCGACACGTCCTTTGCGCGTGTTCCTGGCTCAAATTTCGGTGGAACACTCGCCCATTACAAGGATATCCGTTCCCGTGCGATCATACGGGAAGGCGGCACCAACTACGTCGAGCGGCGAACCGGCCGTATCTCGGTGCCGATGGGAAGGTGATGAACGATGGCTGAAGGATTCAAGGAAACCCTGGCGAGACTCATGGGGGGGATGAAGACCCAGAAGATCAAAAAGCCTTCGTCCGAGCAGATTAGCGGCCTGGAGCGACAGATGTCGTCGGCGGGAAAGTCCCAGGCGGACATTTCCCACAAGCTGCGTAACATCCGGCGTGCCATGGGAGGGAAGGTTCCTCCCTCCGCCGAGATGAAGGAGAGCTGAGTTGGCCCAGGTCAGCAGCTTCCTTAACTACCAGGATCGCATCCTGGCGGACATTCGCCATCCGGGAGATGCCACCATGCGGACGAGAGTCCGTGCCTGGCTGAACCACGCCTATTTCGAGATGATGGGCAGCCTGCGGATTTCCGCGCAGAACGACGAGTTTACGTTCGATACCGTCTCGGGAACCCGTGCCTACGACCTTCCGGCGGACTACATGGGGATGCTGGGTCTTCATATCGTGGACAGAGCGGATGATACCGCGTGGGCGAAGCAGCTTCGGTCCTGGTCGTCCGTGACGTTCAGGAACAAGTATCCCTCCGGTGCATCGGGGACGAACGCGGAACCGGCGGGAGCTTCCGTCATCCGGATAGACGGCGTGCAGTCGAGGGTGACGGGCACGGATGGGATTCGGGCCGTCTCGGATGATACGGCAGACACGACCCAGGTGGCGACGGCCGTGGCGTACATTGACGCCGGCCGGACGAGGATCATGGAGGGCTCCGTGACCCTGAACGGTACGACGGCCGCGACACTCGTTACGCGGGGCCTAAACGCCTTCACGCCCAATGTCGTGTTCTCGATCAGCAAATCCGACTTCACCGATGGCACGATCCTCTTTGACCGCGCCGGCGGGACGGTGATCGGGAGACTCCAGCCGTGGGAGCTGTCGCTCTCTCGCTACGTCCTGGAGTTCCACGACACACCGGATGCCGCCTTCACGATCCGGATTCCCTACATCCGCTCCGCCGTGGGGATGCTCTCCGATGGCGCGATACCCCTCTACTTACCCGCGGAATTCGCGGAAGCGATCGAATGGGGGGGGAAGTATCGCGCCAGGGACTACGTGGACGACGACAGGGCGGCCGAGGCGGACAAGAAGTTCAAGGAGATGAAAAACGAGATGGAGGCCAAGTATAGTCCACTGAACGTGGAGGAACCACGCTTCGTCTTTGCGACGTGGCCGGCGGGGTACGCCCTGGAGACGATCAATCCCATCCAGACGGTGACGTAATGGCCGTCACGATCAGCTTTGAAGATACCTACGAGGCCCTGGTGGCGGGTGATCTCAGCGGACAGGCTGGATACACGGAGATCGCCCCTGCCTCTGGGCATACCGTAAACGTCAACGCAGGAAGTCAGCTCGTCGGCACGAACAGCGTCACACTCGCCTCTGCCGGTGGGGCGACGACCTCCATCGCCGTTGAGAGTGCCATCGGGGCCACCAGGGGAACGAACGATTTCTGGCGCTTGACCTTTCGCGTTAAAGTGCTGGATACCGCCCAGAATGGCCGGAGCACATCCATCGTCATGACGGCGGGGGCGGTGGTGGTGGATTCCTGGACGACGGATGCCCTGGATGTCGGCTTTGAGTACAACAGCGGGACGGCGCTGGTGGATATGCGCGTGTGGGATTCTGAAAGCACTCCGTCCGCCGGGGCGGGGAACGTCATTGCGGGTGTTTTCAGTCCCGGGGGATCGGGGGCGCAGATTCGCGTGGACATCACCAGCGGGGATCGGTATACCGTTGAAGTGGACGCGGACAACGACGGGGAGGGGTGGGTGGCCGTCCGCTCCGGCCTCATCGTGGCGGCGAATCGGGCCATCACTCGATTCAGCTACGTCAGCAGCGGGGCGACCTTCGCCAGCACGACGCATTTTTACGACAACGTGCGGTTTCTGGCTATCACGAACCCGACCCAGATTGCGCTCCAATATCGGCAGGAGAGACAGATCGCCGTGACGGCGGCTTCCAGGAACGGGGACCGCATCGAGATCACCGCGCAGATCACCGATCTGACGACCGGGGCTGCCC
>ERZ1292644.1834-Hain-H14-01um-R2-1834-length-10344-cov-4_pt1 | contig 10344 bp, 6 predicted proteins | sample MGYA00564402_ERZ1292644 | MGnify/ENA primary metagenome ERZ1292644 (study PRJEB36523, sample SAMEA6512644) | groundwater metagenome | collected 2019-01-09 | study: AquaDiva: Metagenomics assemblies of 32 groundwater samples | reverse complement strand
CATTGGTAACGGTAGTCTTTCCAGCGAAGCTAGCCGCGCCATCAGTTGTATAGGCGAGCCATAAGCTATACTGTTGTTTGATCGTTGGGTTAGCGAACTTGCTGGCTAGAAGGCCATTTACAATCGGCGAGCTTGGCAAATCCACATCCAGATGGGCAAAGGTATAACCGTTCCAACGTGCCACCCTATCGGCCAAGGTAAGGCCGCCGGCCGAAGTGAACGCTCCTCCCAAGTAAAGGATAGAATCCTGGCCGATAGCCAGAGAATGAACGCCAAGATTCACCCCGCTAGATAAGGCGCTAAATGACACGCCGTTCCATGATGCGAGGTAGGGTATTGCAAGACTATTTAGCGTAGTGAACAGGCCGCCTATATATAGGAGTCCGGTCGAGCTAATCGCCAAAGCAAGGACTTGGTTATTCGCTCCCCCAGACAAGGCACCAAAAGCTGAACCGTTCCAGAATGCCAGCCGTACCGCACCCCCGCCTCCCGCCGTGGTGAAGTTGCCGCCCAGAAATAGCGTCCCATCTATGGGACTAATTGCTAGGGCATTCACTTGGGCATTAGTCCCAGTAGATAAGGCGCTAAAAGCCGTGCCGTCCCATGCAGCAATGAAAGCTGTATTAGCTACTCCACCAGCGGCGCTAAAGCCACCTCCCAGAAATAGTGTACCATCGTGTCCGTAAACCAGAGCGAGGACAGACCCATCGCAACCAGTGGATAATGCGCTCCATGCGGAACCGTCCCAGGACGCAATTCGGTTGCAAGCTACTCCCCCCGCCGTAACAAAAAACCCACCTGCTATAAGCAATCCGGTCGGACTGATTACCAGGGAATGGACATTGTTATTCATGCCTGTAGACAACGCTGAATAAGCACCAGTCTGTTTGTTGTACCTTACGATATAATCAGCATTAGCGATATTATCGAAATTCTCAAAATTCCCACCAATGTAGATATAGGTTGCATCCTCAGCAAGACATTTGACATCAACGTATGTTCCCGCTGCATTGGGAGGTCCTAATGCTGCCCACTGTGATGTGCTTCTAAGCCGTGCTGAGAAGTACCTAAGTGTGGCACTATCATTTGTATCCAGTGTTGCTGCACTCTCCCCAACTTCATACCAGTATGGATCAGGTGCCTGAAATTGAATCGAAGCCTTCTCAACATAACTTGTAACTTCACCCCATTGATTATCTTCAATAGGTTCCAGGTTATCATAGAAGGCTGCTAAGTCTCCCTCTAAGCCCCCCTGGTAGAATACGCTTATTTCCTTCTGGACTCTGCCACCGTTAAACCTTAGCTTAAGTGGTTGGCCTGACGTGGCAAGTTTAAGTACCTCAATTAAGTCCTGCCTGGCGTCATGTAACTCCATTTCAGTATCACAGATGAACTTACCTATGAGTGTAAATTGGCGTGACTCTGTCTTGATGCTATTTAATTCACCTCCTGGAAGTAAGGCATAAGAATCGGTGTTTAATGTTTGAGTAGAAGCACCCGCACCGATGATTTTGGTAACAAAGAACTTGTATTCCTGGTATAAATCCTGTGGCGTACCACCGCCAATATACTCCCCACTCCGACTAGACGTTGATGCATGCTCTGCCCCGTTCCATTCGCAACCGTCTTGCGTCCCATCAACATAGGTTGTCCAGTCGCCTTGCGGTTCAACTTGAATCCCATCAACATAGAAGTCAGCACTACCCGTGCCAAACTGAGTAATACGTGCTAACACTGCGGCATTAGATTCCCTAGCGTAGAATAGGACTCCGTATAAGTCCCAGTAGTCATCTATCTTTTCAATAAGAACGGGCTTTTTGGTATTATTACCGATCGAGAATCTAAGTTCTTTGGGAAGCTGGCCGCGTATCCTAGCCGTCATCCAATGTTCTGAATTTGTCAGGGTTGAAAGAGTTAGGCTTAAACCTGTGTTAGTTGCGGTTGTTTGGATACGATAGGAATTAAGACCGTACTTTTGGTACGTAGCTGAGCGGGTAATTGTGGCAGAGCCGATAGCCGCAAAGTTGCCGGTTGTCTCAGCGGAAGGATTCAGGACATAATTCGTTGTCGCTATCGGCTTAACGATTTGCCAGGCGTTCTTAACCTCACGTGTAAATACTGCCATTTAACCTACCATTGCCCTAGCAACCTCAAACTGTTGCATAACCCCTTGAGGTGAAGCACCTGAATTAACATTCATATTGAAGTTGTTATTGACTACTCTCTGACTACTGCCACCGCCTAATACTGGCCCACTTACCAGTGATGGCCCCATAATGGCTTGCTTCATAGCTGAGGCTATATTTGGTATACTAGCCATAAGTCCCTCGACAAAGCCCTGCCCAGTTTGTAAACCTTTTTTCATCATTAGCCTGGATGGGCTGCCTAGTTGTAAATCCTGATTCACTTGTTCAATCATGGCCTGGACTAGTCTATTCGTCGCCTCAATCATATCGGGTATACTGGCATCCAGGCCAAGTGAGATACCACCTAGAATATCCTGCACGTTCAAACCAGCATCGTTAAGTGTCTCAACTAGGCTTAACTGCTTCTCTAAGAATGATAACTTCTGTTCATTCTGTTTTAACTGTAGAATATCATCCTGGATTTCTCGTTGTTCTTCCAGGGCAGTATTAAGCATCTCCTGTGCTTGCAAGGCAGATAGAATCTGACCGTCAAAATTGACTTCAGCCAGGCCAGAATCTACTAATTCTTGCAAGGTCTTTACTCGTTCATCAAGTATTTCTACACTACCTTGTACGATGTCATTTAGCTTACTACCAATGTCTAATGCCGTTTTACCGGCCTCAATAAATATCCGCTTCTGTTCTGCTTTAAGTTTAGCCATGTTGAAATCAAACGACTTTAGCCATACCCCGATTGATGTCTCTATAGAACGCTGTCCCTCACTGCCAACCAAAAAATTAACATTGCTGATAAGTTCCTTAAACTTTTCAACTCTATTAGTAGCGCCAAGAATCGCCTCGCTGTTATCTCTGAAAATCTTACCCATTATTTTCAGAGCACGCTTAGCTTTACTATCTTCTATCTTGCCCTCAAAGAACTCCTCGACATCATCACGCGCCATACCGATAGCGCCTCTAACATTGGCTACGTTGCGCTCAATACCCAGTAAGGCGTCAATAGTTTGCTGGTTGAAGCCAATCATAGCAGTACCGGCAGAGTTTGCAGCGTTAGCTATATCTTGTAAGGCAACGGCAAAGGGCGGAGGTGAGCCGGGTTGTAAGACAGCTGGAAGTTCAAAACTCTTGACGGCTTTGGTTAAACCATCAAAGAAGCCAATAGCATCCTTGATAAGCTGATTGACCGCTTCCATGCCTTTAGTGAAATCTGGTAGGATTCCGGTAAAACTTTCGATGGCTGGTCTAGTTTTTGTGTCAATTACATCACCTATTTGGGTAAATATTGGTAAGACATTGGTGCTTATAAACTCCCACACTGACCTTATAGCAGGTAGTAAAACATTCTTCCACAGACCTGCCCATGCTTGCAAAGTCTTAGTCAATACTGCCCCTATAAGATCATTGATACTTTGAAATAAGGGTATAAGGGATGTACTTATGAATCCCCACACGGCAGTTATTGCTGGTAGCAAATAACCCGTCCAGGTATCGGCTAGTACTTGCGCTCTAGTCGAAGTAACATCAATATAGGTACTGATGAAACTAGCAAACATGGGGAAGACAGTACCGGTTAAGAATCCTACAAAAGCAGTTATGGCAGGCAGTAAAATGGTGCTCCATGCATCAGATAGGAATTGTAAAGCCATGGGTATATTCACCTGTAACCACGTCATTAAGTCAGTTAAGATAGGTTGTACAACTGCCCATACTGCAAACGTCTTTTCTTGTATGCCTCCCCAGTTACCCGCCCATGCCGCGCCAAGTAGAGCCGCCGCACCAATGACTAGCATAATCGGACTAACTAACCCCACGATTCCAGTGATTAAAGCAGCGAATACGCCAGCGCCTAACACTACCCCTATGCCGATTAAAGCCCCTTTGAACTCTTCAAAGTGAGCCATAATGAATGTGATTCCCTGAGTCAGCATCGGGAATAGATTATCTGTCAGCCAAGTAAAAGCAGCGCCTAAAGTGGCTATAATAGTTTCGCCTAGTGAAGCGGCATTAGTGCCAGTAAGTCCCATCATCGCTGCTAGCTCGCTAAGCTTTTTGAGGAATAAGGCAGAACCACCAAAGCCTAACGAGGCAAATACCCCTGCTAATCCCTTTTCTCCAAATACATCAAATAAGCCAGTTACTCTACCTATTAAGCCAGATATGAGAGTTGAGATTCTACCAAAGAAGGCGACAACCATTGGCGCTGATTTAGTAGCTAAGTCAGTGAATCCTACGGTGATATTACGTAACAATGGCAGGAATTTATCTCCTACTTGAATCTGTACCGCCTCAACAATCCCCCTGAATATCTCAAACGCACCCTTGACGGAATCGACGCGAGTCGCCGCTGCTCTGAATGCTTGACCACTATCATTAACACTACCTGATAACTTATCAAATTCCTCTACACTCATGCCAGCTAAGGCGAGTACAGTTCTAGCCGCATCAGCACCACCTAATTGTGCCGCTAATTCTGCCTTTTGCGCTTGGGTTAAATCACCAAATACACCGTGAAGCTGTCCTACCACATCCCGCATATCCCGCATATTACCTGCCGAATCGAACAGGGATATACCGTACTTCTCCATTAAGTCCCTATTCTCATCCGTAGGATTAGCCAATCGTTGCAAGAAGGTTTTGAATGAAGTACCCGCATCTGAGCCACTATTAAAGCTAGTGGCTGTCCCTGCAATAACTGCGCTAAAGTCCTCGAAGCTTACGCCTATTTCAGCCGCTATGCCACCCGCTGCCGCAAACGCTTGGCTAAAATCCTCTATGGTAAACTTGCTCGTATTAACTACGCCGGTAATGCCATCAATGGCTTTCTCCATGTCGCCAGCTTCAATATTAAACACCTTCATAACACCCGATGCAACATCAGCCGCTGTGCCAAAATTAGCACCCGTAGCATTAGCTAAAGCGACAGTTGCCGCCGCTGCGCCGTCCATAATCTCAGTCATAGTCACGCCATTCTGCGCTAACAACTGAATCGCATCAGCCGCCTGGGTTGTATTAACAGTGAGATTAGGGTCTAGGGCTAAATCGAGAATGAGGTCTTTTAATGGCCCGACGGCATCTTTAGTGGTATTCATCGTAGCGGCAATAGTCGCCATTTGCGCATCTAAGTCTATGGCCTTATTGATACCCACTACCGCAAACGTAGCCAGGCCAGCACCTAGCGCAGTGACACCCGCTAAAGCAGCGCCACCGGCGATAGCGCCTAGATTCAACAGGTGATTACCCAATCCCATGATACTACCGCCTAAAGCGCCTGTAGCTTTCTCAACAGCGCCAGCCTTGACGTTAATATCGTTGTATGCATTTATGATAGCTTTAGCGCCAGCTTGAAACTGTCCCAGATTCGCGATAACAGCATCTAGGCCGACTTGTGGTAATGCCATTTACACCTCAAAAATAAGGCCTAAACTCATTTGCGTTTAGGCCTCTTAGCATTCCTTTGCATTTCTTGGGCTTGTTCGTAAGAATTGACTGCCTGAACTTTCCAGTCTATTTCGTATAAGGCAATCACATCTAACTTGTCATCCTTTACCAACGTTTCAAACTCACTTAGAGTCCTATACCCCCACCATCTAGCCACATCCCCATCACGCTTACGACTGTTCCACTGCCATCCCGACGACTTCATCAGCGCCGGGTGCTTTAGCTCCATTAGTACTACCCCGTGATAAGTCGGCTTGAAACGTAGCTATCCGCTCCTGTACCTCCTCATCTGAGATGGCAATCTGCGTTATGGCAGAGGTGATGACAACCTCATAATCTCCGCGCGTGCGTAGTGCATATTCTTGCAGGAAGCGCATACGTCGCTCATCGGCATCATCAGGATAGGGAGAGGTAAAGTGTTCTAGCTTGGTAATCTGTTTAGCGTATTTACTTAAGTCTACTTCTACGCATAGCTCGATTACCGCTTCACCTAGAAGTGAGTTACGCTGAGTAGTAACCGCTTCCTTTTCAAGTACGTAGCTTTCATCTTTGAGATTGTCTACTTCCTCAGTTCCGTCTAGTACCTTAATAGTCTTCTTCGGTGGAATCGGGTCGGGATGGTCTGAGTTAATACGTTGTAATAAGCCAGGAGGAAATGGAATAACGATAACTGTAACCCCACTGGATAGGATTTTAGATTCACCGATGAATTTAGCTTCTTTAGCTTTTGGCATTTTACTCCTCTACGATGCACGAACGACAACCGGGAATCCGCCAAACAGCGCACCCCCTGCGATTACCTCATTCTCTGAGCAACATGCTAGCGCGTTCAAATCAATCCCCGCGCCGATAACTTGCGTGTAGTCCATTACAATCTCAACATCCGCACCACCTGCACCCCCGCTTAAATCGCGTAGGATTCTAGCACGTGGCCCGGCGTCGTTATGTAGAATGAACATAATATCGCCAGCGCATGGTCCACAGAAGTCAATATCATCCACTGTACCAACGGAATCACCGTCAAACGATACACGGCTGAATGTATCACCGCCATTAGTTGAACGGACGATGCGACCGTTATTTGTGCCGGCGTAAATCTCTCTAGTTCTGTTTGGTGGAATGATAATCTTGAGGATACTGGCCGCCGTGGTACTCGTTTCGGTAATATCCTGCCATGTCTGACCACCATCACTGGACTTAAGCATTACTCCGGTAGCGCCACCGGCCACAATTAAGTCTTTATTATAAGCGTACACCGATAAGATATTTTGCGTGGTAATTGTGGCGCTATGAACCTCAGACCAGTTAGCACCACCGTCTACCGACTTCAGAATATAGCCGCCATTACATCCTAACCACCACTCCCTCGAGGTCCGCGCAAACAGCGCGTTGTGATTCGTGCTAGGTGTGCGAGTTAAAGCGACTACGTTCCATTCATCTTGATCTTGATTCGGGTCTTCATTCCAGGCAAAGGCGACATCGGTGCTACTTGTGACTCCGAGTCGCTTACCTGCACACTCTAAATTCTCAGCATTACCGTTCAGTCCAAGAATAGACAGAACACTCCATGTAATAGCACCTGTGTTTAGATTCTTAATGCCCTTAATTAAGTTGGGACTGGTATAAGGTGTAGTATCGGCATTAGTTACACCAAAGATGGTCGTGCAACCGTCTGAGGGATCGCCACAGTCACCACCACAGTCCGGTGAGTCGCAATACTCAATATCATTTATAGCTTGATCGCCAAGTAGAGTAGCTGAGCCAGTACGTGCAGGTGAGATTTTCTGGACTCGATACTCATAGTTAGCACTGGCCGAAGCTGTAACCATAATCTCATCTTCGTTAGCCGGGTCGGTAATGACTAAATCTTCATACGATTTTGAGTTAATCCCAACGTCGCAAAACGCCAGCATGAACGGGTCATAGTTAGCCACGTCCTCCCTCTCGCCACAGATAGCAAATCGCGCGCGTTGCGAGAATGGACAGTTGAGACGTTTGAGATAATCAATCTTGCCAAGTTTGGTCGTTAGATCAAAGGTGATTAAATCGGGAGCGGTACGAATCTTAGACGACCGTCTAAACCCTCCTGCTACTCTAGGATCTTGACACCAACGCGATTCAAAATCACCTTGCGGAACTTCCGGACCAGTCATTGCAGCACAACTTGATAGGTATAGCCAAGAATTACCTGGCCCTCCCACTTGCACATCTACGTTGCCCTGCCCACGTTTAACTAGAATTTCATCAGCCATTTTAATCCTATTCTTCTAATTGCTTAGACACTTTTCTGAATGTTGTATCGATTAAAGTTTTGAATTGAGGTGAAATGTCCCTTGCAATCACTTTGGAGAACTCTCTGGCATCCGAGCCAGGATGATGTACTAATTTAGCGCGTACCACGTCGCCCGTGGCCTTACCACCGCCTGCAACCGTTCTAGCTGGTTTAGCCAGAGTCTTACTTTTGTACCCTAGTCTAAATACTAGCAGCTTGGCACTGACAGGTCGGATGATATGAGGTGGTGAGCCTTGATCTACTATCTCATATATGCCGGCATTTGGCCCTGCTGGAAAGACCGTCATGCTTATCTTGTCAGGTCGGACACTGATACGAGTCTCAAACGTTGGCTTATTCTCCCAGTCAGCTACAACTAAGTTATGACTTTTAACTAAAGCCGGTTCTACCTTATCCTTCAAGGCTTGCTCTATGGCCTTGCGAGCTATGTTGTTTAAGTCGAGGAGTAAAGCTTTAGACTTTTTGGAGCGGATGTTTTTAAGTAGGATAGGCATAAAAAATAGCGACGGATTCAATTGAATCGCGCCGCTAGAGTCATACTCGAAAAGGCTTAAATATTTAATTAAGGGTTATGAGGTTCTAACTAGCCCGTCATCCCAACATGGTAATGTACACTTCCACACGGCTCCCCGTTCTGAGATACCTATTTTTGCTAGCCATTTCTGCGCTCTCACATGCAACCGCTTCTAAGTAGAGACTTAATCTCTTTTACGTAGTGTATTATTTGGCAGAGCTACGCAAGACGGTGAACATCGAACCCTAGAGACTTCAGTATAAATACTTCATAACCCTGAGATTAGTATAACATAAAATCGTGCTTGTGTCTACCTTCCCAACTTTATGGTATAATGTGCTAAAGGTTTCGGGTTACAGTAGAAAAAAGTCTATTGTGTAAATCTTTAACTTCGGCTATGCCGTGCTTGCAAGGGTATGCAATAACTACCTTCCCGCGCTTACCTACCCAACTTCCCCCCTCTACCCATCGCCAGTCGCTTCACAATTCGCCATGCCTCTAGCGCACCTTGCGCGTACAAGTCCCACGGCATACTAGCCGCTTCAGGTGTTAGCGGGTCAATTGCCTTGCGGTCATTCTGCCATCTCACTTGAGCCGCATCACAGAACGCGCATGGTGGTTCAGGTAAGAGGACATTGGTAAGCTTGACGATAGCGCGTTCTAAGTTGGCATTCATCCTACACGTTTTAGAATCAAGCGGATAGCCTGCCCTATAGTTCACTCGCACCGCTTCAGGAGGATAACACCAAGTAGGAGAGGTATACACGTTAGCACCACTAGCTGGCCGGGGGATAAAGAAGCCATGCTTAAGGTCAGTCTCATAAGCGCAGGCCGATTGCGTATCGTGACTACATACGCTGGTACATGTACATGTACCATCCCACAAGAGAGTAGCAGGTAAAGTAGTATTTACTGTCCTGCAATAAACATCAACAGCAGGAACTAAATTGCCAAGTTCCCAATTGTGAATCCAAGCATTCTTATCAGCCAAGCTATCACTACTCCCGACGCAATCAGCCTCAGTTAAGGCCCATAACCCCGGCTTGACGAATAGGGATGACTCCGCCGTTATCCGCATGGTACTGCCATCTATATCCACCTTAATCGGTCTGATTTCCCACCTCTCATCATGCACATCCTCCGCACCATCAGCCACTCGAAAGAAGACAGCTACGTCACATAGATTCGTACACGATGCCAAGTCACCATAAAGTGACGTGCCGATTCTAGCCGTTTCCTCCCTATCATTTGGGTCGTTGTCCAAATCCTGATATTGGATGACAGCGTCAGCCTGAATAAGCGTAAGTGTCTCTGTCCCATATGCTTCAACATAACCCCATTCCGTCTCTAGTTCAGCATTAGTCCAGTCACTTCTAACACCATTTAAGTTGAATGGGAGTCTCTCATTAGTAATAAAGATAGGACTAGGTTGGAATCCCAACTCAATAGCTATTAACTCCTCTGCCTGTAACATTGTCCAGGCCAGTAAGTCCCTGGCGTTTTGGTCCCATACTTTATCACACCCACTGGCTAACGGTGCTTTAACACCTGATAGTTGGTGGAAGTGTGGCAAGCTAACTTGCATCAACGAGGCATATCTAGCCAATGGGAGTTGTGTTCGTGGTAAGGGCTGAGAAGGGTCTAAGCTAGTTGCGGTAGATGGGCCGCCTGCTAGATTGATAGGACTACCAGTAGTTGAGCCTGAAGTTGTCATGATACTGTTTCCGTATCTGGATTGGCAAAGCTAAACGAAGCCTTTTGAGACCAGAAATAGTAGACGCCTGGATCGAGATAGGGTAGAATCCCGTTATCATCTCTTGCCACGCCAAGTGTATCAGTATCACCATTCCATATCACATTGTTACCTGCTGAGTCAGTAGTAATAGTTACTTCCACTCCCTCTATTGGTGCTCCTGTTGAAACATTGGTTACAGTGTAGGTAAAGGCTATAGCGT
>ERZ1292644.1833-Hain-H14-01um-R2-1833-length-10356-cov-4_pt1 | contig 10356 bp, 16 predicted proteins | sample MGYA00564402_ERZ1292644 | MGnify/ENA primary metagenome ERZ1292644 (study PRJEB36523, sample SAMEA6512644) | groundwater metagenome | collected 2019-01-09 | study: AquaDiva: Metagenomics assemblies of 32 groundwater samples | reverse complement strand
CACTAACATCTCGTCAAACTTACATCCCGGCTGTTGCACTCGCTTAACGGCCGCGATCAACACCATGGCGCTCACTGCTTGCACATACTGAGTGTCAGCGGCTTGCGCTCCGTCGATGAGCCAGCGGTTTATGCGAGGGACGCCGTCCCATATAAGCGCGTTAAGATAACTGCGGACCGGATGATACGGGTTTTGATAGGCGAGGTCGTCTACGGCAATTCGATAGTAGGTCTGCTCAGGACGGAAGTGGAATTTCTCGTCTAAGCGAAACCAGACACGATTGCGAACCTGATCTTGCAGAGAGCCTTTATATCCATTATAGCTGATGTTGAATCGATCAGAGAAGATGTCGTGGCTAACTGCGATGTCAAGGATCTTGAACGCCAGTCGGATGTTCGCTTGGTCGTTGGCAATGATGGGACCGAGTTTCCCGTCTTTGCCATCTTTTCGCTTGAACTTCTTCTGCTCTTCAAAAGCAGGGCTGTCGTCCTGCGTCCATACACGACGGAGGTAGGCATCAAGCTCGCCGTGCTCTATTGGTGGCTTGCATTGACTTTTGTTCAGCTGGTGACATCCAGCCAGAGCAACCTCAAGGCTGGCGCCTCGAGCTTTCTGGCTGCGAAGGAACTTGTAGATGGTCTCGTGACGATCGCCTTGGCCTATGTGCTCAGGGATCTTGAAGCCATCGGCCTCAACGTCTGTCGGAGGAGCGGAGCCTAGGACGGCTTCGATTTGCTCAAGGGTGTATCTAATCACACATCTCTAGCACTACAGGCCGTGGCTCGGCATAAGCTGCTTTGAAATTGTAACTGCCGGGAATGCGAAGGACACGCACAGGCTCGGAGACCGACTCGTCCACGACGTCTGCCACGACGGTGGCTAGGCGTTTGAGCAGGGACTTCGCGGTCTGCATTCCACTTCCCATCTGTAAGAAGATGGGTGATTCTAGGATCCAATAGGGATGGAGCCCACCTCCACTACACACGAGTATAGAGGGCGGTAACTTGAACTCAGCAATCCGCTTGCGGGTTTCTGGTTCTCCGAGGTGTTTGAAGTCCGCGTCGACAAACAACGTGGTCAAGGTTTGACAGTGTGCCGCGTCGCCCTTATGCGTTTTCAAGGCGGCTGCCGTGCGTAAGGCCACCCCAAAGAACGCACCTAATCTCAACTCCTCGCACTTCGCGAGGAACGTGACGACTCGCGTGTGGTCGAGTTGCCCTTCTTTAACAGGGATGAACTGTCGAAGGGCGGTTGCTTGCGGGTGGTCAAAGGTGCGGAGCTCGAGCACACCTGTTTGATTGGCGTAGAGCGTTGTGAAGAACTGTTCGGCTGGGGTCACGACTTTCGAACACCTACTCTGCAGTCTAACGCGCTAATTTCGAACAGTTCCTCTAGCGGATTCAGTATGGTACGCGCCACAGTCTCGACTTACACTTCAAGCAGACTCGCGGCTCTGCTTGCGGTTTACGAATCCATTCGTGACCACAGCGTCTGCATACACAGCGGAGATGTTCGAGAATTTGCGCGGTCGATAAGGGTTTGGGCATGGGAACCTTACTGGAGGGTATAGTCTACTTGGTAGTAAGCCCGGAGTCAAACTTGCTGCGGCGCCCGCTGAAGGCAGCACGGCTGCGGAGAAGGACTCCGCTGCATGCAGCAAACTTTATTTACGCAGCGGTTGCAGCAATGACCGTCAATTTCCACTCTTCATATACACGGTGTTTTACCCGACCTAATTATTTTGGTTGCTTACCTCATTTTGTTCTTGTATCTCTTTTTTCCCTGTATTACAGTCCCGTCGTAGACAGAAAACCCCGTTTTACAGGAGCACAGACAGATGGACACCACGTTCACACTCGTCAAGGTCGACAAGCACGGCCGCAGCATGTACAGACAGGGCAACAGCCCGGACACCACGATCCGACTCGGCGCCTCGATGTTCGTCGGCGCTCCGCCGCCCACGATCGAGTTCGAAGCCGAAGGCCGCGCGACCGGGAAGGTCGTCAAGGCGAAGCTGACCAAGGAAGAGCGCAAGGCGCTGCCGAAGCCCTCGCTCGCCGAGAAGGCACAGAAGGCCAACGAGCGCGTCGTGGCCGCGCAGGCGAAAGCCGCCAAGCTCGCGGCGGCGCTCGCGGCTGCTTCGTAACACCTCGGGACCGGGCCGGCCTGTCATAGGTCGGCTCGGTTCGTTGAAGTCGACCGACATGACTGGTCAAGCTCACTAACTCCTAGCTCCGAAAGGACGGACATGAAACTGACAGCCGCCGAACTCAAACAGCACGAAATCCTCCTCAACACCATCCGCGACAAACAGACTCACCTGCAAGAAGCTCTCGACACTTTCAATCAATCACTCACAGAAGCCACAGCGTTCGCGGTCTCCGTGCAAGAACGACTCCAAGAAGACTTCGACGTCAAGAGCGAGAAGTGGCAGCAGGGTGACGCCGGCGATGAGGCACAGGTGCTCATTGAGACGTGGGAGAGCTTCCAACCTAATGACGTCGAGGTCAGCTTCGACGTTGTTGACGAGTTCGAGCAACTGGTGAACGAATGAAACGCTTCTACTGCAAGAAGTGCGAGCGCGTCATTCGCGTTCGCCAGCTGCCTCCTGACACCGAGCTCAACACCGCGCCGCACGTGCCTGCGGCGAGACTTGTGGGCGTGTGCCGATGGCATCAACTCGCGAAAGGCAAGAAATGATCATCACCAAGCGCTACGACTGGTGCATGGGCCACCGCTTGCCCAACCACGACGGGAAGTGCTTCCGCCTGCACGGCCATCAATACACCGCTGAGATCGACATTGAAGGTCTCGTGCAGGGTAACACTGGCATGGTGCTCGACTTCTACCTCATCAAGAAGGCCATCGAAGAGCAGATCGGGGACTGGGACCACCGAACAATGCTCTGGGCTCACGACGAGATGCTCGTCTCCACTCTAGCTGGACATAAGCAGGACGTCCACTTTGGTGTCTTCCGTGTGCCGTTCATCCCAACCGCCGAGAACATTGCCACCGAGATCCTGCAACGGCTCCGCTTGGTGGACCTTAACGTCGTCAGGGTCCGCGTGTATGAGACGCCAGACGGGTGGGCAGAGGCGCGCTATGTCTAACTCATCGCGTGAATACCGCCAGCGTCAAGAACTCCAGAGCCTCCGTCAGCAATATCGAGACGCAGCACAGCGGCTATTCCCAAACGTCAAGGTAGCCGAGCACGCGAACGTCAGCGAGACTGTTGACAAGGACGGGGCATTTGTCGAGGTGATCGTGGGGGTGTCTTCTACGGACTGTATCGCAAATGCTTCTCCTGCCGACCACGACGGTGGGCCCGACGCAGACACTGGAAAGTGATGGGCTGGTTCAAGTGCAGCATTTGTCAAAGGAAGTGGTGCATCAAATGAAATACCCAATCGCAGAGCGTTTCAAAGCCCCTCAAGGTGAGGGCCTCTACACCGGCGTCCCCATGGCTTTCATCCGACTCGTCGGCTGTTCGGTTGGGCAGGGCGTCTGCACCGCCTGTGACACGAACTTCGAGAAGATGTATCCTGAGCTAGGCGGTGGGCTCTACACCACGGAAGAGCTGCTCGCATGGGCGGGCAACTACATACACGTCTGCTTGACCGGCGGAGAACCACTTGACCGCAACCTCCTTGACCTGGTCAACACACTGCACGGTGCCAACATCCAGGTGCACATCGAGACGTCGGGCACACTCAGCCCGCTGTGGTTAAACCATATGCCTGACCGCCCATGGCTGTGCGTGTCACCGAAGCCCGGCTACCTGCGGGACATGATCGAGATGGCCGACGAGATTAAGGTCATCCTCGGCGGTCTCGGGGACGGACCGGGATGGCCAACCGTTGACAACGCGCTCACATGGGCCGCCGAAGGCAGGCTGGTCTACATCCAACCACGCAACTCCGTGCTGACCATAGACAAAGCGGCCATGGACGAGGCCATCACGGTCGTCTCGAAACACCCATCGTTGCGGCTGAGCGCGCAGTTGCACAAGTATCTGAGGACGCGATGAGCGACTTCAACCACAACATCGGCTATCAAGCCAATGGCGAACGCGCCGTGCGTCTGTTGCTGGAGTCTATCGGCGAGGACCCTACCCGCGAAGGACTGCAGGACACGCCACGACGGATGGTGAAGATGTTGATGGAGCTCTGCCACCGTGAAGAGTTCAAATTCACCACATTCGCCTCGGAAGGCATGAGCGAGATGATTGTGCAGAGCAACATCCCGATGTCAAGCCTGTGCGAACACCACGTCCTGCCCTTCATAGGCACAGCGGCTGTTGCCTACATTCCGAACGGCAAGATTGTGGGACTGAGCAAGCTCACGCGAGCCGTTCAATACTGTTCGCGAGGCCTGCAGAACCAAGAACGTATTACCAAGGCCATCGCCGACATGCTCGAGAAGAATCTCCAGCCTGAGGGCCTTGGCGTGGTCATCAAGGCCCGTCACCTGTGCATGGAGCTCAGAGGCGTGTGTGCGCCCAACGTGTGGACGACGACGTCGTCGATGCGGGGGACGCTGCTGACAGAAGCGAGCAGTCGAGCAGAATTCCTGGCGTTGGCTCGCGGGTAAAACCGCGTAGACAAAGAGGTTAAGCATTGAGGGTCACCAAACGTCACCAGATGTCACCAGATCGGCTTTGGTCAAATTAGGCTAGGTAGGGTGCATGTCTGTTGAGGTCTTTGACGTGGTGACATCTGGTGACATGCAATCGACTATTAGTGACGAGGTAGTGACCGGCTAATGGGTTTCAAACGGGTCGGGAATTGTTCGTTGTGTGGGATACTGCGGCAGTCCCTGCATAAAGACCACATCATCCCGAAGTTCAAGGGTGGCACAGAAGACGAGTCAAACTTTCAATATATCTGCGCGAATTGCCACGAAGATAAAACGCGCAGAGATAGGGTTGATTACCAACACTCTGCAGAGACTCGTGCAAAGTTAAGCGCTGCGGCACAGCGTAACGCCGACAAACCTGAATGCCGCGAAAGCTTGATTCAGCGACTTCGTGCAATCCCACCACCGTCAGCTGAGACTCGCGCGAAGATGAGCGCTTCAGCAAAGCACCGAAAATTGAGAGAAGCAAATGGGGCTTAATCGTGCTGGCAAGTGTCCTCTATGCGGAGCATTCAGGGAGTCGCTGCATCGAGATCACATCATTCCGCGTTTCAAGGGCGGAACAGATGACGCTACAAACATTCAATTAATCTGTGCGAATTGTCATGAAGACAAGACGTTAGCAGATTGGATGGCCCCAGAGAATGCCGAGGCAAGAGCGGCGGCTTATAAAAAACAGAAAGGTCGATTCTCTGAGGTGCCGCTTCCGCCGGCGGAAGGCGGTGAGGTCTGATTCTCTATTTTGCGGGAAACGTGGCAGGTGCCGATGCTAAAACGTATGACTACGGCATCCGCAGTAAGTTGCTGACATTCGCGGAAGTAGACCAGTGGGGGCTGCTCGCATTCAGATTCTGGATTGAGCAGAAACCGCCCGACGCCCGCATCTTCCTCGACAGCGGCGCCTTCAGCGCGTTCATGCGTGGGGCGGTCATCGACATTCGCCAATACATCGCCTACATTCACCGCTGGTTGCCAAACATCGAAACGGTCGTGCAGCTGGACAAGATTGGCGACCCTGCCACGACGAAGCGAAACCTTGCACTCATGGAGGCCGAAGGCCTTCACCCCATTCCGGTCTACACAGCCTCTGCCCCCACCTCCGAACTCGAGCGGCGCCTCGAGAAGTATGACCACATAGCCCTCGGCGGTCTCCGCGGCAAAGAAGCCGGAACGAGCGAATGGCGGCGGAGACACTTCGACAAAGTCTTCGCAGTAGCGGCCCGCAGATGGCCGAAGAAGATGCACGCCTTCGGGATTACGAGCCAGTGGGCGCTCGAGCGATATCCGTTCTATAGTGCGGACAGCAGCTCCGCCATCGTAGGCGGGGGCATGGGCAGGGTGATGTCATTCCAGAAGGGCATCATCAATAGCAAACCGTGGCTCGAGTACGCACAACGCACTTACGACGGGCAAGTGGCAGACACCGTCGGGAACCGCGGAACAACGTCTACGCAGTCAGCGCACATGGGCAGACGAAAGGTCAACATCGAGGCCATGCTGGCCTTCGAGCGGCATTTGAATTCAGTTTGGAGAAAGAAAGGTGTCGATTGGGCAACGGACTTGCCTTCCGTTACGGACTAGAACTCGAAGGCCGCTGGAAGGGTGAACTGACGCTCATCCTGCCGTCTTGCACGATGCATAAGACTGTAGTCGTTGATGCAGCACTCCGCCGCAACAAAGCCGAGCAGCCAACGCACCTCTGGATTGAGTGTCAAGCTGACGAAGTATTCAACTGGACAGACGTCAGCGAATTGCTCGAAGCCGGCTACAAGGTCACGGCACAGATTCGAGAACCTCGAGATGTTCCGCCGCAAGAGTTGCGAGAGGATCCCGACTTTGCCGTGGTGTGGATGATCCCGACGGCCTACCGCGAAGTCCTGGCCTGCGCCGGATATATCAAGGACGCTCGAGCGCCAGGCGATGGCTACGAGATCAAGGTCGTGCGGCAGATGTTCAACTCGCGGCATTACGCAGAGGATAGAGTATGGCCAAACTAGCTATCGTCGTCCGCTTTCAATTCATCGGCATCCATTCGTGGCCAGACGCGCCAGCTAACCAAGAGAGCTATCTGGCGTATCCACATCGCCACGTCTTTCACGTCGAGGCGGTGCTTGATGTGACACATACCGAGCGCGATGTCGAGTTCATTGCCTTGAAAGAGGCTATGATTGAGCACTGCAAACACAAAGGCTTCGCAGGGCCTCACAACCTGTCGTGTGAGCTGATGGCCATGAAGCTGTTGAATCGGTTTCAACTTCGGCGGTGCAGCGTGTTTGAGGACAACGAAAACGGAGCTGAGGTGACGGCATGAGACACTTCTGGTATCTTCCGCTCGAGTCGCTAAAGGCCCGCTACACAAGTCAACTCTCTGAGAAGTGGATGCCTGCGGCCTTCAACGCGGTGAGCAACGGCATCTATAGTTTCGAGCGCGACGGCATCTATAGTTTCGAGCGCGTCTCCACACCTGACGTCAGCGAAGAGATCAAGGTCGGCAGCGTGTTGGACGGGGTCAACCGCGGCGTCGTAAGTCTCCAGCAAATGTCGTGGCTGCTCCAGCAAGACGTCACCAGTGACGACGTGGTGTTCCTGCAGGATTTCTTTACGCCAGGGCTCGAGGCGCTGCTCTACGCGTGGCATCTCAAAGGGGTCAAGCCGCGCATCTACGCCATGTGCCACGCGCAGTCAGTGGACGAATACGACTTCACGCATACCATGCGGAGCTGGATGCGCCCGCTCGAGATCGGGTGGTCTCGCGCGATGGCAGGCATCTTCGTCGGCTCGACCATCCACCGTGACCAGATGAAGGCCGCAGGATTCGAGTGTCCCATCCACGTCGTTGGGTTGCCGATTGATAGTCAAGAGGTGCTCAACCGCATCCCGCAAGACATCGAGCGCAAGAAACAGGTCATCTTCTGCAGTCGTCTCAACAACGAAAAGAATCCACGGTTTATGCTCGAGGTAGCTGAGACGTTCTTGAAACAACATCCCGAATGGTCATGGGTCGTGACCTCGAGCGCGCAGCAGTGGTCGTCGGAAGTCTCAGGCCTCCTGGCCTCGTGTCAGGCACTTGAAGAAGATACTGCTGGACGATTCAAGATGCTCTGCCGGCTCACAAAGAACGACTATTATCACGAGCTGCGGCGGTCGCAGATTCAGTTCAACAGCAGCCTCCAGGACTATGTCAGCTGGTGTCTCCTCGAAGCGACACTGGCCGGCTGCGACCTCGTCTATCCCGACTTCAGGTCGTTCCCGGAGTGCGTCGACGCCACCCGTCGCTATGTGCCGTTTGAGGTGGACTCCGCGCTAGACTTTTTGGGTCATGTGGTCAACTTCCCAACGACGTGGCCGCGTCCGGCTAAAGTCTGCAACGACGGCCGCCTCATCGAGATGGCCATCATGTTGAAGAACTGGCAAGGGCCCGCGGTGAACGTCTGGATGCAGCCTGCGTCGTATTTCCAAGGTGTGGGGCTACTGTAAATGCAGCCTTTTATCTACGGTTTATTTGATCCTACAGATCCAACTCACATTCGCTATGTTGGTATGACCAGACTGAACGCCTTACGTCCTCAAGCTCATTGGGCCAAACGCAAAGTGAAGAAGGCTTCTCATCTCATTCATTGGCTCCGAAGTCTAGAGCGAGAAGGCAGAAATTACGGCAGTCTAGTTCTGGAGACGTTGCCAGAGCATTCAAGTAAGTTCTTTGTGGGTTGCATCGAGCAATGCTACATCAGTGCATTGCGCGAGATAGGACATCAATTGACTAACGTGCTGTCTGGCGGGCAAGGTGGCGGCTGTCCTGGATATCACCATACCGCAGAAGCACGAGCAAGAATCAGCGAAAGTAAGAAGCGACTGTATGCTGATCCATTGCAAAAACTAGCCAACAGTCAAAGAGTCACCGCATCTTACACGCCTGAACTGCGAGAAATAAGACGTAAACAGACTTTAGGCCATACTGTTTCGGCAGAGACCAGAGCCAAGTTAAGTGCAGCCTCGAAAAGGGTTGCCGCAGAGCGCCGCGCAAAGCTGGAGAACTAATGGCCCTGAGCCCGCACATCGTCGGCCTAGTCGAGAAAGCCTCGAAACTGGCCTTGCGATACGGCTGCACGTATAACGTGAAGACGCGAGAGTTTACAGGGGCGCGCAGTGCCGAGGCGCAAGCGAAGCTGACCAAGTGGCTCGAGGCTGAAGCGTCACTCGACTTCTTTGCGAGGGATAAATGAAGAAATGGGCCTATGTTATCTGCGAGCTTTGCGATGAGCATGGTAAGCCGACCACGAAGACGATAGCAGAGGGCGGCATGCCGTCGTTTCGACATACGTTCGTTGAAGCTGAAGATGCTAGCGGGGCCTATAAGGCTGGGCACCATAAGCTTCGTCAGCCGAGAGGCAACGGACTCAACGACTACGTGTTTGAACTGCCTTGACTACCTGGCGCATCGCTGCTCTCGCTGACCTTACCGTCTCAGAGCCCGGCTGGCGGACATCTGACCACACGATGTTCCAAAAGCTCCAAGCCAGCCTGAAGACCTACGGCCAGCTTCGTGCCCTCGTCGTTATCGGCAACGAGGTAATAGAAGGTCGCAAGCTCTTAACCGCCATGCGCGAGCTTGGTTGGACGGAAGCGCAAGTCGTGGAGACGACCACGACGGTGGCTGCGTTGAGTCTCGAGATCGCCTTCGATATCAACTACGCTGATCTGGCTGCTAAAGTGAAGAATTTCATGGCCAGTGGAGCCTCAGCACATGACCTAGCATGCATCAGCCCGTGGTCTGCTGAGAAGATTGAATATTACAAGACGTTGGTCGGATTTGACTGGAGTCAATTCAGCGAGTTTGACGACCAACAAGATCTGTGGGACGAACCTGTTGACGTGGTGCCTGATCCAGGGGACCCGGAGGGTCCAGAACTGGCACAGGGGGTCACCAAACCTGACCCCGGCTCCAAACCTAGCCCCCGGTCCCCGAGCCGCCCACAGGTCACCCTCCGACCTCCGGCCCCTCAGAGGGCTGCAAGCCCTCTACCACAACCACCAATTCCCGCAGCAAGACCAGTCGAGGTTCAGGACAGTGTCAAACCGCCTGCACCTCCGCAACGCTCTGAGTCCTGGGCCGTTCAACCAACGGCGCCGGCCATCCCCGAACGCAAAGAACCAGAACCCGTCATAGCCCCGGACCTCCCAGACTACGAACCCGTCGTCTTCGAGCGAGTCGAGTTCTTAGGCAGCCAGTCTGCAGAAGAGACGAACTGGCAACCCCAAGAGCCGCCGCAGTTAGACGGGATTGACGACATCGATCTCGATACGGAGACGAATGGGCTGCGATGGTTCGCGGGCGATAGACCGATAGGCATCTCAATCAGCTTCGGAGAAAAGACGCAGTATCTGCCGTGGGCGCACAGCGGCGGGAATCTTGACGAAGCCGTCGTGAGACGGTGGGCGCAGCGTGAGTTGAGAGGCAAACGCATCACAGGAGCGAACATCGGCTTTGACATCCATATGCTACGAGAGTGGGGCGTCAACCTAGAGGAGCAGGGCTGCACCGTGTCGGATGTGCAACACCCGCCGGCGCTCCTGGACGACTACCGCAGACGTTTTGCGCTCAACGAACTCGCCAAAGACTTCCTCGGCAAAGAGAAGACGGGGCAAGACTTTGACAAAACGCGGATGGCGGAGTATCACGCCTCCGCAGTAGCTCCGTATGCGGAGTATGACGTGCAGCTG
>ERZ1292644.1831-Hain-H14-01um-R2-1831-length-10358-cov-4_pt1 | contig 10358 bp, 15 predicted proteins | sample MGYA00564402_ERZ1292644 | MGnify/ENA primary metagenome ERZ1292644 (study PRJEB36523, sample SAMEA6512644) | groundwater metagenome | collected 2019-01-09 | study: AquaDiva: Metagenomics assemblies of 32 groundwater samples | reverse complement strand
GCACCAGCTCCTCCAGTTCAAGCAGGATGCGCAGAGCCTCCGTTGGACTCCGGGTCCGCCCCCCAAGGAGATCGCCATCGGAGGAAAAGCCCACGACACCATCGTGGCGGCCCTCAAGGGTCTGGACCGGCAGGGGAAGTTGCGCCAGGACTGTCTCGATCTCTACGAGCGGTTTGTCATTACCGAGAAATAGATCGCCGATCTCGTGTTAAGCCTTGTCGTGGGCAATCCGGCGAGCGTGGTGGTCAAGGAGTAGATCATGGAGTACGGACTCCAGGTCAAGTCGCCGGTGCTGCTCTCGCTCCTACCGGTGAGGACCTGTACAAGGTGTGGGGAAACGAAGGCGAGAGACCAGTTCTACTGGGGGGGTGGGCACTGTAAGCCGTGTCACCTGATTCGAAGCCGGGAATATAGACGAGCCCACCCAGAGGCGCTTCGAGCTTCGGCCCGTAAATATCTGCGAAAGTTTCGGCTCTCTATCTTAGCACGCTACGGAGGAACTCCTCCACGTTGTGTGTGTTGCGGAGAGTCGGAGCAGAACTTCCTCGCCGTGGACCACATTGATGGAGGTGGAGCCCGTCAAAGGCGGGAAGGACAGGGGAACCTTTACTGGTGGCTCAAGAGGAACGGTTATCCAGGGGGGTTCCAGGTTCTTTGCCACAACTGTAATCTGGCAAAGGGCTTTTACAAGCGGTGTCCCCACACCGAAATCTCGATCGAAACGGCCATCGGAGCGACGTGCTAATGGCGACGGCGGAGCCACGACTGGCGGCTGTGGCCGCAGATCAGGAGTAGTCCACATGGAATTCGTCTACGGGTACCAGGAGGCGCTGGTTCCGGTCTCGGCCCGGCAAGCCCTGACGGTCGATAACACCGTTGGAGGCGTCTCGCTCACGTTGCCGACCTCGGCGGTGGCGGCGTTCTGCCGACTCGAAACGGCTCAGATCCGGTTTACGATTGACGGAACCGCGCCGACGACCACGGTGGGAACGCTCCTCGAAATCGGCGAGACGCTTGACCTCCACGGCCGCAACGAGTTGACGGGGTTCAAGGCCATTCGTACCGGAGGCACGAGCGGGACGCTCCAGGCCGAGTTCTCCAAAGTCAAGGTCAGCTAAGGGAGGCGTTCGATGGACCAGATGTTGGAGACCCCCGACACCCGGATCGCGCAGCACCTCGGCTTCATGACCCTCCGCCTCTTGGCACTCGAATACGCCTTGGCGCAGGCTCAGCAGCGGATCGCGCAACTCGAAGGCCCTAAGGCCGTGGAGTCCCCCCCAGCATGAAGATCCGTGGCATTGTCCCCAGCATTCTCGGCCATTCCGTGGCGTTCCCGGATGGGACCTCCTCGGCGCCCTCGATTGCGTTCTCAACCGATCCGGGGATGGGGCTCTGGCTCGACACGACCAACGATCTGATCGGATCGTCAGGGCTGTCGGTGCTGGGCCGCATCCTCCAGACTGCCCTCGCCACCCCAGGCTCGATCACCGTCACGCCTGTCGGCACCACCGGGGCCACCACCTACACCTACGTGCTGGTGGCGCTGAGTGGGGCTGGCGTCACGCCCGCCGGGGCGGCCAGCTCGACGGCCACCGGCAACGCGACCCTCAGCAGCACAAACTACAACCAAAACACCTGGGTGCAAGTGGCCGGGGCCACCGGCTACCGCCTCTATCGCACCGTGGGCGGCGCGACCCAGGGGCTGATTGCCACGATCGCGCGAGGCGACACCCTCACGGTAAACGACACCGGCCTGGCCGGCGGGGGCGAGACGGCACCGACAGCCGATACCACAGGCCAATTCCTTCTTCCAAGTGCGGGTAGCCTGGTGTGGGGCTCTGACCTCTTTCTCGTCCGTGACGCCGCCAACACCCTCGCCCAGCGCAACGGGGCAAGTGCTCAGACATTTCGCGTCTACCAACAGTGGACCGACGCCAGCAACTATGTCCGGGCGAGCTTGGCGGCTGTCGGCGATCAGGTCACGCTCGCCAGCGAGACGGCTGGGACTGGCGCGGATAACATTAATCTCATCATCAGCGCCGGAGGGACCGCGAACCTCGATCTCGCCACCAACGGGCTCTCGCGCTGGCGCGTGGACGGGAATGGCCATCTCCTGGTCGTTGCCGATAGTGCCTACGACATCGGCGCCTCGGGCGCGACCCGCCCCCGCACTGGGTATTTCGGCACCTCGCTCGAAGTGCAGGCCGGCAACGGCCAGGCCCTCGGGATTAAGCGCCTCACCGAACTGACCACCATCGCCGCCGCCGCCACCACCGACACCGCCATCCAGATTCCCGCCAACGCGGTCGTGTTCGCGGTCAGCGTACGGGTGACCACGGTGATCCCGACGGCCGCGACGTTCACCGTCATCGGCACCACGAGCAGCACGGCCTTCCAAACCGGCGCCTCGGTGAGCACGGCCGCGAACACGACGGACGTGGGCACGAAGGCGTGCCCCTACCTGAACACGACCGCTCAGACCGTACGGATCACACCCAACCTGACGCCGGCCGACAACACGGGCCGGGTGCGCGTGACGATTCATTATTATGACATCACCCCGCCGACGAGCTGACGCCATGCGCCGGTGGCTCCTCCCACTCGTGGCCCTCGCGGTCTTTGGCTGCGGCGCCGCCCGCGCGACGGCCCCTTCGGATGCTGTGGCGTGGCGGGGCGCTGCCGTGAGTGGGGCCCGCGTGGCGGATGCGCTCCCCGTCCTCGAAGCCGCGTGGCAGCAGACCCCGCGCGATTGGGAGCCGCGAGGCTGGTGGATCGAGATGCACGACTTGCCCTTCGACTGCCCGGGATGGGGCTTGGTGCGAGGCTGTACGGATACGCGGAATGGGCGACGACAAATTGGGTTGATTCACGACCAGGCCGTGGCCACCTATGAACTCTGCAACGCAAGGCGGTGGGACCAGACGCGCCAACTCATCGACAAGGGGTGGGCCCCGTGAGTTCTCCGCTCAAATGGATCAGCATCACCGTGGCCTCCCTCGGAGTCCTCTTCGGGGCCTACACGGCCGTGCCGTGGGCGCCCCGGGCTGAGGTGGCGCAGGTCCGCGCCGACTTCAAGGACGACTTGGCCACTATCAAGAGCGACGTGAAAGAGATTCGTGAGTGGGTTCACACCATGCAAGGGCACCGGGGGACGCGCTAGATGGGTTTACCCTACCGCACCTTCACTGAATCCACGACGCTGATGGCGTTGCTGACGGCGTCCAAGATTACGACCGCCGATCTGGGCAGCTACTACAATCTCAGTTACCGCGACGTCATTGGTCGGCACCAGTGGGCCGGCCGCATCTCCCGTGTCATGGTCAACACCGTCGATCCCTACACGACCGGGACCTGCACGGCCACTCTCGATTCCACGACCGTGACGGGGTCAAGCACCGTGTGGACATCCGGGATGGTCGGTCGCTACATTCGCATCAACAGTGTCGATCAATACTACAAGGTCGCCACGTTCGTGAGCACCACGAGCATCACGATCGAGAAGGCGTGGCCCTTTGCGACGGCCTCGGCCGTGACCTACGAGATCTTCGGACTCGACTACGCGCTCCCCAACGACTGCGAGTACCCGATGCCCTACGTCGTGGAAAGCAACGCGATGGGCGAGACGAACATGAATGCGGTGAACGTCACGGATCCGGCCCGCACCTCGACGGGCGGCACCGGGGTGGCCTGGATCTCGAAGGGCTTCGATTCCTCGGGGAACCAACTCGTCGAGTTCTGGCCCCGCTTCTCCACCGCCACGTCGATCCACGTCCCCTACTACACTCGCGTCAACGATCTCTCCGGGTCCAGTACCCCGATTGTCCCCGCCGAACTCGTGGAGACGAAGGCCCTCGAATGGTGCTTCGAGCACCTGGCCGTCAAGTTCGGCGATGCCGTCTACACGTCGCGGGTCCAAGCCTACGACGCCAAGTTCAAGGACATGCTGGAGAAGTGCATCGAAGAGGACTACCAGAAGCACGGACTCCCCCGCGCGGTCCAGCCCCACGAAGTGATGGGTCCGGGGGGCCATTCGTGGTATGTCACCCATGATGTGGCGGTTCTGCTGACAGCGGGTCTGGTTGGTCTTCTTTCCCTTACTCCGTGGCTTGTTGTGGTTCTCTAAAGATGATTAACACACGCGAATGCCCCAAAGTAGCGGAGGGCGGCCTCGTTGTAGGCCCGCGCAGCCTCAATTTCGTTACTGAATGTACCGAGGCAAATCTGCTTTCGATTTACCATGATCGTTGCACGCCAAAACCCGGTATGGGTGGATTTCCGTCCGGGATGCCAGCAGACCCCTTTGTACTTGGAGGTCTTGGTTTTCAGTTTGCGAGAGTTTCGGTTTTGCTCAAAACGGTTACACAACCGCAAATTGACCAAACGATTGTCCAAACCGTCCCCGTTAATGTGATCGACTTCCTGTCTCGGACCCGCACGCATAATCAGACGGTGCATGTACGTCGTCTTGCCACCGATACGGGTTGCGACGTAGCGTCCATTCCAGTGCCACGAGTGTTTCACAAGTGCCGGGTATTCCGTGTCATCAATCAGGACCACAAGCTTCTGAGTCTGATAGGTCAAGATGTGTCTCATGCGTGTCATGATACACGATTTGATCTTATAGAGCAATAGGAGCCGATCATGACCGATCCATCGCCAGGCGCGCCCAAGGGATTTGCCGGACAGTCCGTCAATCCGTGGCTCCAACTCCGTCTGAGCGATCTGCTCAACCTGCTCGTGGGCTCGGACACACGATGGTCGCAGGCCGACACCGAAGGGCCGCAGGCCGGGCTCTCCCACGGTGGTCTCGAAGCGTTGCAGCCAAGCCCCCCTCCGATGGGTACCCCACCGCCTTCCGCGCAATTCGGTGACGAGTTCAAGCAGTTCTCCGACAAGTGGATGTCTCCGGAGCCGGTGGCTCCTAAGCCCCGCACGCAGTACGGCGTGACGCCCCCGAAGAAGAAGGGCCGAGGATTCGCCGATCAGCCGACCTCTGAGCGATAGGAGACCGTAAATGGCCTTCCCGGTTACGATCGACAATACGACCCCAACCGGCTCGACCTCACCGGGAACCGGCGATAATGACATCGTCGCCCTGAAGCAGCTCTGGATCGACCTGCTCGGCGTGCCAGCGTCACCCTCGACCGTGTCCGCGGCGTTGACCCTGACCACGACCTCTGGAGAGATGTCGATTCCGATTCGACTCACGAACCAGACTGGCGTCTCGCTCGTGGCCGGTGACGTGGTGGGGATTGCCACTGCCAACAACAAGGCCGTCGTCCTGGCCGACACCCTTCAGACCAAGGTGCCCCTGGTGGTGGCCCTCGAAGCGATCACGAATACGTCCTCGGGCCTGTTCGCCTTCGGGGGGTTGGTCAACACGCTCAACGTGACCGGCACCGTGACTCGGGGCGACTACCTGTGGAAGTCCGCTACGACCAAGGTGGCCGCCGACAGTGCCACGATCATCTCAGCCACGACCTCGCCGCCGCTCGGGGCGTTTGCCGTGGCCCTCTCGGCCGATTCGGGTGGGGCCTGTTCCGCGTACCTCTTTCCGGCCAGTGCCGGGTCTGGTGGCGGGGGGACCAAGTACATCCCGTTGAGCCTCGAAGGGGCTCGGCCAGCCGATGGGACCGGCTCTGGGAACGCCGCCCCGGCTCCGGCCCTCGAAGTCTCGGCCACGGCCCAGACGACGAACTCCCCGAAGGTGCTCCAACTCGTCTACTACTTCGACGCGGCGGCTGACGAGCATCTGGAATGGACGTTCATGATGCCTGGCGACTACAGCTCGGGGGGAACGCTGCGCATCAAGGCCAAAGCCTTCTCCGCGACGACCAACGACATGGTCTGGAAAGCCGCCATCGCGCCGATCACGGACTCCTCCACCGATGACGATGCGACGGTCTTCAACACGGTGGGCACGGTGACGCTCGCGGCCCCGGGGACGCAGGGCCAGACGATTACCGGCACGATTGCGCTCACCGTGACCGGCGTGTCGGCGAACCGGAAGGTGACGATCTTCATCGGCCGAGATGCCGACAACGCCGCGGACACCATGGCGGGGGATGCCGTGCTCGTGGCTGCCACTCTCGAATACACCCCGACCTAGCAATGAGTGCCAGTTTCAACGGGACGACGAGCATCATCACGACCCCCGCCCTGACGCTGGGCACCTCGGTGACGTGTGTGGCCTGGGTCAAACCTTCCGGGGCCGGTGAAGGCAACAAGGGGACGATCTTTGCCCAGGGCACCTCGGCCGAAGGCCGTCTGAAGTGGCAATTTGACAGCAGCGGAACCACGAAGCTTCGACTCCTCTGCAACCGAGTCACGACTGACGGGGAGTGGGCCTTCGGGTCGGCGCTGTCCACCACGGCGTGGTCCCACGTCGCCGTGACCTACGATGGCTCCTCAACCACCAATGATCCGGTGGCCTATCTCAATGGCGTCTCGGTGACGGTCACGGAGACGTCGACTCCCAACGGGGCTATGGATGCCGATGCCGTGGCGGGGTATGTCGGGAACAACAGCGCCAGTTCCCATACGTGGAACGGTCTCCTCTCTCACGTCATGGTCTTTACGAGCCTCCTGACCGCCAACGAGATCGCGCTCCTCTACGCCTTGGGACCCCGGGCCAAGCCCAGCGCCTACTTCTACTACCCCCTGTGGGAGTCGGTCATCACCGCTGGGGACTTCAGCGGCAACGGCCGCACCGGGACTCCCGCCAACGTGACCGTCAGTGCCGAAGAGCCTCCCGTCCCCACCACGGCCCCGGGGACATTCTAATGCCTCGTGGCTCCTTGACGCTCGCCCTCGAACCCCCGGATGCGGGGGCCCGAGGCGATCTGCCCTCCCACCGCCTCCCGGCCAACACGGTGACGATGGAGGACACCCTCAACGTCATCATGCGAGATGGCTGGCTCGTCAACCGCCCCGGCCTCGAAAAGATCACGGCGAACCTCGTGACGGGCCGCCCGATGGGGGCCACCTACTTTGCCGTGACGGCGGCCTCGAAGAAACTCGTGATCGGGACCGTGAGTGGCTGGTACGCCCTCAACACGGCCACGTCTCCCTTCACCTGGACCAACATCACGGGGACCACGGTCCTCTCCGGCGGGTCCAGTGACCACGTTCGGTTCACCGTGTTCCCTCAGGGCACCGCCCTCCGGCTTATCGGGGTGAACGGCGCGGCGAACCAGTTGCCCCAATACTGGACCGGCTCGGGGGTCTACGCGGTCCTCGGGGGGACGCCCTACGCGGCCCAGGACATCTCAACCGCGGCCAACCGCGTCATCGTCTTTCATACCAAAGAGGCTGGCACCGTCTACCCCTACCGGGTGCGGTTCTCCGACTTCAACGACTCCGACACCTGGAGTGCCAACAGCTTCGCCGACCTCTCTGACTCCTCCGATTACATCGTGGGGGGCCGAGCCCTAACCCGTGTAGCCTTTGCGGTCTACAAGGAGAACTCCCAGTGGATCGGTCAGGCCCAGGCGGGCCTCTTTCCCTTCAAGTTCGAGTTGCAGGACCAAAAGCCGGGTCCGGTGTCGGCGTCAGCGATTGTGGCCGTCGAAGGGAAGCACTACTACCTGGCCATTGACGGCTCGATCTACGTCTTTGACGGCACTCGGGCTCAGCACGTCGGCGAGCCGGCGCGCCGCTACATTGCCAACAATCTCTCCTTCGAGAACAAGGCCAGAGCCTTTGGCCTCTACAACCGACGAGACCGCGATATCTGGTGGTTCTTCCCGGGAACCGCCGCGTCGGCCCCCGACCAGGCCATCTCGATGAATGTGGACTCCGGCCGGTTCTTTGCCCACACGCTCCGAAAGACGGTCACGGCGGGGTCCGAGTGGGATTACCAATCGGCGCTGACCTGGGACGGACTGGCGAGCTACACCTGGGACAACATCGCCGCGACGTACCCGACCTGGGACAGCCTGGGCACGGCGTCGATCCCGGCTGAGTCCCTGTGCCAGGAAGCCGGTCTCGTCTACGCCTTCGGTACCGCCACCAACGACGACGGCTCGACCTATACCTCGAAGTGGCGGTACGAGAACCTCCAGCCGGCGACCGAGTCCAAGCGTACCCGGGTCGAATCCTTTGACACCTTCTTCGAGAAGACCGGGGCGTCCCAGACCGTCTCGACCCGCATCGGCACCACGGACACGCTCGGGGCCGCCCCCTCGTTCCCGGCCGGTCTCACCGATAGTTTCGACATCTCGGTCGATAATCTGCACCAAGCCAACTACAACCAGGACGCGGCCGGCACCGGCACGGGGACTCCCGAGGCGCGCTTCATCACCATCGACCACACCATGACCACCGCGACGAGTTGGCGATGGGGGGGCGGGCACTTGCGGGCCTATCCCCTGGAGACGGAGTCCTGATGCCCATCTATGGGGCGACGGGTGAGACCAGTCCGGGGTTCCCGCGACGCCCCCCGCTGCCGACTCCCCCGGCTGATCCGGCCTTGGTGGTGCCTTACTTGAAACAACTGGATGCGGCCATCGTGGACTCGACGGACTCCGAACGTTTGCGGCTTCAGAGTTACGTGTCGCAGTTCAATGCCACCACGTTTGGGGCGGCCGTCACCTCCGTGGCGGTGACCTTCGGGTCGGCCGAGCCCGACGCCGATTACATGGTCGTGACCCAACTGGCGTGGAATACCAAGGTCTGGATCACCAGCCTGGCCTCGACGGGATTCACGATCACCGTGGCCGATGCCCCGGGGGGCTCCGGCTTGGACATCAAATGGGCCGTGATTCGCTAGAGACGATTCGGCTCCGGGAGACCGACCCCGATGCCTGGGGGCTCATGCCCACCCTACTTCGGCGGATCCAGGACTTCGTTCGCCTCTACGACCCTGACCGGGTTCCCGGGGAACTGGCCCGGTGGGTCCGAGTCCACTTTGCGACCGACTCCGACCGGCTCGGATTGTGGGCCATTCGGCGAGAGGGCGAGGTGGTGGGACACGTCCTCGCGTCCATCGAAGAGGCTCCAGTCCACTTGGCGACTCCCGACCCCTTGGCGGTTGCCGACGCCTCGATTCGGCGGTGGGTCTTCGTGGGCCAGGCCGAGTTCGACCGTCGAGCCGGGTCCAGATCCGAGCGGATTCGCGTCCGGCACAGTATACTGGAGGAGTTGGACCAGTGGGGACGCGCGTGGGACTGTACGTACCTCGAAATGGGCACCCAGCACCCGGTGCGATTCTGGGAACCATTTGGTTTTCACTTCCACCGCACCGTCCTCCGACGGCCCCTTTAAGGAGACCCCGATGAGCACAGCGTCTGCCACTCAGATCACGAACGCGATGAACCCACGAGCCCAGGCAGGAACCAACATGGCGTCGACGGGCGCCAACTTCAACTATGGCTCCAACCCGTGGCAGCAATCCACTCGTCCCTTTACTGGTCTGGGAAAGGTGGGGAATCTGGCTAACTCCGCGAGTCCGAACCTGTCGTTGGATTCGCTCATCATGCTCTCGAACTACTTCGATGCGCCAATTCAGAAGAAGCAGGCCCAGTATCCGTTGGGGACGCCGGGACCAGGACCCCGGCCGAGCCACGGGCAGAACCCGCACAACCAGAACCCCCTGATGCCCCTCTATCCCCCCATTCCTCCGGTCTAGGAGATCTCATGGCAACCCAGGATCAGGTCCAAGCGATCTCGTCAGCAGTAGCGGCGGCCATGGCGGCCGATCCCCAGGGGGCCGTGACGTGGCTCTCCACGCCAGGCAATATGGCTCAGGGATTGGCCACGTTGGGGATTCAACTCCCGGAGGACGGCCAGGCCCAGTTGATGCAGGCGATCCAGGCGAATCCGATGGCGGCGGCCCAGGCCCTGGCCGATCCGGCGAACCTGCAACAGTTTGTTTCGTCGGGTGGAACACCAGGGGCGCCTCCGGGACGGACGAGTCCTCCTGTTTCGGCGCCGGGACCCCCGGGTCGCACGAGTCCCCCTGCCTTTGCGGGTCATCCTGGACAAACGAGTCCTCCTATCGGGGCTCCTCCTGTCTATAATGCCCTTCCGGCTCAGGGACCCGCTTTGCCGATTACTCCGGTCGGGTCTCCTGTTCCGGCGCCAGGACCCCCAGGACGGACATCCCCCCCAGTGACGGCCCCACCCTGGAGCGCGGCCCTGTCTCAGGGTCTTGCAGCGCTCCAAGCCTCGTTCGCCTCGAATCCCCAGGGGACCCTGACGTGGCTCTCGACCCCGGGCAACCTGGCGAATGCCTTGACGCAGATGGGGGCCACCCTCAACCCTGGTGACGAGGCCGCGTTCCTGTCCGCGTTGCAAGCCAACCCCGAACAGACCCTTCAGTGGCTGACCACCCCCGGCAATCTGTCGATCCTTTTTAC
>ERZ1292644.1830-Hain-H14-01um-R2-1830-length-10364-cov-6_pt1 | contig 10364 bp, 18 predicted proteins | sample MGYA00564402_ERZ1292644 | MGnify/ENA primary metagenome ERZ1292644 (study PRJEB36523, sample SAMEA6512644) | groundwater metagenome | collected 2019-01-09 | study: AquaDiva: Metagenomics assemblies of 32 groundwater samples | reverse complement strand
GCCCACAGCGCTACCCTTGCCGCCCACGCCGCCACCACTGCCGCCCACGCCGCCGCCACCACCGTCATCGCCGCCTCCGCCGCCGCCCTTGCCGCCTCCGACGCCGCCACTGCCGTCTCCGCCGCCTCCGTCGCCGCCACCGCTCCCCACGCTGCCGCCACCGCCGTCTCCGTCGCCACCGCCGCCCTCGCCGCCTCCGCCGCCGTCTTCGCCAGCTCGAGCGTCGTTGCCTCTCGGCATTGCGCGCGGATCACCTCTGGGAGATGCGGCAGTTCCGCGATGATGTCCTGGACCATGGCGAGGGCTACGCGCTCCGCCCACGCGTGCTGTCGCGCGACCGGCCACGAGGCCCAATCCCAAACGGCCACGAGCACGGGCAGTAGATGCGCGGCGCGCATCATAGGGCTGGACCACGGACCATCGTTTAGCGGTCGAAGATCCGGCCAGAGATCAGGCGTATCCTCCCACGGATCACCAGCGACCACATGGGCGAACTCCAATACACACGCCACGCTACCAGGCGTATTCGCGCCGACGGCGAGTCCCCCGCCGAATCGCGTGTCAAGCTGCGTCTGCAACCATGTAAGATCCATCGGGATCACAGCCAGACCTCCCTTCGGCCCGTGTCACTGGCCTTCCTTCACCCAGCGAGACTCGGTGGAATTAAGAAATCCCCGCCACGCCGTGATACGCCCCGGATTACCGAGTGCCCGCCAGGCCAGCGCTCCCTGTGCAACGATTAATCGTATGCGGGAACCGGACCTAAAGTGGGCAGCGTGGCAGTGCGCGAGGGCCGGCTTGAGCACGCTCTCAGGCGGAAGCTTATCAGACCGGTTCCAACGGCACCGCAGGGCATTCCCGATCGAGACGTTGATTCCACGCTCAAGCCCCGCTGCGGGGAAAAAGCGCTCAATCATATACGCTCCCGTTTTCCCGACAAACGGCCGGCCCTCGCGTTCTTCTGTAGCCCCCGGATTCTGGCCGAGCACGAAGACCTCAGCCCCCGCGACGTGCTCGTCCGGCACAAAGCCGAGTCCTGTCTGGTAGAGAGGACAACCTATGCACGACGGGGGCTTCGAAATCATCCCTCTATTAACGTCAGAACGACCTGGTGGCGTGTCCCAGTCCACAGAACGAGGTTCGGGCCGTCATAGGGGCGCCCGATGGCAACGATCTCACCCGGGATCTCGCCCGGATTATGATCGTTGTGTTCGAGTGCATCTGGTCCAATCCAAAGCCCTATGTGGTCAATGTGGTACTTACTCTTTTCCCCCTGCCCTAGCATGCACGTGCTGATCATCGGCCATGCGCTACCGGCAGGCATCACACCGGACCTCGTTCTCGGTTGGATCGTCACACCAGCACAACTCACTCGGGCGGTCACAATCCGGGCAGTAGTGACGATGCGTTCCATCATCCGGAGTGTCCGTTCTCTTCACTTAATCTCTCGGACCTTGAGAGAACGGATTTTAAGAGAACCGAGGTCCAAGCCCCCCCCACCTTCTAGTTCTTCCCGCACTTGTTTCACTCCGGTGAACTGCTCTTCGAGGGAGTAGTCGTCAACGACCTTGATGATGATCTCATATACGCGAGCTTTGGTTTTCACAGGTATCTCCTTAGAGCGCCGTAATGATGGTGTCCAAGTACAAACACCTCGCCACAGGCTCATGTCTTGCGCCTTTAGACCGCCGTAATCGCGTCGGTCCAGTTTCGAGCCTCGTACCGATCCCTCGCCGGCGAGAGCCGCACACGAAACTGAAGCCGCGTGACGAGCGCAGTTTCGAGGGTTTCACCGAAAGGCTTCCCAACCGTGTTCGTGTGTCGGGCAAGCTGGGCACCAAGCCGTGAGGGTTCGGCGATTCGTCCATCCTTTTGTCGAACCTGTGCGCTCGTCACGTCCACAAAGTACTTACGAGTCTGCGGACTATCGTTGATGGGAACGTCGAACAAGTCGACGGTGAGACGGGCCATCGGCAGCCCGAAAAAGGGGCTCTCTTCTCTCTCCACGATCCGTTTAGTGTAGCTCTGAACGAGCCCCTCGTACGTTCCGGTTGGAATGAGGTCTCCTAGCTCAGCCGCGTCAACATCGGCTTGGGTGATTGCGTTCCAGTCTGGCTCTAGACTCCCGTTCATTGTCTTATCTCCTCGTTTGAGTTGTGGAAAAACTCGCATTCCTTGAGCTGTGGAAAAGCCCCTCCATCAAACAGGTAGACGAACTGCCGCAGGTGAAAGGGGAGGCTTAGCATGCTTGCGATGTCAGTCCTCCCCCCGACGCCGAGTGCGCTTCCGGTGACCCATACAGGTGCCCCGACGACATCCGACAGGTATCGCGCAAGCGGACAGTCTCGGATATGACTCGGGACACCCCGAGCATGCCGGCGCTCTAACGTGGCGGCAACCTCCTTATACGTGTGTCCTAACTCCTTTATGGCTTTCTTGGCTGTCTTTAGCCTCCGGTCTCGCTCTTGATCGCTTGCCATATCGTTACGCTTCTTTCTACGGAAATTCAAGCAGCTCTGGGTACTTTCCTCTGTCAATGTGGGAGATAAGCTGACGAAGATGGGAAGGGAGACGGACGCTTAATTGACGACGCCACCACATGGTCAAAGGAACAGTAACTTTATGCGTGTCCACTCGCACTGTGCTCGCTGTCATATTATTAAAGTACAAGGCCAGTGGACACTCCCTTGGAAGTCGCGCTTTTCCCCGAATCCCTTTTGTCTTTAGGAGCATCACGGCGGATGCTTCTGTAGGCCCAAGCGTATCAATGGCTTCGATTACCCGTGTTCGCAGCATCTTCGTAGTGGGCTTCACGCGTCCTTTCCTTCCTTCGGAATGAGATACCGCTCTAACATCGGCCACTCCTGTGGAATCGTGAGCGGTAAGCTCTTGGCAATCTCCAAGGGCATTTTCACGCCGGCTCCCCACACCTTCCCCATCGGCTGTGTTTGCCAGAGATACCGGGCGGCTGGCCCCGCTCCTTCCCGTATGGCGTACATCACTACAGCAAACTCTCCCATGACGGCCTTAGCCGCTTGCCCCGGCAGCTCGGGGAAAATATGCCGTGACGGATTTGCCCCCCTTTCGTCGGGATCATCCTTTTCCCGCCCATCCCAACACGTCATCACAACGTTTGCGACGGCTGACGAGGCTAGCACACGCTCGATGTATCCAAAGAATAGCACTCCAGCGGGGCCATATTTACTGGCTTCAAAATTCTCCGCGCGCCCACGAGCCCCTGCCGTCGCCACGTTCAGGCATACGTCGAAAAACTTGTGTAACCCATCTCCCGCAAACGTACTGATCGGGCCATGTTTCCCGTGTAAGATATCAAACGTCAGACGATTCACTTCCGCAAGCACCCCGACCCAGTTCTGGACTTTCTCTGGATCAGGGAGGTCCCAGACAAATGCTCGCACCCCGTCTTCGTGTGGAATGGACGTGGAGCCTTTCTCGCCGGGGTAGCTTAGGACGATCATGGGCTTCGGCCAGGTTCGAAGGCTCGTCGTCTTGCCTGAGTTAGGGGGTCCATTAATCAAGACCCGACGGGCCCGTTGTCCCCACACGTCACGGGAGCTTTGTTCGATGAACGGCATCACGTAGTCCCCCCCACGTAGTCCTGCGCCATCTTTTCGGGGTCCAATCGGTAGCGAAAGCAGGCCTTAAGATATTCACAGTCCCCGAATGCATCGCTGTGCTGCGTCGCCATGGCCGGGCGAGCGAGATTCTCGTCCTCCGCTTGCATCGCAGCCCATTTGGCTCGTGCACTCAACTCCCACCGTTGCAACGTCTGGGGGTGAATCTCGAACGGGTAGAGCTCGGCACGAAAGCGTGGCTCCAACACCAAGAGGCAGATGTAGTAATGATCGGCCTTCAATTCCCACGCGTAATGGTACAATTGCCACGAGGTCTGCCACCGAGTTTGCTCTCGTGCCAGATATTCCGGTTTGAGCGTGAGCCTGGTCTTGAAATCAAGTGGTGTTGGCCCTCGGCCATCGTCGACGACAAGATCGGGCCGTGCCACGCCGCTTGGCAAGGTCTCCTCAACCGCAAGGATACGCCACTCGGGTGGAATGGGCCCTCCACTATCAATGTACCGTTCCACGGCCCTTGCCGCTCGCATGGGGAGCGCATCGGCCTGGGCTTGGTCCCATGGCTCAATCCGCCGTCCTCCGGGAACGAGTGCTGCCAAGAGTTGCTCCGCTGCGGTTCGGGCCAGGGTTGACGGGGCCCACGTTAACATCCCCGTTTGGGTGCTCCACCCGTCGGCGAGGCACCCGGTCGAGCACTTCGCCCCACCTGCCGCAACACCTTGGTAATGGTCTGCCAATCCGGTTCCGACCGCTTGTCCCAGCATCGCGGCTAGATCCCGCTTGCCCACGATACGAGAGACCCATTTTTGGTAGTGCAACGTCCGTTTAAGGGCGCACTGATCCCACAACACCGTTTGACTGGGGCTGTAGATGCGAGGAACTGAGTCAGCGAGGTGGTTGTGGCCTGGAACATTGCACCCGTCGTTACTCATCTCACTAATGAAGTACGCGAGTCCCCCACGATTGAGTCAGTGACTCATGGGAGCGATGTCACGTGCTTTCTTAATAGGGGGGAGGCTCGCTTTTGCACCTTTCGTGGATAGATCTTGCGGCGGAACCACTTGACAACGCCCCGTTTCTGATTGACCCCTACGTCCCCCGCGAGAGCATTATCCTGCTCCACGGGAAATATAGCACGGGCAAGAGTCCTCTTACCTGGGAGCTCGCCCGGTGCGTTGGGGAAGGTCTGCCCTTCTTTGGCCACCCTTCGACTCTCGGGCGGGTGCTCTACCTTGAGCTCGATGCCCCGAAAATCATCATAAAAAAGCGGCTGTACGGGCTTCCCCCCGCCCAAAACGTTTGGTGGTTGTTCCTCCCGCCGTACCCTCCAGATCTTCCTCTTATGTCCGCTCAAACCGCGTTGACCCCTGCGCTCGTCATCGTGGATACCCTCCGGAAGGCGTATCTGGGCTCTGATATTGAAAGTCAGACCGCAAGTCGTGTCTACAGCCGCTTTCGCCGTCTCTTCCCCCAAGCCGCTCTCCTCTTCGTCCACCACGACCGCAAAGACTCCACAGATTCAGAGAACCGCCCAAATGAAGACGAGTCGTTTGCGGGAAGTCAAGCGTGGATGAATGACGTACAAGTTGGGCTCCACCTCTCTCGGGTTAATGAGCACACGTTCCGCGTTAAGCATACAAAAAGTCAGGTCTCAGCCTTGGTTGAACCCTTTCACTTTACACTTGACTCAAATGGGGTCTTACAACCCGATATCTCTGTACGCTTTTCTGCTTTTTGGCCCACGCTTCCCGAGTCATGGGGCAAGACCGCGCGAGTTCGAAGTGCCGCGCACGAGCTTGGATTGGCTGAGAGTACCGTGTGGAAACTCCTTCGCGCCCTGGAGGGGCCAGGTCCCGCAGCGGCGCGAATCCGCGACGCAGCCGCACGTCGGAACCGAGCGGCGCTTCAAGCACGCTCTCCCGAGCACCAAAATAACGATAGCGGTCCAAGTCATTGAATTTATGACGCTTCCTTCAGTACTCCATCCACCTCTATAAGATAAGAGGCGGAATAGTGAATAGCCGGAGCGGGGGAAGAGTGATTTTTTGCTTGTCTTCTCCCCAAAAAAAGAGGTAGACTTCGGTACAGGGACACCATGCAAAAAGGCGCGTGGAAGACACCTGTTCCTTTGAGCCAGCTTGTCCACCCTAACCCCCACCTTGAGAATACCGTGCTTGTGTTTCTCCTCGGAATGCTGTTTGGCGTCATCGTGCTCATTGGTGTAGACTGGATTTGGCCAACGACGTTGGATCCTCTGTGGCCATAACCTGCCACCAACGCCCTTACCCAAACGCTGAGAGGATCTTAGGATGACCCCTGAAGAGCGCCGCCGCTTCTACAAGCGCAGGGAACTTCAAAGCCACTCAGAGATTTGCGGTTGCTTCGACACTGAACATGCGGCTCATTGGCCAGTCGAGCAAGAGTGTGGGTGTACCGTGTCGCCGGACTGCCACGTTCACAACCCCCAAAGTGGTGGTGGTAAGCTTGAGTGATGGGGATTGATCCTACCGAGCTCGCACGGTTGTATGAGCAACACCGCGCCGCGTGGGTGACTCTGGCGCGGCGCTGTGGGGCGTACGAACTCGCTGAGGATGTCGTCCAAGAAGTCATGCTGGGATGTCTGGAAGGACTTGAGCCCCCTGCCAACCTTGAACCCCTTGATTTTATTCGCAGTCTTATTCGCTTATTCTCGAATCGTTATCGCCAGCGTCACCGCCGCTCCTGGGTTTTTCTCGGAAAGATCCGGCACTGGGAAACGCTTCGGCGATTTACACCCGAAGAAATGGACTTTCGCACGACGGTGCAGCTCGCTGTCTGGCAGACGGCCCACGACCTCAACGAAGAAGATACCATCGTGTGGCGAGCACTGGTCATGGGAGAGACGACCCGGGAGCTTGCCGAACGCTTGCACGTATCCCAGAAGACGGCAGACCGTCGTCTTGCCACGTGTGTCAAAGCGCTTCGTGTCGCTCTCTCCCCCTATCGTCGACGCCTGGCCGCGTGGAACGGCTGAGGGATCGAAAGCGTGTGCCCGCTGGAGGCCCCATGAACGACAAGGCATGGAGTTGCCCCTGGTGTGGCCAATCGTGGTATGGCTGAGGCATCGAATCCACGTGCCCGAGGTGCGGGCGATGCGCGGACAAGCGGTGTAGGCCCGAGGAGAACTGTGGGGCCCAGCACGGGTGGGATCAATGACTCAAAACGCCGTTCCCGCGTACTCTTTGTAAGAGGGGCGTCGTCACCCGAAGACTACCTACTGTATGGTTATAATACACTTCGATGCGTAGGCCCCCTCTTTTCCTCCGTAAACCCGTACTTCGAAGGGAGAACCATGGTCATTGCCCCTAGTGGCTCAGGGCTCGATATTGCGCTCTGGCACGTCCTTCGATTGCTCTGTGACTGTGATTGTCCTGGCGTGCTTCCCAAGCCCGGAGATGAACAGGCTCCGGCTTTGCTTCATCTCATTGATACCCACCTCAGCTCACCGCGTCCCCCCGGAATCTAGGGAATGTGAGCCCTCGTCCTCGGGCTGCGTACCCAACCGGGCATCGAAAGACCAAACGTCTTATTCCGCCTGGTGTACAAGATGCGGTTCGGGCGCTCGCGCTTGACGGAGAGATGTCCCCGAGAACCATTGCACAGCTCTACGGCGTTGACGTGACGGTCGTACGAAAGCTCGCCGAGTCGGTCTCGGGCATCAACGTCGAGCATGTCGCCGCGCTGAAACGCTCATTGCCCGGTCTCATGACCATTGCCGCCGTGCATCACGTCTCAGAGTCAATTGACCGGGCGCACTCTGATCCGAGCCTCGCGGCAAAGAGCATGTTTGCAGCGAAAATGGCTGTCGAAGCCGGAAAAATGAGCCTTCCCGGGTCAGATCGGCCTGGAATGCAGATCCTCAATTGGACAGTAAACCTTGGTGCTTCTCCGCCGCCCGCTCCCCGTGTAATACCAAGCGTGTCCACACCCTTGACACCCCTCGATATCGGGACTGGGCCGGAAGGCGATCCGCTTGAGAGCGCGCTGAGTGAATCCAACCCACTTGAGTCGAACCCCTCCACAGCGAGTGCAGGGTTTCATGAGTCACCTCCGGAAGTAATCGAACAGCCCGCCCACGATGGCGAAGAAGAGCCACACCACGCCGAGGGCCGCGCTCACGAAACACACGATGAGCCATATCCAGAGGTAGAGCAGCTCGAGGACAGACAGTAGCTCAGGGCTCATCATGGGTTTGCCTCAGCAAAGGCTTGGGCAAAGCCGGCCGGTGTGACTGATCTCTTAGCCGAGCGCGCAGGACCTGGCGACATGTAATGAATCGGGCTTTTTGCGACCGGCACGACTGGTCGCTTAGCCGGCATTGTAAACTGGCCCCACAGGCATGTTCGCTTGGTATAAGGGTCCCCATAATCACAGGGATCGAATCGCATAACGGGTGGCCCTAACCAGCGTCGTAGCGCTCCAACTGGGTTCTCCAGCGCCCACCATATCGGCCGACACGTCACAACAAACCGCAGGCAGGCATCCACAACGCTCAGCGCATCGCAAAGTTGGGCCTCGCTTCGCTTCCAACGAGCACCACTACTCGCGAACATGGTACAGGGCGGTGCCGCGAGGATACCGTGAACCGAACCAGGATGGAACCAAAGCCGCACGTCGTCAGGTAGCGTCACAAGGCGCACGTCGTACCCGGCATCTACATAGGGACGTGACCAAGCTCCGGTCCCCCCGCACAGATCCAAGATGATACGTGGCATCACGCTGGATCTTCTCTTTTATCGACCAAAGCCTGAAGCTTTGCGCCCAACCGCGCCAGTTTTCCGTTTTGGCGCCGACGAGGCGCCACGTACGCGATTTGAGCCCGAATCGCGTGGGCCCCGCTCGGCACCACGTCGATACACAGGCGTCCAGCTCGGGCCCGACACTCGGGACAGACGATGCTGAGCGCACGGGAATTAAACGTCACGGGTCTGCCTCCCTCCGATGTCGTCCAGATCCATGGTGTGTACGGGGCTTCCGACGTGCTTACACCGCCGTGTTGCAATCCAAGACGCGACGATATCTTCGACCAACGCTCCCACCGTTGTGTTCATCTGTAGTGCCGCCGCGTCAAGCTCAACGGCGTCAACTACGGGGAAGTGTCGCGTCGTCGTTTTGTTGGTATCCCGACGTTTCGTCACAATGGCAATCATCGCGTCTTTCTTTTTGTGGTCCATGCTGTGCCTCCTCGCAGCGGTAACAATGACGTGAGCGTATTGTCACCAGGTTTGTCGAAAAGTACCCGTGAGGACAACGTAGCGTGAGTCGGATGCCTGTCATTCCTTCTTCCTTTCTACTCGATACCGGAGAGGACAGAGCCGAACTCCGACCGTATGGCGGGTGCTCCCGCGAGGGAGCTAGGCTCTGCTTTCTCCCTAATCATGGCCGTGGTCATTACCAAGGTCATGATAGTCGGGTTCGCACCATACTTTACCTATTCCCCTCGCTCGGATGCATCCGCCCAGCCTCCTTAAAGCTCACTCCAGTATTCGCGATCATGTTCCGCGAAGTGATCGTTCATCGCCTCGACGTTGTCCAGGTCGAGTACCCGGCCACAGTGATGACAGGAGGAAAGATCGAAACTTCGAATGAGTCGCCAGGTTCGATCGCTCACGCCGGGCGGCTGACCCCTTCGCCACCAATCAATGAATTCCTCACGTTCCTTTTGATAGCTCATCGCATCCTCCCTTTGGCTCCGTGCGCGGGGCTTGGCTCGATTGAAAATCGCGCGGCCCTTGGACTCCAATGCACGACAGTACACGCTAACGGCGGACTCGACGCCGGGGCGCGGCTGGATAAATCCGAGCCACTCGGCTACGTCTCTGATTGCAGCATCGGCGATATCGTGGTGTACTGGTACTGGCCTCAGTACACCACCAGCTGCGTAGCTGAATCGGCAACCGCGCGACCGCGCGACTTTGCCGGCCGGTCAGAGACCCTTAAAACGTCGGCCCCACTCGGTTCGGGAGAAAAAGCGAGACGACTTGGCAAGGCGCTTCTCTGCTCGCGTTAGCATAAACTGTTCCTCCGTCGTCGGTGGTCCCATGTCCGGGCTAAGCCTCGCTCTCCACGGTGACCTCGCGGCGCTTGGTCTCACCCGCCGGCGATGCTTCCGGATGTTCGCCAGACCACTCACGCGACCACTCCGCTGGCGGGCGGCGAGCTGGCGGGGGGTCACGCCGCGCTCTCCGGCGAGCGGGAGCGCCAGCCGACAGCGCGAGCACACCTTCAACGGAAGCCGCTCCGCCGCCTCGGCCACCGTCAACAGTCGATCAGGCTCGGGACGGTTCACGTTGCCTCGCGAGCGCCTCATGCTTGTCGTTGAGATCCTTCGCTTCGCAGATTGCGTCGACCACGCTTCGGTAGCGACGGCCGGTTGCCTTGTAGACAGGTGCGGCCAAGGCGAGGCTTTCCGGTGTCGCGAGGTAGTAGGCTGTCCGGCCGTTCCGGATGACGATCCAGGGGCGCCGCTCCGCAAAGCTCAGGTTCACCGCTTCATCGGTCTTCTTCCTGCTCTTCTTCTTCGGGTTCTGCATGGTCAGGACTCCTATGTCTCCGTCTTTGTGCGACTCCCAAATGTGCCCCGACACGTCGCGTCGACGCCATACCAGACACCGGCAGTGTTTATGATTTGATGTCACGCAGGATGTCACGGGCCTCATTCGCCATTGTCCTATATTTCGGCGCAGTGAGCCTAACGAGAAAATGCCTAACGAGAAAATCCGCCATCGCGGG
>ERZ1292644.1828-Hain-H14-01um-R2-1828-length-10370-cov-5_pt1 | contig 10370 bp, 19 predicted proteins | sample MGYA00564402_ERZ1292644 | MGnify/ENA primary metagenome ERZ1292644 (study PRJEB36523, sample SAMEA6512644) | groundwater metagenome | collected 2019-01-09 | study: AquaDiva: Metagenomics assemblies of 32 groundwater samples | reverse complement strand
ACTGGTGGGCAGCGCCGTCGACGGCGTTCACCCGAGCCTGCTAAGGTCGGCGCGGCTTGCGTGGGATGCTGCAGACAGACGTAAGACGGACAACCCCGTTACCTCTGCGCTGTTGGGGTCGCCCAGGTCGTCTGCGTCCACCGAGAACTTCATACGTCAACTCACCGCGCGTCCCGACGGAGTATTCGTGGTCCTGGGGCGCCGCGGTTCAGGCAAGAGCGCCTGGGAGCTGCGGCTGGCCCAGATATTTCAAGCAGTGTCCGGCGGCCGCCGTCCCGTATTTGTGATCGGCATGAACGAACGATCTGTTCGCCCTCTGGGGTTCCGGGCCGTTCCTCCGTCCGCTATCGACGCGCTCCCGAACGGGGCGATCATCGTGCTCGATGACGTGACGCTGATCTGGCACAACCGGAATTACCACCAGGGCGGTGGATTGCAGCGGGCCATTATTCAGAGCCGCCACAAGCACCAATCGTTGATCGCCTCCGCCCACAGCTCGAACCACGTCAACGTCTATCTGCTGGACGCCACGGCGGTATTTCTGAAGCCCAGCAGCCGCATGACGGCCGACCTCCAGCGGTCCTCGATCAAGGAGGCCGTCAGCAGAGCGGATCGGGCGTTCGCCAAGCTGAGCCCCGCGGACCGGCTGCGGCACATCTGGGCTCTGAGCGATGAGATGGACTTTGAAGGCATGATCCCCTACCGGTTGCCCGACGGGTGGTCCCAGGCTATCAGTGAACACCACAGCAGCGGACGGAGCGGCGGCGGACAGGGCAACAGACGGGATCGCTCCCTCAGTTCGGGATCAACCGATCTTGGATTTCTTCTGGGGTCAGGATCAGGGGAAAAATCCCTAGTTACCTCTATAGAGGATCCTAATGAGATAACTAGGGAAAAATCCGGGGGGAAGGGAACTGCTTCCAGGACCCCCGGGGGAGTCCTCAGTTCTTCCAACTACGGTAGATCTGGATCCGGATCAGGCCCCCGGGACAGCGGGACGGTCATCCCGTCCAACAACTGACGGCGGTGATTCAGCAAGTTGACTGACCTGTTTTTCCCTCGTTATCTCTATAGAGGATCCTAATGAGATAACTAGGGAAAATGGGATAGGACGGAGAACTACGAAGAACTTGGATCTGGAATCCGGGGAAGACTAGAGAGAGGAGAACCGAACGGTGCGAGCAGTGAATCTGGTGAGTCAGGGTAGACCCCTGCGGTGCCGCTGCGGGGAATGCCGCACGATTGTCACCGCCGATCCGACGGACCCCGTGACCGGACCCTACCCCGATGGTCCGCACCGCGGTCAGTACAGATGGGTGACGCTCTGCCCGCGCTGCCGGTCCCAAGTCATTACGATGGTGGAAGCGGAACGGTTGAGGTAGAGTCCCAGAGATCGAGGTAGGTACGTGTTTTGGGTGTGCGTAGGCGTCAACGGCATTACAGAGCCATAAAACTCCCTTGACGGTAGTGTTTCAGTTTGAACTTGACCGCTCATGCATCAGCCGCTAGTCTGGGGGTATGGCGGAGCGACTCAAGAAGGAGGTCGGGTCATGGCAAAAGCTCTCTTTGACCGGGTACGCGAGGTATCCTCGGCGTATATCGATAGCCGCATCCCCTTTGGGGAATTCCAAGAGCGCTTTGTATCGCTCACCTGGGATGCGACGTTGCCTCAGGCAAGTCCCGTGTCTGATTTGGTTACGGAGATCGAGCTTCTGATCGCTGAATACACGAACGGTCATTGGACCGAAGACGAGCTTCGCGAGAAAATTGGCGCCACTCTCAACTTCTCTACCTCAACCGAGAGTCGTCCTGTGGGTTTTGATACCGGAACGAGCCGCGTTTTCTCGCCCATACGGAACGCCGAGGTAAAGAATCGCGGTGACCACTACCCTCCGGTGGACACTCGCAGGCTCGTGGCGATCTGACCAGCCTCCGCACAGCCATCGCGCTCGGGCTACTCTGTTGGCACTCTACTTCATGCACTACAACTTCGCCAGGGTGCACTCGGCGCTCAAGACGAAGGAGAACCCGTACCCCAGGACGCCTGCTACGGCTGCGGGCGTGGCGGATCACGTTTGGGCCGCGGGCGAAATTATCGGCTTGCTTGATCGGTCAAACTGATACACTACCCCCTTGACCCGACCCTTGACGAGCGCGTATCATGCTGATACGGGAGCGCATGGGCTTGACATAGGTTGTTACGCTCAGGACGTGCCGCAGCAGACGACGCTTAGCGCAGGGTACACGCTCGTACCCCCTAGAAAGTACGTGGTAGTTATGCCAGCCTCAATTAAGCCGAACGAGGGCAAGTTCCGAGAGCTTATCCTCTATATAGCGGCCAAGAGCGCTGATGACCCCAAGTTCGGGGCGGTCAAGCTCAACAAACTGCTATTTCATGCTGACTTCTTCGCCTACGGACAGCTCGGGCGGCCGATCACCGGCGTGGAGTACGCGAAACGAGAGCGGGGGCCGGCCCCGCGTCGGCTAGTGCCAGTGAGGGACGCCATGAAAGCCGATGGGGAGATCGCCATTGAGCCTAAGTACACTGTTGGGTGGGACCCTCGGTACTCCCGAGTGGTTCCGCTACGCAAGTTCGATCTGAGTGAATTCTCGGCCGATGAGATTGCCCTCGTAGACAGCGTCATTGAAATGTTTAAGGAGTGGGATGGAACCGGCCTGTCTAAGGAGACTCATGAGTATAGGGGTTGGCTCATCGCTCCTTACCTTGGGGCAACGATCCCCTACGAAGCAGTCTTCCTCTCAGATGAGCCGCCCACGGAACTTGAGCAGGAGCACGCCTTGGATATGATCAAGCAGCACGGATGGGATGTCTAGGACTCTAGTAGAGACAGACCTATATCGGCATCAGGACATGCGTGAAGTCGTCCGACCCTGCCGGGCGGAAGACCCCGGGACTTGAGGGGCTCGTCGTTTCGAGCGAAACCTTACCGTTCCCCAACGCGGACAGCACGTCAGTAAGGTAACGGCCGTTGAAGGCGACCTTCCCCGCTTCTCCCTCGACCTCCGCGTCGATCCCCCACATCCCTTCCCCGCCCTGCTCGTCCCGCATGGAGAGAACGATCCGGCCGGATTCACTTTCCCCGGTACCGATCATACTCAACCGGACGACCCCTCTCCGATCACCGGGGAATACAACAGCGACGCGCGCCGCCTGAAGAAACTCGGTTACCTCCAGTTCGCAGCGCGTGGTATAGCTCTTGGGGATCAACTGCTGGTAGTTCGGGAACGTCCCCTGGATGATCTGCGAGACCACATCGGCCGCCTTTAGCCGGAATAGCACCTGGGTGCCTGAAGGGCTGATGGTGATCGCCACCGGGTCCGTTTGGTCTCCGAGCAGGCGGTTCAGCTCGAAGTACGCCCGCGCCGGGATGATCACGCTCACCTTCTCGGCCATCGGGGTCCGCAAGGGCACGGTGTGCACGGAAAGGCGGAAGCCATCAGCCGCCGCCAGGGTCAGATGATCATTGTCGAACTCGGTCAGCACGCCGGTCAGCACCGGTCGCGTCTCATCAGTGGCTGCCGCAAAGACGACTCGCCCCAACGCCTTCTTCAGCGCATCAGAGTCGACGTAGATCGGCTCCCCTTCGCCTACCGTGGGGATCGAGGGGAAGTCGTCCGCGCTCTGCCCCCAAATGCGGGCTTCGCGGCGCGCGTACGCGATACGCAACACCTGAACGTCCTTATTCTTGCCGTCGTTCTCTCCCTCTACCGCTCCTCCCTCTACCGTCAGATCGATCCGTCCTTCGGGCAGACCCCTCACCAGCGCTGAGAATTGACGGGCTGGGATAGCCAGAGATCCCTCAACCTCGACCTGCGCCGGAACGGTGTGCGTGATCGCGGTCGTAAGATCTGTAGCTGATAGTCTGAGACAGGAGTCCTCCGCCGTGAGAAGTACGCTCTGGGTAATGGGAAACGTCGAACGTTTGACGACAGCACGACCTACGATACTGAGGCCGCGCTTCAGGTCGCGTTGAGCTACTGATAATTGCACCTTGTGTTCCTCCTCACCAGTGTCAATAGAGTTAACGGATCTTCCGGTCCTATCCGGCGGCGGTCATCCTATCCTCTCCTCAACAGAAAAGCGACCCAGAGCAGCACGAAAGCGGCTATGGGCATCAGCGCGAACAGGAGCCCGCTTCCCACCGCGTCCCAGTCGATTTTCCGGATCCGATCAACCCAGCTTCCGCGCTCCGTCAAGCAGAACGCGCAGGTATCGGCGGCCGTCCAGCGACCGTCGCCGTCGCGGTACGACAAATAAGCATGTCGACAGGTATTCATTGTCGTTCCTCCCCGCCGCCGAGCTTCTCCCCGGTCGGCACTGCGCGCTCGGGCTTGTCACCGAGCTGCCGCATTACGCCCACCCCCGAGGGTGGGTGGCTCTGCGCTAGCTTGCCACAATGCCCTCCGTCATTTCCCCTATTAGGCGGTATGCTCTCTCAGTGAGGGCAGTCGCCTCAGCCCTCACCCAGGGCTGCCAGAGCGCCTGGGTTAGCTCGCGGTGGATCACCCGTGCACCGAATGCCGGGTCAGGTCCAAAGCGGGCCAGGTCAGGGTGGGATTCCAGCCGGTCTAGCTCCTCTGCGTACTCGTGTAGGGTCATGTTCTCGCTCCCTCTGCCGCCGGGCTTCTCCCCGGTCGGCTCCTGCGGGGTTGCGCGCCCCCGCTAGCCCCGGTCCAGGATCGCCGCGAGTCTCTCACGCTGCCATGTGACCTCAGCGGACCTGGCAGCGTCCCTGGCAGCGGTCCAGGCAGCGGAGGTCTCGGCAGCGGCCCAGGCAGCGGTCTCGGCAGCGGCAAAGGCAGCGGTCTCGGCAGCGGTCTCGGCAGCGGCCCAGGCAGCGGCCCAGGCAGCGGCCCAGGCAGCGGACCTGGCAGCGGCAAAGGCAGCGGCCCTGGCAGCGGACCTGGCAGCGGCAAAGGCAGCGGCCCTGGCAGCGGCCCAGGCAGCGTCCCCGGCAGCGGCCCAGGCAGCGGTCCAGGCAGCGGCCCTGGCAGCGGCCCAGGCAGCGGAGGTCTCGGCAGCGGACCTGGCAGCGTCCCCGGCAGCGGCCCAGGCAGCGTCCCCGGCAGCGGCCCTGGCAGCAGCGGTAAACTCACCGCGGACATACGCTCGGGTGGCCTTGACCGCATCCCAGCAGCGCGGGTCGGGCTCTCGGCCTGCCTCACGCTCGCGCAGCAGGGCGCGCTCGGCACAGTCGCACGCCCACAGCCGTAGCGCGTCAGCGGCATCAACGGCTCGGACCAGGCGTCGAGTACGGGAGACCTGCTTGTCCCCGTCCCTGGCCACGGGCGCGGATACGTCCACGAGGCACGCGACCGGCCCCGGCGCGTACTGGAGAGCGTCATACCACGACCGCGACGAGTGATAACCACTCTCACAGAGCACGATTTCTCCGGGCCATGTCCGCTCCTCGCCCACGTCCCAAGCCGGCTCGATGCCGTAGCCGGCAGTAAGATCGGCCTTCAAGAAATGGTATGCTAGCATCTTCCCTTTCTCTTCTTCCGCGGCGGCCGCTTCTCCCGGCCTGACCCGCCTGCCCCGGACCCGGCGCCGGGGCTCGCCACTCGCTCAAAAAACTTGGTCGTCCAGCGGGTTGGGCTCGCCGACGGAGTACAGGATTGCCCCGCACGCTTCCAGGCTCCAGCGGTCGCCGTACCATCGTTGCACTCCGGCTGGCCCGATAACATAATGTGCGCCGCCCTTCCAGACGACGTAGAATGGCAACTGCGTTTGCGCCGTGATCGCCTTCGCCACCTTGACCGCCTCGCCATAGGTCATCATCCCCGCTCCCTGCGGCGGCCGCTTCTCCGGCCTGCCCGCCCTGCATCATCCACCTGTCCGGTCGTCCAAGACGGCACAGTATCCGTCCCACTCCTCCCACGGGACGTGCGGCAGCAGTACGCCGTCCCGTGTCCCGTCATGCGCTGCCGCCAGCCGGTCCAGCATGGCCTGGCCCAGAGCCCTCTGTTGGAGTGTGGCTCTCCCACGTCCCGCCGCGAACTGAGCGGCCAACCTGGGCAGGTTCCCCGTCCACATCGGGTTTTCCATTTCAGCCTCTCCCTGCCGCCGGGCTTCCCCCCGGTCGGCTCATTCACTACAGCTACTATAGCTATCGGTATCAGTGACGTCAACGAACCTGTGTTCTACCTTCCCTCTTTTTTTTCCGGTTGACTTCCTGCACGAATCTGGTCTATTTTAATGCAGGAAGTAGAGTGGTATGAAACTAGGGCCGAAGGAGGTAGGCAGTCAATTGCGGGAAGATACCGGGGTTCTGCACGGAAACGTAACAGCTATTCGTGCAGCAGGATCAGCGGTTCTGGAGCGGTGCTTCCGGTGCGGTCAGGATACCGAGTGGGACCGCCGTCTCGGGAATAAGGCGCTCTGCACCTGCTGCTGGGACCGAGCCATCGACGCGGCGTTCTCGGCCGGCGGTCGGAATCAGGGAGCGTCCGCCGCCTGGAGGGGCTACGAGTCCCGGCTTAGGAGATTGTACGCGGCTGACCGTGAGAATGTTGACCGGGAGAATACGGTGTGACCGTTCCAGCCGGCCTCGCCGTCCTCGATATCGTCCCGGTCTCGTCCGTGGCCCGGATATTCTCTAGAGAAGATCGGCAGTCCGTGCCCCGATCTCTGTCCCGTCCCCGTCGATCTCCGGCTCCAGCGCGATCCCGGGAACGTCGAGCGGTGTCCCGGATCCCGGAGTATCTGACGCAGTCCGAGGTCGAAACGCTGCTCAGGCTCGCCCCGAATCCCCAGGCGCGGATCATCATGGCGATCCAGTGGCGGGCCGGACTCAGGATCAGTGAGGCCTTGGCGCTGGAAGTGGCGGATATCGTCACCGAGGACCTGGATCATCCGCTGCTCCGGGTCCGGCTGGGCAAGGGGCGTAAGCCGCGTCTGGTGCCGCTGCACCCGGAGTTACGCGCCGCCCTGACTTCCTACGTTGGATTCATGCCCCGCGGCCAACACCGGCTGGTGACAGCAGTTTCGTCGACGGCGTGGCGCTGGGTGCAGCAGGCTGGGGTCAGGGCGGTGGAGCTGGGTGCCCTTGGTCCTGCCAAACGGATCGGCACCCACACGTTTCGCCACAGCGCCGCCCGCCACTGGTTGGCGCACGGAGTCCCCATCAACGCGGTGAGTGTCTGGCTGGGCCACAGCTCGCTCCAGACGACGCTGATCTACCTGAAACTGTTCCCAGACCCGGGGGCGTTCATGGAGCGGGTACCGTAGCGGGCATAGGATAGTTCATCATGGCCACCGTCGAACTAACCTCTATCGACCTGACTCTGCTGGAACTCTGGGCGATCCGGGACTATGTGCGACGCGTCGACCGGCTCGGGGAGGAGTGGGACAAGGATTTCAACGAGCGTATCTACCGCGGGCTCCTGGACGTGATCGCCGTGATCGCGTCGGACAAAACGGACAAGGACGGAAGAGAACCGACAGTAGCGGTACAGCTCACCCAGGACGAACTCTGGAGGATCGACCGTCAGATTCCCGCATCTCTTCAGTTCGGCACCGCCCCCACCGGACGGAATCTCCTGGTCAAGGTCATGCGGTGCTTGGTGGAGCTGAGAGCCGCCGCGGAAAACAGCGACCCGGCGTGTGATACTTTGGTCGGTCTGTCGGAGGAGGTGGCAAAGCAAATAGAAGAATTGTAAACGAGACCTGTACAGCAGTAGGTGCCGGCATAAGTGGAACTGAGAGGAGATACAAAATGGCTGCCGAGACCCCGGTAATCACCCCAGTCAAGTCGCCGGAAGAGAGCCCGATGCGGAGACTGCACCCGGATGAGCTTTGTCCAAGTCAAAAAGAGCGGGTCGTCCGTACCGTCCGAAAGAATATCTAAAACGGCAGATGGAACGGCATCCCGACCAGCGGCCCTACTACGATGTGCGGATCAGGGTCGTACGGTGAACCTTCTGCCGCTCTGGTAGATGGAGAATAAAACATGCCCGAAACCCGCATACCAGGTCGCATGTATCCGAGCGGTCATGCGCACGAGGGCGTCCATGCACTGCTGACGATCCTCGAAGACTGGTTCTCGGCGATAGAGGACGGGTCGGTGCGTTACCGCCTGCCGGACCCGTCCTATCAACGATCCGGCGGTCGACCAACTTGGACCGAGGCTGAGCTGAATACTCTGATCCGCGACATTGACGCCGAGATCTCTTCAGAGGTGGGGAGAGCCCCAGGAACCAGTACCGGCAGCAACGCAGGCCCCGGCTTCTCCCGTTTGGAGCTGCCGCAACGACTGGCGCTGGCCCAGGTGCTCGATCAGGCGGTCTCCCAGTACGATGGAGTGTTCCCTGCGACGACAAACGTGACGGTCAACTGAATAGAACAGAATAGAGAAGGGAGCGGTAATTTTGCTGACCATCGCTACCGGTAACGACGCTCGCCTTGTCACGGTCAACGACGACGGCAGTATCGAACTGTACGGTGATTTCACGGTCGGGGACGCTGCCAAGGCATTGCGGTACAGCCTCAGATATCTGAACATGCACGCGCAGTCCGGAGCCGTCCTTGTTCAGATAGATCTCGTTGAGCCGCACCCGCCGCACTACCTGAGCGGGTATAGTCCGACTCCCGAAACAGATCGTTTCTGGCGTCTCGTCTCCGGGATTGAGGGACAGGACGAGAAAGGAGTTGCCCGATGAGCTTTACTTGGCCAGTACTGGGAGGCCCTATTCAATTCCCGGTCACCCGGGGAAGCGACGAACATCTGGCGGATGGACAGGAGGAGGCGGTCGATATCGCCTGCCCGACCGGAACAGCGCTGGTAGCCGTCTGGAACGCTATAGTCGCCGCCGCTGTTACGGACCCCAACGCGTCAGCGTGCGGTCTTCAGATTGATCTCTCGTTCGAGGTAGACAATCGACACTACCTTGTCCGCTACTGCCATTGTAGCCAGCTTGAAGTTAAGGCTGGCGACATCGTCAGCGCCGGTGAGATCATCGCCGAAGCGGGCATGACCGGCGTCGGCGCGTTCGCCCCCACGGGGCCGCACCTGCACCTGGCGGTATTCGTTGACGGTACTCGGGTCCGCCCTGAGGACTGCTTATCGGAGAGCGGCGGCAGCGGCGGCAGCTCTGGAGTTCCGTCAGCAGAAGTGTCCGCCGCTCAGGTAGCGGAAGCAGCCGCCGCTCTGGACGGCGTCTGGGGCGTTCGTCGCATTCTGACCGGGGTCGACGCCGCTACTGCCGCCGACAGTCTCCTCGTACGGCTGCGGAAGTACGCTACCGAATTGGACAACCTACAGCACGGCAACTACGCGACGGCCCTGAGGTCTACCGCTGACGAATTGGAGGAGCTGAGCAGGGCGCTGCTCGACGCCGTCGTCACCATCAAGACAGCTCTGGGGTTGCAATAGGCAGAGAATAGAAAGTCAGGTGGGAGGAAATCAGAGCTATGGGGTACAACTTCAAGCCGACCGCTGAGTTCTGGTGGTTCGTCCTGGTGACGTTCGCGACGGCAATCCTGACCCAGCTCGTTTCGTTCGACCCTGGGCAGATCACCGACTGGAGAGTCTGGGCAGTCTCCCTGGGGGCGGGCGGAGTGCGGGCCGTCGCCGGCGCCGTGGTCGCCTACCTGACCAAGCCGGGAGAGCAGGACTGAGCGATGAATACCGCCTTGACTGCATTCGTCCAACTTCTGCTGCTCGCCATCGCTGTCGATACCGTCTGCTGGAGCTACGCCGTTCTCCGGGGACGGGTCCGTCCACTCAGGGCCGTCCTATTATTCACTCTGTCCGGGGTCGCGCTGGCGTTCGTGACGCGGTTCGACCTGATCGGACCGGCGTTCCCGGCCGCTATCTCGGTTCCGTCTCTGGTTTCGTACCTTGTGAGCGGAATCATCGTCGGGAGAGTTGCCGACTTCTGGGTTACGGTATACACCTACCTTGTGGTCTACCGGGATGAGGTCGCCGGGAGCGTTGACGCCGCGCCGGTAGAACTGCCGGTAATGAGGATGTCTAGTAGAGACGACGGTGGCGGTTCCAGTCCAGGGACGAACCTCAGCGGGGGAATCGGTATACACACGTCGTAGCAGCGATTAGGATCAGGATCAGACGCTCTCCGCCGTCCCGACTGGAATCTCCAGGGACGGCGGAGCTATTTCCGGCTTCAGCAGCGGGTCTAGGTCTCCTGATCAAGCTCCTGTTGATCAAGCTCCCGTTTCGTAAACGACCCGCTCCAGCCGCACGGGGTCGGGAAGGGATGGTTGAACACGCTCATCACCCACCCGTCGCACCACGCTCGGTAACGGCTCGGTGACGCGGCCGTTGACGCCGCTAGCGGTGCCTGTATCGGTTCGTCCTGTACCGACTGTACCGAGAGATTATTACTGC
>ERZ1292644.1827-Hain-H14-01um-R2-1827-length-10376-cov-4_pt1 | contig 10376 bp, 22 predicted proteins | sample MGYA00564402_ERZ1292644 | MGnify/ENA primary metagenome ERZ1292644 (study PRJEB36523, sample SAMEA6512644) | groundwater metagenome | collected 2019-01-09 | study: AquaDiva: Metagenomics assemblies of 32 groundwater samples | reverse complement strand
ACTCGTCGCGGTCAAACAGCGTCGTTCCGTGCCCAGTTTTGCCGGTCAGTGATGACGACCACTCAACTCGAAACCGCCAGGGAGAAAAACCTCCAGCGTTGGTTCTGGAGGCATGTCGGCAGCCATGAATAGTCGCCATTCATCACCATCAGAACCGACGATGACGATGTGACCGTGTCTCCACGCCACGCAGGCCCCATCGAAGTCCGTGTCCTCATAAATTCCGTTCTGGTCGCCGATTCGATATCTGTTCATGATTATTCCTCACTGAAGTTGACCATTCGTACGCTGGTCGTCCGCCTCGCGAATCCGGCTCGTCACCACGCCTCCACCCAGGTGGGTGTACCGCTCGGTCGTTGACGGCCTCCGGTGTCCCGCCTCGGCCATCACCAGCGACATGGGGTGTCCCTCCAGGACCAGCTCGGTAATGCGGGTGTGCCGGCAATGGTATGGAGTGATGGTCTCACCATCCTTCTCCTGCTCAATCAGCTTTTTCTCCACGCATCGCTTGAAAACCCTGTTCCAGCGGCTGGCAAAATTGCCGGCGGACTGCATTTTGTCCGTGGGAAACAGCGTGTTTGGTTTTCCGTTCTGATCCAAACCATAAACTGGAAAAACGTAGCCGGACACCGCAGGCAAACCCGTCGAGGCCAATCGCGACAACCGGTTCAACAGCAGATTTTTGGTCTGTTCAACCAGGGTGATTTCCCGCCGGTTGCGGGTCTTGATGACTTCCGGTGGATAGACGATCCGGTTGCGGTCCCACTGGATGTATTCCCACTTGAGACAGCGGAGTTCCCCGGGTCGCATGGTGGTGTGACGAAGCGACAGGATTTGCTCCCGAAAATCCCGTGCTCCGCCGACAACGTGGCCGTCCCGGCACTCGGACAGCAGCGCGGCCAGTTCCTCGTCGGAAATCAGCCGTTCCCGCGGTTTTTCCGGCAGATACCGGATTTCCTGCCAAGGATTGTCGAAGATGAGATACCGTTCCCGTCGGCTCGGCTTGGCGGCCCACGACAGCAAAACGCAGACGGCGCGAATGTGGGCGTTGACCGACCCGTTGGCCAGTTGCTGTGTCATCAGGAATTTCTTGTATTCCAATCCGTCCTCATAAGTGAGACTGCGCAATTCCCGTTTGGCAAACATCGCGAAAAAACGGCGGAGCTTGTTTTGGAACCACTGGCAGGTCTCGCGGGCCGCCTCCACCTGTTTCATTTTCAGAAACGCGGCATGTGTCTGGTCGACACTGGGAACGCCGTAGGCGGTGGTCGGCCGGAGTTCGTCGGCCCGCTGCACCACAAGACGAGACAGGGCGAGTTCGGCCGTCTGCCGCCCCTCGGAGAGATAACAGAGTTTTCGATGCGGTGTGCCGCCGAAACTCGTGACGAAGTATTTTCCCTTGATATAGGGATGCGGTTTGCGGGGCATCATCCAACTCCTTCGGGATTCTTCTTTGTCTTTGCATCGCTGTCCCCACGTTGTGACGATGGGTTCTGGAACTCCTACAAAATAAAACGACAGGCCGGCGTGGACACATCGGGTTATCAGCCCTCACGCCACTCCGTTTGGTCTCCAGTCTGAATACTTCACCAATTGATGGGTTGGTTTAGTTACATCAGACGTTCAACCGACGTGCAACTCGCCCTGCTCCTGCCTGTCAAAGCCGGATCTTGGACTCGAACCAAGACCTCCATCCGCGACGGTAACCCAGAACAAAATCTGGGTCGTCGCATCAGGTGTGCAGCCGTTACACCAATCCGACCACTTGTGGTCGTCAGTAAATCCTAACCAATTTCTCGCCGTTCTGCCTCACATTCCATTGAGGATTCAAAGACAGCCAGTTTCCAGGATGTATCGAGACCAGGCGAAATTTCAATGTTCGTTCGTCAGATCCGTGTCTGAATCTGGAGTCCAATTTGGACTGAGCATCGTTCTGGGTGCTGGCGTTCACCATTGCTCGCCCTTTGACAAATTCCTTGTCATCGTACAGCCAAAACTGAAAAAGCGGCTGAGCACCCACTCCGAGGCCGGCATCCGCCATGGTGTTGACAGCCCGCTGCAGGGCCAGTCTCACCCCGATATGTTTCTGGTAATTGTCGTTTTCGTGACAGTTGGCTTCGCCGATAAAAATCACTGAAACATCGTGATAATTCGCTTCAACCGAAACAAGTGTTCGGCCTCCACGAGGGTTTTCGACTTTTACCTTCTTATCAAGAAATAAATGACGACCTTCGTAAGGTGGTCCGTCAAGTTTTTCGAGGTCGAGCCGGCAGTCGACAACCCGTTCATGTTTGACTCTGACGTGAAAGCCAATACTTCTGACGGACTCCAGCGTGGGGCCTTCCTGTGGGACTTGCTTGTTTCTCAAAGCCAATTCGCGGCGGACGCCGTTTTTGTGCCCTTTCCGGTATTGGGCGACGGCACCAAGCCATTTCCTCGCCCATTCCGGTCCTCCCTCAATGCCCTCCAGGCCAAACATTTGAAAAACGGCTGGACGACCCAGCTCGTCGATGAGTGTTTGAATCACGTCGCCGGTCTCGTGATATGACTCACTCTTGCGAACGTCCGCAACCCCTCGTTCAAATCCGTGTTGGTATGGGTTTTTCACATTCATTTTCTCCAGTTCCTTTCCAAGTTGTCTGATTGACTCCACGGTTGTTTTCACGGCCTTTGAAAATTCTTCGCGAAAAAACGAGATTGGAATCATGCCAGTTCAGCCTCGATTTCGTTTTTCTCCGCCCAATCCGAGGCTGCCTCAATAGCCTCTCGTTGAGTCGGACATGGATCTGTCCGACAGTCGATAAGCTCGATGTTTCCAGACGTATCCCAATGGTAAACCACGCCGACAAACATTCCCTTTGACGCCGGCCTGGCCTCGTAGTAGTGCTTCTCGTTCATCCTAACTCCTCATCAAAACGGTTGGGTGGCATTCACCACTGTTTTTCCATCAGGGTAAGTCAACACAAAATTGACTTTCCCACATTCGACACAAGTCTTGAGCGAGTCCCAATACCCCTTGGTTCCCACCTCTCGCTTACTGGGGCAAATGGTTTCAACCGTCTCCTTGCAATGAGGACAAACATAGGTTGTCAACCGGCCCCGTTCTCCAATCGCCGTTTGTGAGTCAGGGCCACCTGCGTTCGTAGAAACGTCAGGCTGGTGTAGCCCTCGTCTCCTGGTAAAATTTTGGCCATTTTTGTCTCCTTTTTGAATCAACCAAAAACCAATTCCCCAAACAGGCAAAGCTGCAGGAACACGTCCCCGGTCGTGGCATCATCATTTTCGTTGACGACATCGAGAAAATGTTCCGGATATTTGTCTGCCATCAACTGCAGGCCGCGGCAGATCGCCTCCCGGTCCAACCGATGAAATTTTCCATCTTCGTTGTCCTTGACCACCACGGCGCAGCCCTCCACGAGCGGCACCAATTGGGACCAGTGCCAGTAGTCGTCGGGAATCTGCTGCGACCCACCCGTCTTAAAATCGTCGAAAACCAGCCCTCCTGTCAACTCTGGACAGATATTATCAATCCAGTAATTGGAGCCACCCTCGAAGGCATCGCAGAGTAGTCCTCGGATTCTGTTGTCGTCAATCTGGGTGGTTTGGGTAATCTTGGTGGCCATTTTCTTGCCCTTTCATGGTTATTTTGGAATTCACGCAAAATTCCTCGTTTGACCCAAAAAATAAATGGTCCGAGGTGCCTCTCGCCGAATAAGAAATACTGGTCGCCTCACGGAGCGTAGAGAGCGTGAAGACAAGTTCGTGTTAAAGACGTGAGCAGGAGAAGCATGGACGGACGCGGCAAACAGCACCAGACTGATTGCTGCGTTCACGCGGATGGTTGACAGGAGGAAGACAAAAACGCAGAGAAGAGTTGAGTCGGTGAGCCAACAACCGAAGAGTGAGGCGACCAGTATTTCCTGATGAAAGTCTGCGCAGATTTTTTGTTGCGAACCAACGATTGAAAACATGGTCTCTCTCCTGCTCACAAAATCAACCGGCTGGCTGCAGGTACTGCGTCACCAACCCGGCAATTTTATCCAGTTTGTCGCAGGCAATCACGTCGCCCAGCGAGCGGCACTTATCCTGCATGGCGTGGCTGGCAAATTTTGTCCAAATGACATACAGGGCGGCTCCTGACGGGATCGTGGCCGGACTCACATTGGTGTCAATGAACCGGCATTCGATACCAGCGTCCGCCGGCAGCAGGTTGGCGAACGGCGTCTGCTGGTTTGGCTTGAGGCCGACCACCACGATTTTTGTCCGCGTTTTTCGTTTAGCGAGCGGTACAGTAGGATGATAAATCGACCTGGGAATTGGAACCACGGCCAGATTGTTAGGCGGAGTCACTGGTGAGTTTTCGCATTCACAGGATGCCACATTTCTTTCCTGCTGAGGGAGCAACTGCAGCACGAGCCGTCTGACCGTCTCCGCCGCCAGGTCGGCCACGCTGATATCCAGCAGGAAGTCGCTCGGCTGGTGGACCCGCAGGATTTCTTGAGGGGTGAGATGTTTTAGCACCCGCGGTCCGTAGAGTCTCAGGACCTCATCGTCGTCCGGCGAGGTTTCGGCGGCAACCAGCCGACCCCGCAGCGATTCGTTCTCTGCCTGGGAGACCCGAAACTTCGCGAGCAAGACCTCCAGCCGGGCCAGCAACGGTGTGACGTTGTTTACGGTCTGGATTTTCCTGCGGCGATGCTCGGAAAACTGACCCATCGCCTGATTGATGAGCGTAACCAGGGGCGGCTCGGGGTTGGCGAGCCGCATGGCGAAGACGATGTCCGCCAGCCGGTCGTATTCCTCATCGGTCCATTTGACCTTTTCCGCCATCGCATCAACCTCCTTCTTCTGGTGCTGAGAACCTGTTCTTCAGATTGGATAGCAGGTAAAGGCCATCGTCATATTGGCCGGCATATCCGACCTCATTGCCGCTCTCAACATGGCAGACACGGACGCCACAGGGATAATCCGGGTGATAGACAGCGGTCACATCGACAATGTCCGCCGTGTAACCAGCCTCAAGAGCATTGATGTCCTCGTAGATTTTTCTGGCTTGGGTTCTGGTCATGCAGGATTCCTTTCGGCGTCCGAGGCGTCCTCAAACACGTCAACCATGTCTTCCATCTCTTCATCTGTCGGCATCGGAGTGAACAGGTACGTCGGACCGTACCGATTGCTCGCGAGTGTTAGAAAGCAGTTTTTCATCAGGAGTCTCTCATCTTCCGACCCTGGAATCAGCTCGACTGAAGTCCATGGCGAATCATGGCCAGGCTCTGTGTTTTCGAGTTGGATCGTCCGCGATTCATAGTCTCCCGGCCCGTGCGTCGAACTATAGGAACATGACGGCCACTTCTCGGTGGTGTCGATGTTGACCATGATGATTCCGCGGTACTTCGTGATCGTCACGCGGCGTACGATCACAGATCCTTCTGTTAGTATGGCTTTCATATAATCCCATCCTCAGCAGAAGCCATCAAATTCAAGGTCAACAATGAGGCCATCACGTAGAGCATATCGCTAACAGTTGGGTTCTGATCCGTGTAGTATCGCGCAACAAGTTTGCCAGCCTCTTTGGCAATTGGGCTCGCTTGGTGAGCCGGAGCCCGAGCCATCGCGATCGCCATATCTAGCGTGTCCTTTGGATTTTTCGTCACGGTTATCAACCTTTCCTGCTAATAAAAATCACCCACTAAGAACATAACAGCGACCACAATCCCTGTTCGCGGTCGGTGTCATCCGGATCGCGGTGGAACATGCCGCGGAACGCCTCCTCCAGGGCTTCCTGGTGGTGATTGTCGGCATCCTGCATGTCCCTCACGTAGTCTTTCGCCAGCTCTTCGGCGGCCTCCCAATAAGACCCGACATAATCATCCGGGAGTTCGTCGGCGGCCGGCGTGGTGAGAGCCATCACCCAGGGGCCGCCCGGTCGCCGGAGCCAATGGCTGCTTTGACCGCGGGGCGGATTGGACCAGAAGGCCCCGTATTGGAACCCTTCGAGTTTTCCATTCTCGGGAATGTTCATGGCTTGGTCTTCCTCTTGGGGAACCTCTCGACTTCGACACTGGAGCTTTCACCGCTCCGGGTGACGCAACCAAAGGCGTCCACGTAGGCTTCATCGTCACCCACAATGTGGTAGACGATCGCCGGCCGGCTCCGTTTGCCTCGCTTTAACGCCTCCTCTTCCGAGGTGTATCGCTGCCAGATGTTCTGACCCACGAACAGCCAGCACTCCTTGGTTCGCTTCGTGCTCACAATTAAGCTCCCACGTTGATGATTTTGACGTCCTTGGTTTCGTATCCTGTAGCCCGAACTGCTTTGTGAATCGCCTTTGGTTTGTCGACATCACGAAACCGTAAGTAGCGATGTTCGTCAGTGTTCCAATACTTGGCTTCCCAGGCTCCTCCTGACCGTTCCACGTAAATTGTCATGGCCATCGCTGTCTCCTTGAATTTTTTCCCCGTTGATACCCCTCCACAATCCCCTGAATGGCGGCCGAGACAAACCAGGCCGAAAACATGAACACCCAGAACTGCTCGTGGGAGGAGCACTGGGTTTCTCCGTAGGCCAGCAGCGAACACGGAAACATCATCGGTCATCCTCCGAAAACGAGTCGTCGTATTCCTCATTGTCCAGAATCAAGACACAGAGGTGGTCGCCCGTCCCGCAGTCGGGGCATTCCTGGTGCTTGGGGCAGAGACACAGGCCGCAGGAGCAAACCGCGGAGACATGGGGGCTGCCGCACTCGTCACACACACTGCCCGCGTCGGCGGTGGGGATGTGGCTTCTGAAACTCGCCCAGTCCCGCGGTCGGTCGTCGTTTGATTGGGTCATGATTCTTCAGTCTCCTGCTCTTCGTCCTCTGGCTCTTCTAACCGCAGATACACATACGCCTCGACCCAGACGCCGCCATTCTGATTGCCGCAGACGTTGGCTGTGTCGTAGATTTCGATGTCGTTGTCCGACGGGTCGGCATATTCTGCGATGGCCCGCTGGATGTATTCCTTTCTCTGCTCGTCGGGGATGTCTGACGGTTCGCCGTTGAGGTCCCTGACAAATTGCTGGGTGGCTTCCAGCGAATCGAAATCCGCGATGCTGCGAGAGCCGCCAAACTGATTGTTGCGCTGCGGGTCGTACCTCCCATAGACGCTGAACATCAATGGACCATCGAAGTCCGGATCGTCATCTTCACAGGACTCTGCGGTCATCACCCGTTGAATTCGTGCGTCGCCGTCACCAACAAATTTTCTGGTGGTTTGAATGATGAAGTGACTGAACCTCGACAGTGAGTTCTGACAACGGACGGATTCAAAATGGGGCGAGGTCATGGTTTGGTCTCCTGTTTGTTCATTTTTCTCATCTCTTCGACCATCTGATCCTTCTCATCGGCAATCACTTTCAGGTCGATGTCGAAGTAGTCAGCCATGACCTCTTCGTTTTTGATGTAAGCAGGAAAGTGTCTCCCTCTCAACGGAGTCGGGTTGCAAATTTCATACTTGCGCTGAAGCCACTCCAAAAACTGACTAATCACCAAAGCCTCATCTTCGACAGCTTTCAACCGTTCGTGCTCCGGAAATTCCGACATACCAATACCTTTCATTCAGGAGTCCAAATATGGATGGTTCGCTTGGGCGATTCCACATACCCGTCCTCATAAGTCATGTGCAGTCTCATCATCCAATTCTTCGGGATGTCAACGCAGCAGGGCATGGAGATGTCTGTCCTCGGACCGCAATTGACAGGATTGCACTCGTTCATATTGGCGTGAGAATGAGGCCAGACGACCAGCACCGGACTGCCTCCGCAGTCAATCGATGTCTTCGCAACGCAGTCACGAATGATTCGAAGTCGCTGAATTGGGAATCCCATCCCGGACTGCTTGTCAACGTGCTCCTGCCAGTGAGACAGGTTGAACTGCGGGTCTACTGAGACGACTTTTGCTTTGGTCAGGTAGGCAAAAACAGCACCGGTTCGAGGAGAACATCCGTCTCCCACCACAATGATGAGAAATTTGTCCAGTTCAACCGTGTATTGATGAGCCGCCTCCAACATCGCCCAGGACTCGGTGATTTCTTTGGCATCTCCGCGGTAACAGCAAAACAGACCGATGATGTTTTCAGCGCAGAAGCATTCGAAAAATCTTTTTGTGATAGAGATTCATCGTCAGACCGCCTCCTTGATGGCCCGGTGGGCGAGTTGCTGCAGTTCGTAGTTGGTGATAACATTTTTTCTGGCCACCATAGTTTGAACGATCATCATCACGTAGCTTTGCACGGCATCGGGCCAGGAAAAATCAACATGGGTTGACGCCTGTTCGGCCGTCGTGAACACGTCGGCCCAACGGATGAACTCATCGACCCAATTGCCGTCAAAAATGTGTCCGTGACTTGGAAACAAATTGGAAATCGCGGCAACATTTCGTAGGTGTTTGGTGGTCACTCCGCAACTCCTCTTGATAGGGCTTGCTCGTAAGATTTTCTGTCACTCTCGATGGCCGTTTGCATGGCCTGACTGGCGAACCGTTCCAGTTCACTCAGACATGGCAGCGATTTCTCTGTTAAAACGTGACTGGAAATCGAGGCCACGTAGAGGTCGATTGCGTCGTACCAGACGAAGTTCATAATAGGGTCATATTGCTGGTCCAGACGGACTTCTCGATTGTGATTGGCTTCTGCCAAAGCCTCATTTTCTTTGGTGAACACACTAGCCCAGTCGATGAATTTTCGAATCAGGTCGTTCCAGCCCTCAACAATCTCTTCGTTTTGCATGAGTTCGACCACTGGCTGATGGTCGCTGGTAAAAACCGAGGAGATGGCGGAGATGTTTTCGTCACGTTTTTGGTTCATGCTGCTCTCCTGCTCAAAAGAGGTTAAAAAACTCAACAAAACATCTCAATGATCCAGTCGACGCGGGCCTCAATCAGCAGCCCCTGCGCAGCCTGGCGACGCTCGACCTCATCGTCTCGGTCGAACGGAGGCTCGTATTCCGAGGGGTCCCGCTCCAGCATGTGAATCTCACTGCTCGGGTCCTGCTCGGTGCGTTCGACGTCGATTTCGCCATCGGCGTCCTTGTGTTCAGACAATTCCTTGTCCACGACATCCTCGATGCTGTCGTAGGCATTCACGAGTTCCGTCAGGTCGTAATCGTCGTTGGTGGATTCAATCAGCCTCTCCCACTCCGAATAGACGGCCGACCCGTAGGTGAAGGCAGCCTGGGTCGAGATGGCCTCCCGCGGGGACTGCCCCTCCCAGAGACCGCTGTCGGTCTCCTCATAACTGGAAAGTTGGTCGAGCAGGTCGGCCGCTTCGGACAGGCTGTATTCCCGGTCGACGTGGTTTTTATGGTGCCAGGCGTCCCCGTTGTCATAATCGTTGTTCAAATCGTCGGAGACGCTGCCGGGATCGTCCATCGCCTTCTCGACAATCGCATCCCGGTAGTTTCGGGCGGTTTCCCTGGCGTCGTCGGTGGCTTCGGAGAGGTAGTTGGTTTCGATGGACATGGTTTTTCTACTTTCTTTCTTCTTTGTGAGCAGGAGAGAATCAATCAGGAATGATGCGGGTCACATATTTGCATCCGGGAAAATCCAGGAATACACCATGTGCATGTCGCCTCTCGTCGTCGTGGACGAGGCGTGACACGGTGACCTTGGCCGAGGGGAAGGCTGCCTGATCTCTTTCCTGCTGAGCCAGGATCGCCAGAGGCAGCTTCTCCTGAGCCAAATTCTCCTGAGCGTCCTTTTCAAACCAATCAGTGCTTTCGAACATGACAAATTCCGGATGGGCCACACAGAACTCGGTGGTCTTCGCCAGCATCAGTTCTCTGTCCCTCTTGTTTTTCTCGGTTTGGGCGAACTTTTTCCAGAGGCTTGGCTGGTCCGGCCGCGAGCCGACCATAAACTTCAGGTCCTCGCTGCCATGCTCCGCGACAAACCGCCGCAAATCGGCAACATTCGCCTCGTGGGCCAGACGGCTCTTCTCGGCGTTGGCAAATCTGACCAGTTCGGCCTGTTGCAGGTCGTCGTTGTTGCGGCGGGCGATTTCTGCCAGGATGTCGTCGACCACCGGCTGCAGTTCGGGTCGATAGGTTCTGTTGGGGAATTTTTCATTCAAATGCCCACCCTGAAAACCATAGAGCAGATCGCGACCGGGAATGTTGTCGTTTGTTCTCCAATGCTTGCCGCAGTCTTGACCGGGGTGGTTGACAATGGCGTCCCGGTAGCGTTCCTCCGGTGACTTTTCCAGCCAAACCTTCACCAGGTCGGCAACCTCTTTTTCCTTTTTGGCGTCGTTCTCAGCCTTGGTTGCTCTCCACTGAGCAGACCGCCTATCTTCTACCAGTTCGCCCAGAAGGGATTCCAACTCGTCTTTACCAATGTATTT
>ERZ1292644.1826-Hain-H14-01um-R2-1826-length-10378-cov-4_pt1 | contig 10378 bp, 17 predicted proteins | sample MGYA00564402_ERZ1292644 | MGnify/ENA primary metagenome ERZ1292644 (study PRJEB36523, sample SAMEA6512644) | groundwater metagenome | collected 2019-01-09 | study: AquaDiva: Metagenomics assemblies of 32 groundwater samples | reverse complement strand
TCTATAATAAATCTTTATACTTGTCAATTCATTCTACTTATTTTTTTCATCACGATCATCACATTTTGGACAATATGCAAAATCATCATTCGTATGAATATGACAACAAACTTTGCGGCATTCAAAACATCGAAAACAATCATCAAGAGATACTTGTTGATTACAAATATCGCAAATTGTCCCAAATACCTCCCAGTCGTCATAAAGTATATCCTTCTGGCTTGCCGTCCAAGGTAATACATGGCCGCTAGTCATGTGGACAATCACGAATCTTTGGGTACATTTATACTCGAATACCGGATGGATGATTTTCTTTTCGGCCTCGGATGGCGAATTTTGCATTTCCAGCCACTGCCCTTTCCCGCTCCATCCTTTTCGAGTGATCTTTTTGCCGTCCTTCAACAGTTTCAATGCTTCACTGAAATCCATGCGTTCCGACTCCTCTTTTTTTTCAGAAACTCCCAGGCAACAATGCCACGGCTCTTCCTGTTTGATACGCCGATTCTATTGTCTTTAGCGTATGCTCGGCCACTGTTTTCCCATCCGGCATTACTATATACGGCAAGAATTCCTCTTCAAACGTTGTTATCTGACATTCCACCGCCTCAAGTTTAGCCTTAATTGCCAAAAGCAATGCTCTCCATCTTTGTCTGCAACCCTGTTCCCATGCCTGAGCAATCAAACCTTCCGATCTTCTTGCCCTTCCTGAGTCAGTTTCCGTGAATTCACTGGAATTTTTTTCTGGCAATGGCAGTAAGAACCGGATGATTTTCTCATTCATCCTGAATCCGATCACCGCTTGACTTCCTTTCCATCCGGAAGCGAATTGAGTGGCGCCATATCGGATAAGTATTCTCTCGATTTCAAGTCTTGTCCTATCAGTGCCTACCGTCGTTTTTTTCGCATAATATGGCATTCCGATTGCCCTCTACAGATCAAATGTTTCTGATTTTTCAGATCTTTTTGATCCTAAATCGGCCCTTTTATAGATCTTATCCAATTCTGATTCCTTAGACTTTTTCCTGCCGCTGGAATTCCCCATCCATCTGTACTTCGTGCACAATGTGCACCTGACTTTCCTATGCGGCTTTTTTCGCTTAAAATTTCCCATCGTAGGCTTCTATCACTATCGTCGGGTAATCCGACCGTTTCTTGTCCAAAAGTATGTTCACTTCCCTGACTATGCGATACGGGTTATTTGCGATTTCCATTTTCCTGACTTCCCTTCTGATCGCTTTTCCCTTCCAATATGCCGTTTCTTCTTTTTTCAACTCTGTTCTTGGAATGACTATTGCCAGTGCCAATATGAAAATCAGAGCCGATTTCCTACCCAAATCTTATACTCCTATTCTTTCGATTTCTTTTTTAAGCGATTCCCGATACATCGTCAATTTGCATATCGACATCTTTCCTTCCATCCTCGATATGATCTTCAGCTTGTCCTCGAAATCCGGCCCCCGCAATTCCTTTATTCTGTCCAATATCTTTCTTGCCTTGAACGGATCGTGATGGAAAAAAAAATGACAAGGAAACCAACATGCCAGCAATAGATTGAATTTATTGAATCTGATGTTCGGGTATCTGCCTTTCGGGAGTATGTGGAATAGCCCGACCTTTCCGCTTTTCTTCCCGCATATTTCGCATTTCTCTCCCCGCTCGTGCCTCAATATTTTTCTTAGGTAATCCTCACATTCCTTAGTTATTTTCGCTCTTTGCGCTCCCGCCAGGGTCCTGTACGGGTTTTTCCTCTTGCTCCTGCGATATATTCTCAATTTCTTCCCTTTCTTCTTGTTTCATCTCCATTGTTGCCGAAACATTCATCCTGCATTTGCAACAGACGACATACCAATTCCCCATGAATTTCTTTGCCTCGTCAAAACAATGTTCGCAATGATCCATTCTGATCTCCAGTTTTCAACACTCTTAAAATTGAGGAGGAACGGCTTTTTTCGGCGATGACTCCGGGGGAGTGGAGTACCGCAAGGAGTGAAATAAAGCCGCCCTCCCCTAAAATCATATCCTCTGGACAGGTATCTTCTCGGAAAAGAACCTGACTCCAGGAACCGAGATCGCCCCCTTTGTTGCCTTTGCAAACTTGTTCAACATTGACACATCTACAATCTTGTACTCTTCCGGCACTTTGGATTTATCTTCCACCACGGCTTTCCAGTCCTCCCTGAAACTCAACCCCTTAACCTCCGGTATCCTCTGGATGGCAATCGGAGGCGGAACGAATACCTGATCCTTTTGCTCCGTCAATGCCTCGACTTTTTCCTCATTTCCAGCCTTTTTTGCCGCCTCGATTTTCTTCTCTATCCTCTTTCTTTCCTCATCTTCCTTTCTTTTTGCCTCGGCATCCAACTTTCTCTGCTCCTCTATCCTCTTTCTTTCTTGCTCATCGTTATACCGTTTGACTGCTTCTCCAATACTACTGTCCGCATCATCTATCCTGTCCGTAAACCTCTTTTTCACGGCCACGGCCGCTCGATGCGCCTCGAATGCTTTCTTGATGCCGGAGTCGAACATCTCGTCGATCTTCTTCCTGATTGTTTTTAATGTCCTTCTCCGTTCCACCGCTTCGATAAACTGGTTGTTATCCCCTATCTTTAAAGTAACAGCCCACTCGTGTATCGGCCCTATTTCCGTCTCTATCAAATCCCCCTGGTTGCTTTCATAGACCATCGTTTCCGTCGTCATCTCAATCCCATCCTCTCCTTGAACTTTGAAATCATTAGGGCCGAAATAAAAATCCTCTCATCGGCCTCGTGATCGAAATATTCTTCCAGCAAGAATTTCCCATCGCTTTTCAACATCACAACCATCCGCCTTTTTACTCGCCTATCCCTATTGCCATTGCAATTTTCATCCTGGAGTATTTTGTATCCGGCGACCTGTATCGCATTCGCCGGATAGGAAGTAGAAGCCGTCTTCAAGTCGATGATCGTCACCTTGCCGCCGATTATTGCCAGCCGGTCCCTTGTCCCTCCGAACATCCACTTCGCCGAAAAAAGCGGTTTTTCAACGTCAATGATCTCAACCGAACATTTCTGCTTGAAATTCCGCCACGACTCCAAATACCCAATCAATGCCGAATGCAAAGTTCCTTCATCCAACGTCCCAAGATCGTCGTATTGAGTTGCTAGGTGTACGGCCTTCCCCCTGATGGTGGCAAAATCAAGATGCCTGTCCGGCACATCGATAAAGCTGACCAGTCCCGCCGATTTCAGTACCGATGTGACGCTCGGAATCTCGATGTTCTTGTAAAAATACCGGTGGGTTTCTCTATCGAATCTGAAATCTCCCTGTTCCAAATTATCCCCCTAATGTTCAAACCAATGTATCGCCTTTTCCAACGGAATCGTGTTCCTTCTTCACCTTGTCGTGGACTTCCTGCGCCTTGTTGTCCGGAATCTTGTCGTATGCCGTTGCCCCGGCCATCTCCTTGAGTTTTGCCTTTGTTGCTGTAATATCCCCGCTACATATCTCCAATAACAGGTTCCAAGTCGCTTTATTCACCTGAGTATAATCAACAATTCCTACTGGTTCCTTTGATTCTTTTGCAGTAACGCTCCCCTTTTCTTTCGGCATGAGTCCCGCCGTTTCCTCGTTGCTTTCGACATTTTCCTTGCTGATATACTCATGCCAGGTTGAGTTCCCGTCTTTGATGGAGGTGAACACTTTTCTCAAATCGACCAATTCCGCGGATGTCAGTATATCCAACTGATGTCCGACATACTTCTCTATCTCCTCTGGCTTTATCCCGATCTCGTTGAAACTATCGAATATCTTCCTCTTCGCCGCGGCCGGATCCTCGCTGACTCCCTTGAGGATAATATCTTCGACGGTTTCCATTCCTTCGTCGATAATATCCTGCGGGATCTGCCGTAGGGCCAGATTCCTGATCTCCTTTGAAAGCTGTATCGCTTCCTTCTGGGTCACTTCGTCGTCCGTCGCCTTGACCAGATACGTCGTCTCATTCCTGCTATTGACCCTTTCGCTGATGATTTCCCTGCCAACAGGATTCTTTCTTTCGATGAACTTATTGATAACCATTTGGCGTCCATAAGTCGTGTTCTTCTCAAGGTCGATGACCCTGAGCTGTGAAATCCTTTTCATGTCGTCTTCGTAAATGGTGGCATGTTGGATTTTGATATTCCCCCACGCGCGGATCGCCTCCTCGGCAAACCGTATACTCGGCCCTTCCGCGTACGTCTGCTCCCATTTTTTCGTTTCCTCGTTGAGCTTCTTCCCGACCGGCTTCCTGTATTTCGCCTTTTCCGCAAACTTAAGCCGCTTGCAGGCGTTCAGAAGTTCGATCCTCGCCTGCTCCTGGTTTCTCGGGAATTTCTTCGCCAATATCAATGCGGATTCGATTTCCGCCCGCGCCGCAGTCGCCACCATCACAGCGGAATGCTCTACCTGTTGCATCGTCTCCAATGCGTTAAACGTCTCTTTTGTCGTCGTCTTCAATGCCTGTTGCTGTTCGTTTGCCATCGGTTTTCTCCATTTTTAATTTCGGTTTGCCATCGGTTTACCGGATGCCAATCCGTATCGAAAAGAATTGGCATCCGCATCGCCAAATTTTAGCCCTTCTTTCCCTTCTTTTTCGCCTTAGGCATCTCTTTTTTCACCCCTTTCTTCCATCCATTCGTTGAATATTTTTTCGTTGATCCTGATCGGATTCCTCTCGTTCTTTGGAGATGGCAATTTGAAAACACCGGGGATCTTCCCGCTCTTTATTTTCCGGTATACAGTGAACCTCGTCTGCCCTAACCGCTTTGCCACCCCGGCCGGAGTCAGGTAATCTTCGTTGTTCCTCATCCATTTCTCAAAATCAACCTTTCCAATCCCTATTCCCTTTCTGCTGCCGCTTTTGGTGATTCCGGGGATGATTCCTCTCTGTATTTTCTTGTAAACGCTGACCCTGCTTTCCCCAAGCGCCTTCGCCATCTCGGCTATCGTGATATATTCCGATTTCATTGCCTGCATCCTTTTCTTCTCTTTCTCTCCCCGTCATGATATTATATATTATGCTTTAATTTTGTCAAGCTCTTTTTATGCTATCTTCTCCGCCTTCTTACCAGTCATTTCTTGCCAACGATCAATGCTTAATTGACAATATATCGGATTTAATTCAATTGTTCTGCACTTTCTCTTCATTAACTCGCATGTAATTAGTGTCGTCCCGGATCCACAAAATGGGTCAATGACAATATCACCACGTTTGGTATACAAAAGTAAATGCCTTCTCACTAATTCAACGGGAAATGCGGCTGTATGTCCTGTTTGTTTCGCATTACCTTTAATATCATCCCAAAATCCCTGTAACGCCCATCCTTGGCTTGTTTTGTTTGTTTCTTTACTGTCTCCTTCTCTATGATAAAAGGTTTCCAGTATATTAACTTGATTTTCTGAAATCACGTCATTAAAATTGATCTGCACTCCTTCACTATTTTCAAATGTTCCAATAAATTCGCAATGTTGATCAATCATATCGCTCTTAGGTGATGTTGCGATCAATTGCCCACTCTTTATCCAATGGCGTATATGTCTCAAATTCCATCCAAGAATAAAAAAATGATTTGTCCATTTGTCAATCAAAAGTAATGTCTGCTTTTTGCTTGTTTTATCGAACGCCGTCGTGAATGAAGTACCTGTATTTATCACGACCCGACTTGAATCTTTATTTACTGCTAAATTCAAACATTCGCACGTCTTTTGAATGAAATTCTCTATTTCATCGACCGATTTTTCATTCTCGTATTCTTTTCCTACCCAATATGGCGGACTTGTAAAACAGAATGTTGCTTTCTCATCTCCCATCAATTTCAAAATATCGTCTTTATGAGTCGAATCCCCACACAAAAGTTTATGTTCGCCTAATACAAATAAATCTCCTGATTTTATATCCGTCTCTTTCTTTATTTCTGGAGTCTCATCATGTTTTTCGGTATCTAACTCAAAAATCTTGTCTATCTCGTTACTTTCAAATCCAATCGATTCCAATAATTTTTCATCAAAATTAGCTAATGCACCAAAATCCCATTGCCCTAGATTTTTATTTTCACGAATCGCCGCTTCTTCGACTTCACTTTCTGTCATGGGTCTATTTGGGATTCTCACATCGATTTCTTCGTTTTCCCGTCCCATCTTTTTCAATATTTTAATTCGTTGATGGCCAGAAACTATAATATTGTCCGTGTTGACTACTGGTATCGACATAAGATTGAATTTATCGATACTTTCCGTGAGATCTTTTTCTTGTTTTTCTGTCATTATTCTTGGATTCTTTTCCCAGGAAATGAGATCGATTATTTTTCTTTTCTCATTATGAAATATTAAATCGGTCATATTGACTTTCCCTCGTTTGATCTCTATTCCATTGGTGCAATCCAATCAATGACAGTATGAAATACACCGCGAACAACGCCGCCTGTTCTTTCGCCCCAATAGACCAATCATAGATCATCCAGGAGAAATTGGTCATTGTCCAAAGAATGAAACATCTCTTATCCTTCTTTATGTTAAGCCACACTCCCAAGAGTGACAATGCCGTCATCGCCCACATTCTTGATTATCCTTTCCGCCTTTTTATTCGTGAAATCTTCCCAACGCTTAATGATCACATCAGTATAACGAGGATCAATTTCTATACCATAACATATTCTTCCTGTTTTTTCTGCGGCAATAAGTGTTGATCCAGATCCAAGGAATAAATCTAATACAATATCGCCAAATTTACTCGAATTATTTATCCCTTTGATAATCAACTCAACGGGTTTCATTGTCGGGTGAAGTTTGCTTTCTCTGGGCCTATCTATTTCCCATACTTCTACTTCTGTTCTTTTACCTTGCCATGAACTTTTTTCTTGCCAACCATAAAAACAAGGCTCATATAACCGCTGATAATTTGCCGGTGTTAATACTAATTGTTGCTTTTTCCAAATAATGGTGGTTGACCAATGATAACCTAATTCAATTAACCATAAACGTTGCTTCATTCCTTCCGGACCGCCTGCTCCCCATACATAAATATCCCCTTCATTAAATATCTTTATATTCCCTATCCATTTCTTATTAAATTCTCTCCATTCATCTACATCTAATTTGTCACCGATGATCGTTCTATATTTATGTCTTGGGTTTTTTGAAACCCCATAATCTACATTATAGGGTGGATCAGTAAAAACCATATTCGACTTCTTCCCATCCATCAATCGCTCAACATCTTCTTTTTTTGTTCCATCTCCGCATAGAACCCGATGTTTCTCCAAAATCCACAAATCTCCTGTCTTTGAAATTGACGGAACTTCTTCTGGAACAACGTCGTCTTTTTCTCCATATTCGACTTTGAAAATCTTGCCCAATTCATCTGAAACAAATCCAATATTTTTCAATAATTCCTTATCGAAATTAGCCAGAATCCCGAAATCAAATTCCCCCATGTTCCTGTTCAAACGGAGGTTTAATTCATTCACTTCCTCCGTCGTCATTTGCCTATCAGGGACACGGACATCCACCTCCGCCGATCCATTCTTCTTCATTATTTTCAGCCTTTGGTGTCCTCCGATCACCGTATTGTCCGTGTTAATAATGATCGGGTCTGCGAGATTAAACCGATCCAACGATTCCCCAAGATGTTTTTCCTGCTCTTCCGTGAGCCGTCTTGGATTGTTCGGCGTTGGCTTGAGATCCTCTATGTTCCTCTTTTCATTGTGCCATTCGAGTTGAGACATTTTTCGATATCCTCAGCCAATCAAAAACTAGCCGCCCTCCGCCTCGTTTTTACCTCAGGTTGATTACCTTTCCATCGATTTCGTACGCGCCCAACGCCTCATCCTTTGCGACCGAACAATTCACCGCCGGGAATCCATAAGAAATGCCATCCATATTGGTATTGTTGGCATAACCCATCGTGAAAGTTCCATTTGTAATGGTCGTTGCTCCCGTTCCGCCGGTACTACTGGTTACTAAGTACCTATTCCTCTCATCCGAAAAATTCCAGGTCACTTCGTAGGGAGCGTACCAGAATTCCAGTTTCCTCTTGCTCTCATCTGCCGTCTTTTCCGAGCCAACTTCCTTCTTCTTCAGATTGAAAACGGATATTCCCCTCGCTTTCTCATCCTTATCCTGCCTTTCCTCTATCCTGTCGAGCCTTCCTTCCTTGATGTCATCGATGTCCAACCTCAATACCCTTATTTGCTCCTCGATCTCAAATTTTTCCTTCTTCAGTCTTTCCATCTTTTCAAGCGTTTTGAGTACCATCTTCTTGATCTCATCCTTCTGCTTTTCTTTGAGAGCCTTCTCGGCGTCCCTCACGGCCTCTTTTATCAGTTCCTTCTCCATCGTCTTGTGCCCCTTTCTTTTGAGCGGGGGCGGCTAATTGTTTTGTGTCTTCTTTGTGAGTTTGAATACCCATTTGTCCTTGTCTATTTGCTTCAGGTATTCCATGCAATAGTTTTTTTGGATGTGATCCCCGAAATGCTCCATTATCGTCGAAAACAATGTGTTCGTATATACTTCGTCGTAAATCGCTTGCGGCATTTCCTCCTGTCCGTTTTCATCCTTCTCTTGTTCCGGCATTCTTGATAGCCTCCACGTCTATCTTCGGTTCTGGCAATGGCAACAACCCCACAAGGTGACTCCTAGTCCATCTTTTTATGATAGACCCGTCTTTCCTCCTGCACCAGATGTATCCCCTGTTTTGGTCGACAATTTCGACGTCCTCCGATCTCGCGAATTCGACATGTACCCTTGCCATTTTCCCGACGATGCTCTCATGTGGAAGTACCGGCTTGTATCTCGTCTCCGTCTTGATTTTTTTTATCATTTGCATCAGCTTCCTTCTTTGGCTCTTTCGGCGGCAAGGGTTTCTTCCTGAAAAACACGTGCTTCACTTCCGTGCCATCGTTCGATTTTGCGCTCCCGACATATCGGAAAAGTTCGTATTTCTCAAAAGCAGGTATTTCTCCTCCATCTTCAATATTGATGGTATCACCGTCTCCGATCACTTTGATTATAAAATCTGATTTGCCAGTTTTTTTTGTGTCTTCCATAAAATAGGCGTAGAGTCCGTGGACTGTTTCTTGGGGTTCCAGAAAGATTGGGTCTTCTTCCAATGAAAGGATGTTCTCTCCCATCCTCAATTTGTATCGCTTGATTATAAATACGTATTCCTTCTTTTTCTCGACGATATTCTTATCCGCATCTCCCATAAGTATTCCCTCCTATTTTATCAATCCTAATACGTCTCCAACTCGATCATTTCCCGAACCACACGTCCCACATTGAACAAATTCATCATTGAACATCAGCTCGTTCCCACAAATCTTATGCCAAAACGTGTATGCCCCAACCCCGTTTTTCTTTACGGCAACTTCTTCTAACGACAGCCCCTTTTGATTTCCAGTGCTTTTCTGAAAATGCCTAGAACGGGTCTCCATTTATCCTTTGATTTTATCATATTGCCGATTTTTTCCCAATATCCAATTTCATTCTTTTTTAACTCTGTCTTGCTATTCTTCTTCATGATGCGGTCTATTTTGTAATTGATGTAGACCGCCTGTCTGACATGGAAATGGTTGATTATCTGGTGAATCGTGAACCCGTAGAATAATCCCTCCTCCCGATTTTCTAACTCTGATCCCGATGTTGTCTCGTTCGTCATTCTTTGATCTGCTGGAATTTCGTCACAACGAATTGACCGTACAATGGCCTTTCGTCTCCCAATCCGTGCCTTCTCCCGGCGTGCATCACGATCTCGCGTATTTTCTCGAACGAGATCAGGTCGGCATCGTATGACAACACGAATTCCAAAGCCCACTGGTCGAATCTGGCTCTATAACGCATGATCCTTTTCTTCTCGACGACCTTCGATTGCGTGTCTATCTCCCATTCCTGGAACTTGTGCTCGATTTTATCGGGGCTTATCTCAACGCAGGATTTTATGATGTCCTTGTAACTTTGCTTTCCCTTGAAGACGTGTTGGGTCCCCGCCTTTACTAGGCACAACAAAAGGTGGATCGACGGCTGGTAAATCTTGCCGTTCCCATCCTTGTAAAGGGTTTTTTCGGCCTCTTTCTGCGGATCGTAGACTTTCTGTTTCTGCCCCATTCCCCTATTGACGCCGTGTTCCTCCTCCGGGAACCTGTGCATCAGAAGCGGCTTGATCCCTTCTATCTCGACTGCTACTCTTTTGATATTGAACATCGAATCTATCTCGTCCGCCAATTTTTTCGTGCCATCGTTTTTCTGCCCCATTTTATTCTCCTTTTCGTTTAGACCAATCTTTTTCCCATTCGTCGTTTTCCGGAAACTTTCCGACCCGAAGCACCTCTACCATCCTAAAAAATTTGATGATGACTTTCTCTATCAATTC
>ERZ1292644.1825-Hain-H14-01um-R2-1825-length-10385-cov-5_pt1 | contig 10385 bp, 24 predicted proteins | sample MGYA00564402_ERZ1292644 | MGnify/ENA primary metagenome ERZ1292644 (study PRJEB36523, sample SAMEA6512644) | groundwater metagenome | collected 2019-01-09 | study: AquaDiva: Metagenomics assemblies of 32 groundwater samples | reverse complement strand
GCGTATCTGTATCCTGGCTGGCCTGCGCGGTAGATGACAGCAAACCCAACGGCCCTGAATGGCAGGATTATCCCATCACCTGGGAGGACGTGCCGCCAGACAGGATGCCGATATGAACACTACTGTGCAACCCAAAAACCCCGAGCAGTTGCAGGTATGGGCTGATACCCTGGCCGCCAAACTCACGCCGCAAGAGGCGGGCTACCTGGCCGCCTCGCTGGCAATGAAACGGGAGCAGGCGAAGGCGATGCAGCATGGCCGCTAAAGCCGCGGTTATCTTAAGCTATCTAGCGGCATTAGTTGGATTTGGCCTCTATGTTATCCCGCACAGCACTGAGCAGGCCATTTTCTGGATTTTGGTTGCTATGTTGTTTAGCATGTGGGGGCAGAAAGATGAATAAAATTCCATTGGTCCAGGGCCGCACTAGCAGCAAGGAAACTACGGTGTCTTATCGCTGCCCGCGTTGCGGATGGAAAATCAGTATCACATCCTATGCACCAAAATCCGCCTGGCATGAAATACAGTGGAAGGCCAAGCAGCACGTTTGTCAAGAGCACAAATAACACATAACCCCGCCCCGGTAGGGATACGGGCCGCTGGCCGGGAGAATACGAGCGGCCTAATGAAGAGAGGATAAATACCACAATGGCAAGTCAGGCATTAGCCATAATATCAGAACAAGATCGGCAGGCCGTGGCGCCTGCAATGGAAATGGCGCTGATGAAAGGCGATCTTTCAGGATTAAACGCCCGGCAGCGCGTCGAGTTATTTTATGCCACCTGCAAATCTATCGGGGTAAACCCGTTGACCCATCCCTTCATGTTTATCATCGTCAGGGACGAAGACGGCAACAAAAAACTAGTACTGTATCCGCGCAAGGAATTAGCGGAGCAGTTGCGGGTAAAGCACAATATTTTCCTGTTCCACCAGGGCGAGCACCTGGACAAAGAGAACGGAATATATACCGTCACATACAAAGCGCGGCTACTCAATGGCCGTGAAGATATCGCCACCGGGCGCGTAGCACTCGTGGGCCACAAGAAGGACGGATCGACCTACAGGCTCACCGGCCAGCGCCTAGCAGACGCCATGATGAAGGCGGAAACAAAGGCCAAGCGCCGCGTTACCCTGTCGATCATGGGGCTATGGTATTTAGATGAAATAATATCGGGGGTAGAAAGCGGCCAGATTGAAATGGTTAGCATGGAAAACTTTGAACCGAAGATCATTGACATGACCGGGGGTGAGGATAATAACAGCTTTGAAGCGCAGGGCGAGCCGGGGCAATTCGAACCACAAACTGATTCCAATGGAATCACGGGTTATGATCCTGACCGGCAGGAATCCCAGCCAGAGGAACCCACCAACGGCCACAGCGACCCGCGCGCCAACATCATCCCCGGCGACCCCGAAACGGACCCCAGCACTCCCGGCCATATCGTAATTCCCGAGCGCGTCCGGGCCATGAGGGGCGCCGCAGAATTAAAAGCGGAGATAGATCGCATTAACGAGAAATGCAACAACCTGGGTTTAGAGCCTATGCCCTTGCCAACCGGCACGCCCATAGCTGAGGTGCGGCGCCTGATCTCTAGCAAGCTGGTCGCCGTGGAATGGGCAGAGCGGCGTCTGATGGAGCAAAACGACCGGAACGACCTGTTCGGATAGCCGGCCCACGGGCTGGCTGATATGTGATTATTGATGGGCCTGCTGGGCCGTGCGTGACGCGCAGAGAGCCAGCGTGTCTAGATAGACGGCGGCCCGGCAGGAAACTTAATACGGTATTATCAGACATCCTCTCTCGGTCCCGGTTCGGTTTGCGACCGCCGGGCCGGGACCAGGGGAGAGAAAGGGGAAATGATGGAATACAACGGTCACGCGAGTACGGCACCCAAACCGAAACCAAAGCGCAAGAATTTGCTGACAATTTCCCGCCCGTCGGTTACTTGCGAAGTCTATGAGCGCGATGGAAAGCCATACTTCCAGCTTCAGAGCCGCCTGAAAATCGCTACCGAATACCCGGCGGCGGCGCTGGAAGATTTGCTATTCATTTCTCACGAGCTGACGGATTTCGTCATCGAGTGGGACAAGACACACCGAAAGGCGGTACAAGATGCCACCTGAACCCAAAGTGATCCACGTTTCAGCATTTAGTCCGTTCCGAGACCAGGAACCGCCAGATACCACGATTGTCATCAGGGGTGAGCCGCCGGAATTCAATGGCCCGGACTCACTGAGACAGCATCAAGATTTCTATGAGCGCCAGGCGGCAGAAATTTTGGATGCACTCTATAACAGCCTGCCCCAGGGCACTTTCGACCGCCTGGGGATGGCTTTTATGCAGAAAAAGGTATGTCTGTATCGTGGAAAGACGGAGTGAAGGATGCCTGATGTCCCTTTGGCGCGAGTTATCCGCCCGCATAGCATCCGCCGGCCCAGGCCCATTCGCTCCATCTGGATTCCGTACTGCTGGTGTGCCTGTGGCCAGCCACCGACCGGCCAGCTCATCACTCTAACCGTAGATGGCCGGGAGATCGTGCGCGAGCCGCTTTGCTATGAGTGCCACGCGCGGCGATTGGAGTGTGACCAGCCATGCAAGTAAAGACGTTGTACGTCCAGGTCCGTGAGGGCGTGCGCGTGGTGATGCTGGCCGGAGATAGACCAACGAACATTTACATTGAGGTTGGCAATTCACTGGTAAAGCTCGCGCCTGAGCAGGTGACGGCGCTGGCGGGGATGCTGGACGAAGTACGGGAATTGAGCGGGAAAGAGGGCGGGTTGGAAATCAACGAAGCCCCAGACAGGAGAGGGTAAATAAATGCAATCCTTGAAATTAGCAACTAACGGTATACCTCGTGACATGTCCGAGGCAGAATACGATATGCGGCAGGTGATATACGGCCTGCTCCTGAGAATCCCGAAAGGTCGTTCGTGCCCGCCCGTAGAAGAGGGTCATTTGGGGCGTGATATCTGCGTTACGCCTTATGAGGGCGTCTATAACGAACCAGCGGGCGCGGTTATTGCCATCCGGGGCACACCTCCGAGGGGCACGCTACTGGTCTTGTTTTCAACGCGGGCGATAGTGTTTTTTGATAACTGGCGAGCGCGGGTCGTCAAAGATCCAGAGGATAGGTATTGGGGATACATAAGACGATTTCTCATTGAGCGTGATATATCTAGCCATTATCTTGAATACCCCTAGACAGCGGCCGGATAGTGTGATATAATGATTGCACCTAGACACGTATTTCGAGCGTTTTTTTGTGCCTGTATCACTTACAACCTGATACCGCCGTTGTATGTAAACCGGCCCGCATTTGGGAAGAACGCTCACTACGTGTCTAGGAAACCGTAAACAGGCGCCCAAATACGGGCCGATTTGCGTTTATATTAGTTTTGGAAGTGCGCAACGGAGCGAAGTAGATGGCTAGAACCTGGGTAAAGCTGCACCTAAAAATACTGGATAGCATTGATATGGAAATGCTGCCGGGAGAAACCTATAAGCGGGCCGTTCAATTGCTCTGCATGGCCGGTGTCGAGGATACAGACGGCTGGCTACCTGAGGTTTCCCGCCTGGCATGGAAGTTCCGCATACCACTAGAGCAGCTAACCCGGGAAATGAACGACCTGCTAGAAATAGAATTCCTGACTCATGATCCCGAAACAGATGCCTGGCGTATCACCAATTGGGCTACCTACCAAACAAATAGTGACCCAGGCGTCAATGAACGGGTGCGGCGTTACAGGGAGAAAAGGAAACGCAAGAGTAACGCTATTATAAAGGAAGATGGTAACGTAACAGGTAACGTTACAAGTGAGAATGGTAACGCAGATGTAACGGCCTTAGATAAAGATAAAGATAATATACTACAGACCAGAGAAGATAAAGACGCGCGCGCGCGCGAAATCACTCCGCCCTCCCAGCCCGAGTCTATCCCCGATCCCGTCAAGAAGCCTAAAACCAAACCGCCTACTGAAAGCCAGATATTATTCCAGGCGCTGGCAGATACGACGGGAATGGATATCAAGCTAAACCGTGGAATTCTCAACCGCTACACAGCGGATTTACGGGCCGCCGATTATGCCGCCGCCGATATCACGCGCATTTATTCACTCGGCGGCCCCTGGTATACCCACGATTGGCGCGGCCTGAAAAACGAAACACCCACGCTCAAAGCAATTGCTGAAACCATCGGCAAGCTCAAAGGTCCGCTGCCTGCACAGCCCCCCGCCCGCGCTGCACCCAACGGCAAAGAACACCCGGGCTGGACTGCCGCCAGGAAACGTGAGTTAGAAATTGCCGAAGAGGAAAAAAATGGCTACATCGGTGGACGTACTCCAACTTTGGAAGATATTTTTAGCACTGTACCCAAGTTACCAGAGAGAAAACAGCCAAGATCACCTTGATACTACGCTGCACATGTGGGAAATGGCGTTCTCTGGTACACCCGCATGGGCGCTGCAACGTGCCGCCGTTGAATGGGCAGCCAGCGAGAAATGGTTTCCGGCACTCTCTGAGATCCGGCGCAAGATTGACAGGCTCACCGGCGATGCTTTGGAGTTCGAGACGTGGCTAGAGGCATGGGGTAAGGTCGAAACGGCCATGCAGCGGCATCGGGGATATTCCGCCGTCCACTTCACGAACTGGATAACCGAGCACCTGGTTACCGTCATGGGTGGCATTACCAAACTAGCGCAGGCTGACGAGATAGGTCAAAATGCCAACCGCGCCGCTTTCCGGGATACCTACCAGCAGCTTGTGGCGCGGGCGCAGCAGGACCAGGGGCTGATGCAGCAGTGTATCGCCTGGCAGGAACAGATGCGGGATAGGCGCCGGGAGCAAGAGCGCACTATCTTGGACCGCAAGACGTCCACGGTCGAACGTAACCCGCGCTATTTTGGTTCCGAGCGCGCCAGAGAAGATGAGGACATGATACTAACCGGCCTGGGTTATGTATTGGATGCCGGCAAATGGCGTAACCCTACGCCTGAAGAGGCAAAAGCATCCGGCCATTGGCGCGCCGGAAATGGCGGCGGGAACCTGGAGGGGATTCTTGAACACCTGAGATTGCAGCGCGACGAAGAGCCATTTTAGAGCCGCCCTGCTGGTGGAGCTTACGGGGAAGGCGGGGCAGACGCAGGATATCTACGAGCGGCGCAATGCGGAATACAAGGCGGTGCAACTGTGATTGAAATCTACAAAGGTTACGTGGTTCATATTTGGCATGTCCAAACCCACGACGGCTGGCAGGCGTTTTACTACCGCCGCGCCCCGTTCAACAGCGGCTATACAGAACTATTTACCGCCCACGATGGTAAGCGCAAGGCTCTGGAGGAAGCGAAGGCGGCGATAGATGCGGAATTGCAGGTTATGGAGCCAACCCCATGACCGAACTTACGCGCGATTCTTACCTGGAACATCTGGCCGGCGGTGGAACGCCGGAGAGTTACCCTGATTTCGTGGCCGGGCCGCCATTGAGGGCTGAGGATTTCGCTGCTATCGAGCTTTATCAGGCCATCCCGTACCTGGGGGCCTACCACCGTATCGCGCTCGACGGCCACCGGATTGTCAGCATCGAATCCCGGCGGCCCATCCCGCCCGGCCAAGGAACCGACCGGCTATGGGTGCAGGGCTGGCGGCGTATCTTCCAGGCGCTGACGGCTGAGGATGTGCGGCGCGGGGTGTACGGGTTTACATTAGTTGAAAAGGAGCTTGCCCCATGAGCGTGACAAATGGTGATCCCGAAGATATATCCGATTACGACAGCGCCTATCTCGAGGCCGTCGCCACCATAGAGGAGTGTGACATCTGTGGCCGTAGCGAGCTTGGTCCCGCTATGGATTGGGACGGCGAAGGAGAAATGCCTGACCTGCTGGAAATCAAGTGGGATACAAAGCGGCTGTGTAATGTTTGCGTGGATTGCAAAGCAAGGTTGACCCCATGACCCACACCACCCCTACCCTCGACCGCCTGGTCATCTACGCCGCTGAACTGGCAGCAAGCGACCCGGAAGCAGCGACGCTCTTCCCCGGCCAGCACTGGTACGCCGTAAGGGATGGCGACCCCAGGGCGGCAGGCCTGTACGAGCGCCATTATTCCTGTGTGAACCTTGCCAAGCGTAAACGCACCGGGGATAAACGTATCTGTGGCCCTGGCGCACACATGGTACTACTCACGGTAAATTGTGATGCGCTCTTTGTGTGGCGTAAGGCAAATTTCCCAGACGGCGCAGGTCAGACGGGTGTTTATTGTGTCGTATTTCGCAACGAATCAACAGGCCTGTTGAGCAGCGCCTTGATCCTGGAAGCAGAACAATTAGCCTGGCAGCGGTGGCCGGGGGAGCGATTATTTACCTACGTTGATCCCGGCAAGGTGCGGAGCGTTAATCCCGGCGCCTGTTTCAAATTCGCCGGGTGGCGCCTGTGCGGCGAAACGAAGGTTAACAAGCTGCTGATACTGGAGAAATTACCATGAGCATTAAGGCCGGATTGGATCGCCTAACCATTGTCGCTGCCAATCTTCTACTCACCGACCGCGAGGCCGGTATCCTGCTCATGGCAATGATAGCGAGGGAGCAGGCGCCCAAACCGCGAGCCGGCCGGGTGAAAACAGTGCAGGTATTCTCTAAAAAAAACGGCGCTGGAATGAATGTATCTCAATCCTGGATTGACGAGGCGCTAAGGCGCGAAAGGAATGAAAAATAATGCACCAGAAACCGCGTATCAACGCTTACAATCTGCGCTTCACCGACGAGCTAACCCAAATCGAGCGCCGAATAGCCAGGGCCATGCTCTTCCTGGCCGATACGCCCGAATCGGAGTTGACCAACGGCGCAATGGCTGAATGTAAGCAGGCGCTAAAGGATATCCAGGCGTTGAAGGTCGGACAGCCACTTTAATGAAATCCGACTCCCGCAAACCCACGCCGCAACACCTCCAGGCCGATCTGCAAGCCTGCCGGGGGCACCAAGCACAGCTCAATGCCCTGTGCGAGGAGCGGCAGCGGCTGTGGTTCAAGACGACCTATAAGTCACTGGACGAAGAGGACCGAGCGGCCGCCCGGGCAATTACGCATACGTTGGCTGACGAGTGGGACCACCAGCGCCGCCTGATAGCCGCCTATGCCTGGAGCGAGGGACGGCGGCCTGATAAGCGCCACCTGGACATGCCGATAGACGGCAGGGAGATGACATAGTAATGATCTTTGAAACTCTCTACGAATCAGCCCAACGCGGTGAATTACTGCTCATCGACGGCGGGTTTTGTCATTGGCACTTACGCCGAGATGGCCAGCTAACCATCAGAGAGATCATCACCACTCGGAAAGGCGCCGGGTCGGAGATATTGGAAATCCTGAAACGTACCCCAAATGCGATTGCGTTGTTCGCCAAATGTCCACAGGAATTACCAGCCAATAATTGGTATCAGCGCCGAGGGTTTATGTGTGAAGGCGAAGAAATCACCAAAACGGGCAGAGTGTTGAAGCTGTGGCGGCTCCGACTTTAATCTATTGCGCTGGTGGCAATCGCCGCCTATATGAAATCGCTACGGCGGCAGGGTTTCTGTATGGTAGCCAACTACCCGAAACCATCTATGGTCCGTTGTATTTTGCCGATCAAGACTGGCGCAAACCAAACCGAGCTGCTTATATGACGGCCCTGGCCCGACATCGGCCCCACATGGCAACGGTTTTGGATTGGGAGCAAGAGGAACAACTGCCAGAAATGTTGGATTGGGCCGAGGAAGCCGCGCAATACGTGGAACGGGTGCTAATTATTCCAAAGGTGATTGGCGGCATAGGTAAGATTCCACGCCGTATCAATGGCCGTGATATCGTGCTGGCCTATAGCGTGCTCACGCGCTACGGTGGTACACAGCTACCAATTTGGGAGTTCGCGGGCTGGCCCATTCATCTGCTGGGCGGATCTCCCCAGGCGCAAATGGAAACATGGCACTATCTGCGGTGCATGACTGAAGTGGCTAGCACAGATGGAAACTACATGCAGAAAATGGCTCTGCGATATTGCCAGTACTGGATGCCCGGCACAGCACAGTATGCGATTAATCGCTGGTGGCCCACTCTGCACGAGGCAAATCAAGGTCGCTGGGAAGGGGATGCACCATACGAAGCTTTTCGTCGTAGTTGTGAAAATATTATAGAGGCATGGAAAAACATTGAAAACTAATCTACTGCTCGGCATGTATCTCTCCGCCATCATAGCTGCCAACCTAATAATAACCACGTTTGGCCCATCTGCCAGTATCATTACCGCCCTGGTGTTCATCGGCCTGGATATCACCGCCCGTGATGCCCTACATGAAGCCTGGCATCATGACCAGCTATGGCTGAAAATGGCGCTACTCATCGGGACTGGCTCGCTACTCTCGTATTTGGTGGAAGCTGGAAGCGCCCGCGTCGCCGTAGCATCATTTACGGCCTTCGCCGGTGCGGGGATAGCAGATACCATGATTTACACCCTGCTAAGTAAACGATCCTGGATGGTCAAGGTCAACGGTTCTAATCTGGTCAGCGCAGCCATTGACTCGCTGCTCTTTTCACCACTGGCTTTTGGCGTTATCCTGCCAGTGGTTATTATAGGACAGTTTGCTGCCAAAGTAATTGGCGGGGCCGCGTGGTCATTGATGCTCGCGCATCGTGTAATGGTGACAGAATGAACCTGATCCTATCCCTAGCCATCGCTTTCTCCCACTACAGAGGCAGTATCTATCTCGACGCCCTCTGCCCCGGTCCCGAACGCGCCGCCGTGGTAATTGAGAATCACGGGGATACGAAGCTGGCGGGCTATGCCAACTGGTCAATTTACGAAGTTTGCGGTCCCGGCTGCTACGGCATTTTTACCCGTCCGTTTAACCTGGTGCCCCACAGCCATGAGATCATAGAGTACCGGGCCGCTGTGCTGGATAGGGTGGATTTTTACCTACTCGAGTCCGATAAGGCGCCGTATTTCACGGCGTTCAAACGCAGTAATAGTTGTGAATGAAAGGAAAAAGGGGAATATGAGAAGTACATTAAAGTTGACCGGGTGTTCTGTGTATTGGGTAATAGTGGGGGTTGTTTTGCTGGCCGGCATTACCACAGCTTATCTATTCATCCTTCCTACCTGGCGCGGGCTGGAAACCAAAAGCTTCCAACAGTCCTACGGCTTTGTACAGAGCAAGCAAACGCTATTGCTACAACTGGCATCGGATTACGATAAGTTGGACGCGGAGATTAAGGTGCTATCCGGCAATAGCGATAGTCAGCCAACTATCGACGCCAAGAAAGTGCAACAGGTAGCCATACGAAACCGCATGAAACAGGAAGCGTCTTTGATTCCTGCCGATCAAATCCCACCGTCCATTCTATTTTATTTACGGTAAAAGGAGCCAAAACCATGAAGCGATTATTTATCTTGTTAGTTGTCCTGTTATCCGCCTGCTCTGGACAAGAAACCGCCGATACCAGAAAAGTACAAGATCAGCAGGCTATCTATGCGCAAACTCAACCGATTCCGGCATTTCAGTGGAGCCGGGACCGTGATACCTTAATCCAGATTTACAAGGCTAAGAACGAGGCTAATGCCACCTGGTCAGTTATTACCAGTCAGGGAACGGGAATGCCTATCTATATTTGTCCTTCTATCGGCTTTCCGCTACCTGCTGACACACAACTTACCAACGGCCTACAGCAATTGCAGGGTCATAGTGCCGGGACTATCGTTGAACAGGCCGAACCCAACGGGTTGTTTTCTAGCAAGAATACCGATGCTACTTATATTCTCTGCGTGCGGCTCGATGGTTCTATAACGCCAGTATATACGGAACAGAAAGTAACTACCTTTCCCTATGCAGTCAAAATTGTGAATGGAGTTATTGTAGATGCGGAAGGGTCGGGGCCGAGTATTAAATTGGATATTAAGAGGTAGAAAAAATTATGCTATCCCAAACCGCAGTGGCTTTCCTCGGTATCGACACCGATCATGGCCCGGAGGTTTACGAAATCACAGATTTGAATCACCCGCACCCTGGCCGGGCCAAAATCCCCCAGGTGAAGGCGGCTAGATTCGTGGAGATATGCCAGGCAACCATTGATGTGCTTCAGGCTATTAATGAGTTATTAGAAAGCGAGGAATAAAATGCCCTCCCTCCCAGGATTTCCCATTTACGGCCAGATAACCACCGGCAACAAACGTTATCCTGTTGATCTGCAACCTGGCACCGTCGCCACTATCACGCTGACAGAAAAAACGGGCGACATCAATATTTTGCTGTTAAAAGATAATCAGGTGGTGGCCCAATCCGAAAAAGATAAATTGCAGGATGACCAGATTGTCTATGCTGTCGAAGGGTCAGGGTTATATCAAGTAAAGGTAGCGCCTTTCGGCTC
>ERZ1292644.1823-Hain-H14-01um-R2-1823-length-10397-cov-4_pt1 | contig 10397 bp, 5 predicted proteins | sample MGYA00564402_ERZ1292644 | MGnify/ENA primary metagenome ERZ1292644 (study PRJEB36523, sample SAMEA6512644) | groundwater metagenome | collected 2019-01-09 | study: AquaDiva: Metagenomics assemblies of 32 groundwater samples | reverse complement strand
GAGTTTCAGCCACATAAAGATAAGTGTTTTTGCCGAGATCAGTATAAAAATCCAGCCCGTGAGGTTGTTTTAAGTTCTCAAGGATAATAACTTTATCTTCAGCTTTACCGTCATTGTCGCTGTCTTTCAGCATCAGAACCTTCCCGGTCTTGGTCTCGCTTACAAGCGCCCTGCCGGCCGGATCAAAAGCAATGACTCTGGGATTTTCAAGGTCTTTAGCAAAAATATCAATCTTAAACCCGTCCGGAAGTTTAAGAAAAGGAAGCGATGAATCGTCTATGTTAGTCGGCTGGGGTGTTTCAATTGGGGGAACATTATAACCGATAATTTTTTTAAATAAGTAAACACCGCCAAAATAAAGACCGGCCAGCGCTAAAACAACTACGGCTGATATTGCAATGGCTTTTTTATTGCTAAACATGATCTAATATTACCTAAAAATAAGAACTTTTCAAGCTTATTTTTGTTCTGCTATTTTTACCATACGCATTATCTCCAAGCTCTTATTTCCCTGTTCAAGCGCCATTTTAAGATAGGGAAGAGCCAGTTTGTAATCCCCCTTCACAAAATAAGCCGTTCCTGTTAATGCGCTTATTTCAGGGTTATCAATAGTGACAAAATATTTATTTATCATATCCAATGCCTTGTCCGGCCTGTTAAGAGCGATCTGTATATAAGAATACCTGATAATATATTCGGCCGTAGAATAAAAATCTATAACCTTGAGGAAATTATTCCCCGCTTCCTCAAGCCGTCCTTGTTTCAAATACAGCTCCGCCAGGTTTATATGGGAATTTATGGCATCTGAATTAAATTCTAAAGATCTTTTATATTTTTCTTCGGCTAAAACATAATCTCCGTCATGGTCGGCGACAACTCCCAACAAATTCTGAAGATGAGAATTATCCTCATATATGCTTCCGGCTATTTTGAGCTGTTCTTTGGCCAAATCCCATTCATCAGCTCTTATATGCACACCGGCCAGCGCCGTTCTTGTTATTAAGCTGTCCGGAGATTCTTTTACGGTTGCGTAAAACAATGTCCGGCTGTCATGCCAGTCCTTATTTCTTATAAATGTCCTGGCGCCGTAAAAAGCCAGGATCACCGCCAAAAGACCATAAGCCGCCTTTGCGCCCCATTTTTTATAATCGTAAATTTTAACCAAAACGAGGGCGGCAACAATCGTAAATCCAAAAGACGGAAAATACATCAATCTTTCTCCCATTATAGTTCCTATCTGTTTCACCAAATTGGAAATAATCATATAGGGAAACAGGAACAATGCCGCGCTGAAAGAAAGTTCTTTGCTTACTTTTTTATAAAAAACAATAATAGCAACCAGCAAAGCAAAAATTAAAATGCCAACAATGGATTCAACGGAAACAAAAGGACTTCTGATCACTTTTATGGCATTAAAGGAATAATCAGCCGAAAGATGAACCGGCCATATTAACTTTTCAAGATACAGGTACAAAACCTTAAATGCCGTAGAAATTCTTTCCGAAAAAGATACGAATCTTAAAGGATTCTCCGCCATGGTTGCCGTAACATCTCCCAGAAAATAGCCGCCTAACGCCTTATATCTTAACAGCGCATAAAATCCCAACGGTAAAGAGAAGAACCATAATTTTTTAAATGAATCCCAAATTTTTATATCTGAAAAAACAACGCTAATATAAAAAATTATCGGCAACACCATTAAAGCCGACTCTTTACTTAACAACGCCAGTAAAAACGACGCGGCGCTTAGGATTTTATTGTTCTTAATAAAAAAACAAATGCCGGCAACACCAAATAAAAACGACAAAAGCTCCGCTCTGCCAACAATGGAAGTTACGGCTTCGGTGTGGATGGGATGGGCCAAAAATAACAAAAAGACCGCGTAAGACAGAAACTTTTTCTTAAATAAAAAATTGACCAGCCAAAATACCAGAAAAGAACTGACGGCATGAATGATTATGTTGACTATATGAAAACCAACCGCTTGTCCTGAGCTTGTCGAAGGAGCGAACAAACTATTTACATAATGATTAATTGCGTAAGAAGCCATTGTCAGGGGACGGTAAAGTCCGGTTTTGGACATATTCTGGTGGTAGGGTGATATAAACAGATCAAAAAAATTACCCGCATATTTAACATCGGGCCTATTTTGAACAACAGAAACATCATCAAAAACGAAATTGCCAAAAATACCGTTGCCAAAGACCGCAAACGACAAAACGAATGATAACAAGAAAACTTTAAAAAGGGTCATTTTGAGAGTTCGCGGGCAAGTTCTTCCAATAACTTGCCGGTTCCAGGGTCCAGATTGGTCAATTCAAGGCCTTTTTGAACATCTTGCCGAGCCTTTTCTTTATTATTAAGCGCGATATAGACAAGCGCCGAGTTATAATAAACGCGAGGGTTGTTTGGAATAATCAATTTTAGTTTTTCTATATTTTCAGCAGCTTCAGAAAAATTTCCCCGTTGAGCATATATAACTGCCAAATTTTGATATGGATAATAAAAATTTGGATCAATCTCTATCGCTTTTTCGTATAGTTTAATTGCCCCGTCAATATCCCCTCTGGCTTGTAAAATGGTTCCTAAATTGTAATTGGGCTGCGCAAATATACCTCCTTGAGAAGCGGCGATCTTGTAATATTTTTCGGCGTTTTCCATATCTTTTTTATTGTAATAAATATTACCCACATTATTATTTATTCTCACGCTATCAGGCTCATATTTTAGAATATCCAGATAAAAAGCAAGAGAATTGCCCCAAAGAAGATTGCGCTGAATTGACTGATAAGAGAAAAAGAACAGATAAGCGACAAGCGCAGCAGAAAAAAGAAAGTGTAAAATAGAAAGTTTTTTGAATTTTAAGAAATCAAATAATTTTACCAGATAAAAAGCGACAACAACCCAGAAACCTATCATCGGTAAATAGAGCCAGTGTTCATATATTTCCGCGTTAATCGGCGTAATTCCGGAAACCATCGCCAGTCCGACAAAAAACCAGCCCCAGCCAAAGAACCAAACTTTGACATCGGATGCCGCTAATTTATTCTTGCGGTATAGAAAAATACCGACAGCAATAATAGTTGCCACTATCATAGCTCCCAACCAGACCGGCCACTGGAACAAAGATGTATGGACAATTACGCTTCTCTCCATATGCAAGCCGATGGGAACAAATAAGAGGCGAAAATAATCAACCAAAACATGTATAAAAGTAAACAAGCGGTAAATAAGATTTTCCGAATATAAGTTTGGCGTGATATAAAAGTTCAGAGTGTTTTGGAAATTAAGTACGGTAAGCCGCAAAATCCCGTAGACGGCAACCACGGCAAAGTAAGGCAAGGCCTCTTTAAAAGAATTTATAACAGCCGTTAAGAACCTGTCTTTTGATATAAACGATACATAGAACACCATCAAAAGGGCCGGAAATATAATCCCCGTCTCCCGACTCAAAATGGCTAAAACTAAAGCTGTCAAAGACAGAATTTTAAACACCGCTGATCTACCTGTGGATAAACGACATTCAATGTCGTTTATCCACAGGTAGAGGGCAAGAAGCATAAAGAAGACGGACAGAGGATCGCCGCGGCCGGCTATATACGAAACCGCTTCGGTGTTAAGAGGATGAATAACGAATATTAAAGCAGTCAAAAAGGCAACCCAACGGCCGGATATTTTGACATCAGATGTCTTACGGACATCTGATGTCGTTAATACCATATTCAATAAAAGAAAAACAATAACCGCGTTGGCGATATGGATAGAATTGCTTACCAAATGCCAAAGGAAGGGTTTTGCTTCAGATATAACCCAGTTAAGAGCGAAGGTAAAGAAAAGGAACGGCCGGTAATAATTACTCTGGAGACCGACTCCGGCCAGAGTATTATGCGTAAGCCAGAATTTTATATTATCCCAGCTTATCGTGTGGACAAAATTATTATTTATTATCCAGTCATCGTCGTCCCAAAATAATTGATTGTTTAGGTTAAAAGAATACACAAAAAAACCAACAACTATCAGCGTAATAATGAATAAAGCTGTTGGATTTTTGACAATGTTTAACCTAAACATTAAGGTAGCGCCACTGTGGTTTTGCCGATACACTGTTTTTCAAAAACCTTGACATAGCCCCCTGTGGTTACAAAATTTCCTTTTTGATCCACCAGCCGCCCATACTGTATCTTTGCGGTTATGTCGTATGTCTTGGATTTGGGATTCTCCGGCAAAAATATTCCCAACAAACTTTCCCCGTTTGGAATAGGGATCTTGTTAAATATATTCGGCCCAACTGATATATTATCCTGTGGAGTTACCGTCCAAAGAACATTCCTTCCGGGATGATCAATTCCTTTATAAATAAATAACGCGTCCTGATTATCATAAGTATTATGATTCAGAAATTTTATCTCGCCTTTCAATTCACAAGAAGCGTCGGCCAGGAGCAAGGACCACGGCACTGTTTCACCTATAAATGTTGTTCTGCCATCACCGGTAGGAAGCGGAACTTTTGAAATATTCGGCTTTGGTGAAGAAGAAGGTGTTGGCGACTCTACAACAACCGTAGGACTGGGGGTTTCATCTGCGATGTTTTTTTCGCTTGTTTTGTTTGAAAAATAAAATACGGCGGAAATCAATACTACGACTAGTGAAATTGAAGAAATTATTGTGTTTTTCATTGGCATATACTATCAAAAAATTTTGGTAATTTCAAGTCCCGTAAGCAAACCGAAACCCCCGCAAGAGCGGGGGTTTCGGTTACCATAGCCAATCTCATCGCAGATCAGCCAGATATATTTAACTACACGGATTTACCTTTGGAAGGTCGGACCGTACAACGGCACACTTCTCAAGACACCGGTTGTTGAAGGCGTGTCTAACGCACTTGTGCCTCCGTTATAGTCGCCTACCCAGTTGATCAAGCCAGCTTGATCATCCTGCAGAGTTACCTGGAAATAATCGGCAGCTCTGTTGGTTCCAGCAGCAACACCATAGTGTTGTGTCGGATTGTTCAACCTGATGCTGAAGGTTCTTGTATTACCTCCGGCAATTTCTATATCCTGACCGGCAAAGTCAAAGGATATGGAAGAATTGATATCCGGGTCAACTCCATAAGGTTTGTCTTGAGCAAACGATATGGTCTGGGATGTATCAGCGGCGCTCGGATCGTTAATGAATCGCAACGCGCTCGGACCGTCAATTACGACTCCGGTTTCATCCAAAATCGAGAAAGTCGTACTGGTTGTGGTATTTATTTCTGAATCACCAGAAGCTACTACCTCAAAGGCCAGAGAACCAGACCCCTTGTGTTCATTGTCAAATCTCAAGTTGGCAGTGTTAAGACCCATTGCCGTGATTGAGAATTTGAACACAGTCGGCGTACCAAGCAAGCTGTATGGCGTAGGCAAAGCAACCAACTCAATCTTCGGAAATATCTTATAGACATACTGGTCATAAGCTCCAGCTATCCACTTGATATTAGCGCCAGAACCATCAATAACCGTACCTGAACCTTCTCCAATAGCTCTAAACCCATTGGCCACGCTACCATTATAAGTATCGTGCAGATCCAGCGAGAATGAGACCAACGGACCAGCGGCTGTACCGGTTGTTTGACTGGCTCCTTCATCCTTGGTCTTCATATTAGCATTTACGGCTACATCCAAGCTTGAATCCTTTGGCACATAAGGCCTGTTTGGATCAGCGCTGCCCCAGGCAAAGTTCGCGGAAGCCGCGTTTCCAAATGACTGGGTTACAGTCAACATACTTCCGGCCTTGTTCTTGTATGTCAAGGAAACTTCTTTGACATTTGCGGCGGCATCAGTTCTTTCAGCGGCAACGGAAGCGCCAATCGTCAGTTTCTCAATATATTGGGCCTCATCCGTAGAGCTCAATCTGAATTTGGAAACCGGAGCATTTTGCTGGCCCCAGTATAAGGCGCCTTTTGCCGGACTGTCTGAAGATGTCGCTAAGGTCATTGAACCGCTATTCTTCACGGTCAATACTTTTGTCGGGGTTAGACCGCCGTTGACTGCAGCAGCGCCAGGATTTACGGTATTGGAATCAGAATCCAATGAAGTAACATCTCCGGTTGCGGCTATATCAAAGGCATATAAGTCACCGGCCGTGCCTGATGCCTGGTTATTGGACAGATCAACTCTGACCAACACTGTCTTAGATGTTCCGGCTGGAATATTCCAATCAAGATTACCGAAAGTGATTGTTCCTGTTCCGCCGGTACCTAATGAGTTGTTGGTGACTTTGCCGGTATCGGCAATCAAAGCGCCTCCGGATTCATACAACTCTACTGAAGAAGCCATATTTGCAACCGATATACCGCTATCGTTATCGGCATCAGGAGTACCTTCATCATAGGTATCTCCAGCAGTGTCTATGGTAACACCGGTGAGCTTAATGGTAGTTACTTTAAGAGCCGATGCCTGACTGGCGGCAAAAGTTATACCAACCGCATCAACATCTTTTGTGCCTCTGATCTTCGTCTGGCTGGCCGGCGCGCCGGCTAAGCTCAAAGTCAACGCAGAAGCGGAAAGCGTGATGTCAGGACCGGAAATATCCGCTCGGGGAACAATGTCAGCCGCGGCAACCGAGGTATTCGTACCAGCATACTTTGCCACCGTCACATCGCCAGCGTCATCGCTGTAGTCATCAAGAACAGCTCTGATTATGCTACCAGAAATTAATTCGGCTGCGACAAGTGAAGTGTCAATGTCTGCTGTAACTTTAAAGTTGTAAGTTACACCAGCGGCGAGGTCAAGAGTATCAGTGAATGATTCCTGAACACCGCCTCCAGCGGGACAGCTTACGGTATCATCGGCATGGTCAAATGCGGTAGCATCCTTCGGACCGATAACAACGCTGTTTGTGGCTTCGTTCGAAACTTTGAAGTCCGTAACATCGTCCCAATCCGCTTCGGTGGTTTCGGTGTCATAAGTACCGTCTCCGGCCTGGTCAGCGCAGAGAGTAAATTCTGTCTTTTTGATCTCAATGTTGGAAACAGCAGTCACTGAATACCTCAATAAGGTAACATCTTTTGCCTGTGTACCAACAGTAGAAGCTGAAGGACCATTGAATGCCAAGGTTAACGCTCCGCCCTGAAGGGTCAAAGTCGTGGCTTCAGAGGAAGCATCAAGAGTATTGGTACCCTCGGCCATACCATTGCCATACTGGTCTCCAATAGCCAAGAGATCTGAATTGTTCTCAAAATAGAGAATGACTGTCTCGTCTTTCTTTCCAGCCAGATCTCCATAAACTTTAAATGTGGCATTACCACCCTTGGCAATGGTGTATCCAGAACCTAAGTCAAAGACAACATAACTGTCTGTAGTAACTGAACCTGACCATTCCATTGCTCCGGTCTTTATTTTGATGTTGGTCAAATCAGCAGGCTTCAATGTTCCGCCATTCAACATTGTTAAACGCTTGATAGAAGCGGCTTCGGTGTTAGCCGTTAACTTGAATTCTGAAAGCTGGGCTTGCTTCTGACCCACGGTTGGGTTGGAAATTGAACCAACTTTGGCGGTATCAATAGTACCGGACGAAGCGCCAGAGACAGAAAAGTTATTACCATTCAAAGGCGTTCCCGATACGGCAGTTCCGCCAGTAGCGGCGGCGCTTACTAATTGAACATAGTTAACATCACCAGCTGTGGCTGCGGACATATCAGCAACTATAGAAAGGTCTTTTGAACCGCTCACAGCAATATTCAATAAGAATGTAATTTCGCCGGAAGAAGATGAGAATGACTTGCCTGAAGTCAACCTCTTGGCTCCCTCATAGACATAAATATCGCCGAAGTCAGCCGTTTGACCGGCGCCTAATCTCTTAATAGTCAATGTATTGACCGTGCCTGTACCGCTAACTCTAGCCATCAACATCTCAACTCCAACAGCATTTTTTGTAATTGTTTTGGCTGCCGGGTTGCCAGGGGCTAAGCTCACGGACAACGGACCTGTAGTCGGAGTTGAACAGCCTCTTACATACACAGGAACCTGGGTTACTGAAGTAAAGTCGGCTCCTGTGCCATAGAGGGCTTTTTCGGCCGCGTTGATGATGAAGACTTTCTTAAAGAAGTTCGGGTCATCTATAACGGCTTGCGCTCCGGAGGTGTTAACCCATCGGAGAACGGCAACATCCTCTCCGGTCGTTTCTAAACCGTAGACCTTCTCCTCTCCGTCAACTCGGAATAATCCGGAAGTTGGGAATGCATCTCTCGTTGCCGGAGAAACACTCTTCACCGCGGCGAATCCGCCAAGGTGACCGTAGAGTCCGAAGATCGCAGGATTCAAGAACAATCTCTTGTATCCCTGCTCATTGACGATATATACATCCGGATCGGAAGAACCGGCCGCGCTGATGGTGTTGCCTTCCGTAAGGCCGTAATCAGCCGGAGTTGCGCCCCATGCTACCGGAGCAGCAAGATACGCAACACCTGACAACGACAATACAGTCGTCATCGCGGTGAAAACCGTGAAGGCCTTCAAAAGGCGATCGCGGGTATCTTTTGATACTATATTCATTTTAATTTTATGTTTGCTCTGAACCGTAACTGTTCTATCTCTCATTGGAGGATAGATCGACAAGTTCCGATACAGAGTTTAATTACTATTTTATTTTTATCGTTTATTTTTCATTCACCTTATTCAAGGTCTTATTTTATCACCGTCGTTATTTACACTTAATTCGACCGGTAAATTATCGGCGGGGAATTTGTTTTGACTCAAGACCTTTGTTCGCAATTTAATTATTTCTTTCCTGCATTAGCTACATTGTTTGATTTTCTTTCTCCTGATTTTCAACGTTCACTCATTGGCTATCCGCTTCTGATAACGACGCTTGTCATTTCCAGAAGCGGCCAGCCCATTAATTAATATCGGCGACGAAATGCCAAAACAGCCGAAAAACGGCTACTCTTTAGTCAAATTAACTATTTCGTTCGTCATAAATATCTGTCTCTGCTAAGTATATCTGATGTTTTGACTTATTGATATTATCAAACTGGCTGAACAAGTCAACCATCATTAACACTAATTATACATGCTCTATCGCGGGCTACAAGTATGTCAATTGTGGATAAATAAATCAACCTAATCATTGACTAACATTACCCTGTTACCATAACCCCAGATAAGGCCATGAGCGGTGAGAGCCGGTGAAATATCGGAATTTGAGCCGGTTTCAATGCTCCAGAGCTGGTCTCCGTCGGGATTTACGCCATATAATTTGCCGTTTTGGGTGGAAAAGTAGACATTGCCTAAGCTATCTATGGCTAACTGCTTATTGATATAACCGTCGGTCTTAAACGGAGATGGCCATTTGGGTGTCAGGTCGGATTTATTCAAAGCAAAAACCTGTGAACCTGAAGCGGGGTTAAGATTATTATTGAAACTATCGTGGCGGCTATGTAATCAACTGGAGCAATATCATTGGCGTTGATGATAGAACCGCCGGACGGAATGCTGAACAACTTAGGTCCGGCCGAAGAGTAAGTAATGCCGGTTGTTTTGTCGTATGAAGGGTCAGTCGGCGCGTTGTCGTAGGCGTCAGTGTAGAATAATTCTGCCGGCCATAATTGATTTCCGTTTTCAGAATGAGCATTGAAAAACTGGTGGCCGCTAATATACTTTGCCACGATAATAGCGCCGTCCTCCAAAATAACCGGAGCAAAATCATAAAAACCGGGGCCGGTTATATTATTTTTGAGTTCGCCGCCAGAGTTTAAGGATTGAAATTGGCTATTTGGGCTCAAATTAGTAGTGAAATGAGCGCCGCCATCATAAGAAACAGTAATATTTTGAACTCCTCCGCTTTCATTATAGATCCACTTTTCAGTACCGTCGGAATTAAGAGCCGTAACCGGACGAAATCCGTCTCCCGCAAGACCAAAATAGACCGAGCCGTCCGACAGTACGGCCGGAGTTCCAACGCTTGTATTGCTGGGGAAAGCGTAAAACCAATTTTCAGAGCCGGTTTTATCTACACTGTAAAGATTTGCCGTTGAACCGCTGAATGCTCCAAAAAACACATCGCCGCCTTTGCTCACAACCGGCTGGCTGACTACTCCGCTCACTTCAAATTCCCAGCTTATGGTCGCTGTCGGACCGGGACCGGCTATACCAGGCATAAAGGAAGTATGATACTGGTCCTTACCGAACATCGCCCAGGCGTTGATGTCTATGGCGATTGGAAAACTAACCGTCGCAATATTTGACTGCGGACTAACGACATCGGGTGTCGTTATGTGGATAACTTTAAGAGCAAAATATAGCGTCTGGCCATATTCGTAGGCAATATCAAATATAGCGCTTTGAGATGCTCCATCTTGTCCCACGCTCGGCAAACTTGAACTGGCCACTTGTGCGGCGGCAGACCACCAGCTCACG
>ERZ1292644.1820-Hain-H14-01um-R2-1820-length-10404-cov-6_pt1 | contig 10404 bp, 13 predicted proteins | sample MGYA00564402_ERZ1292644 | MGnify/ENA primary metagenome ERZ1292644 (study PRJEB36523, sample SAMEA6512644) | groundwater metagenome | collected 2019-01-09 | study: AquaDiva: Metagenomics assemblies of 32 groundwater samples | reverse complement strand
ACAAAGCGATATCTGTTCCCAGTGCCAGTTGCAGCTGGCAGAGTCGCTGCATAGCCAGCTACGGCATCAAAGGTCACTGTACGGAAGGCGTGTGCCGATGCACTAACCGTAAACGCCGCCGTTGTTGCGACAAGGGCACTCTGAATAGCGTTGATGCCAGTCTTCTGGCGCTCTCCAATGTGCCAGTGGATTGCACCAACAGTCGATGACTTGACGGTGGACCAGCCAACTGGCAACACGATAGCGTCAGATGCCGTTGGTGCGGTGCTGGTAAAGGCACCAGCGGTCTCACTGAGATAGAGTGGATCACCAACAGTTGTCGCGCCTGAGGTATCAAGGTTCAGGGCAGATTTCCCACCCTTGAACACATAGCCCTTAGCGTTATTGGCGATGGCATTCAGCGTGACGTAGACGTCTATGTGCGTAGACGTATTAGCGTCTGCCAGTACAACGTTTGGTAGAGCCTTGGTTACATCATAAGTGACGCCAACAGCTACAAGCTTGTCTGCGGCGATAGACGCCCCACTCTCGTTGTAGACAGGGATACCGTTAAATTTGTATTTAAGGTTGACGAAGCCTCCAGCAGAGACTGTACGCTTGCCTAACCTGATTGTAGAAGGTCTTGGTGATGCCATGTTAGTATGCTCCTGTAGCCGGGGTGTTTACCGGCGCTGAACTGGGGACCCCCTCTGGAGCCCCCAGCAGTCAGTAAGTTGTTGAAAGATGCGCCTACAGCTGCCACAGCAACTGAGCGCCTATATTAGTCGATAGCTGCAGCCCCGTTGATGTGTGGATAATTAAGCCACACAGAAAGGCTATTGGTAGAATCAGCAGCCAATGCAACCATACCGATAATGGCGTCACCAGCAGCATCTGCATCATCCACTCGTCCAGCTGTTGACGTAAGGTAGAGCTGCTTGTCTGCTGCGACAGTAGCACTGTCAGCGGTGCCCTTGCCGTAGATCTGGACCCAACCAAAGTCGGTTGCGGCGTCCAGCGCTCCCAAGGCAATACCCACAGGACCAACATTGTCGTTGGCGGCTAGCGTCCGTATGACAGCATATGTTACGGTGTTGATATTCACAACATCCTCTGCAACAACAGATGCAACTCCTTTGCAGTACATATACTCGTTCCCGTTAATGTCCTTCTGACGATGACCAAGCGGGAACTTCTTATTTGCGACGCCAGCATCAATGACGTCAAACCATTCAGCCATAATAATTCTCCTTATAGGCCATGGCGACCTACATAAAACCCATGGCTCCCCAGTTAAACTGGTAGGATCTCATGGAGGGCGGAGATTTCGCGTATGCGGGGCTCACCACACCCAGCAGCGCTTATTACTAAGCAGCTGCTACCCGGTTGGGCCTATGTAATTGTGAGAGGGAAGTGCTTACGCGACTTCGGAGGCGGGATCGAGTCTTAGCTTAGCGTCTTCAAGATACTGCAAGGCGGCTGCGAACAACTCTGAGTTCTCTCGTAGCAGACCTATTGCAGTGTTACACGGACTGCAAAGGAGTCCTCTTATTTGACCGGTCTCGTGACAGTGGTCAACGTCTAACCGACCGGACTTTCTAGTTGACGGCTCCTGGCAAATCTTGCACAGACCTTCTTGCTCATCAAACATGCGCTCGTATTCTGCATATGAGAGGCCGTAATTTTCGAGCAAGGACCGTTTGAAGGCGTTTAGAGACGCTCTTTCGCGGTTTCTCTTTTGCCAGTCAACAGATGTTTGTATTGACCTTTGTCGATTCTTTTCTGAGGCGTGATACCAGCGCTTTGCGGCTTTCCTGTTTGGTTCAGGATTACGCCGCCGCCGTTCACTAGTATCTAGTTTGTGGCAAGATTTGCAGCGGCGCCCGGATGTAGCGTAGAACTCCGTGCACGCCTTTTCCTCACCACAATCCGAGCAAATCTTGGTAGCGACCATCACAAGCATTTTACCATAACAGTCGCTACCAAGCAACTACACCTAGTTCAAGCCATCAAGCTTGAAAAAGATGACCCAAACGCCATCTGTTAGTAACGACGATTTGGAGAGCCGAGTACACGAGAAAATAAAAGGCATTTTGCCCATTAACCTGCTGCACGTCGCCCTCATCCCGGAAGTACTCACTGGATACAACGACCTTTAAGTTCTTCGGGCTGAGGAAGTACACGATGGTGCCGCCACGGTGCGAGAAGATGTACTTCGCACCCTTGAAGGCCAGGGTCTTGAAGCCCGAGTCAGCGTCATCAACACCTACGAAACGCTGCATCGACTGCAGCTGTGACTCGTAGAGTGCATGGCTGGCTGAACCCGAGAGCAGCATGGTGGGCATATTGGCTTCACCAGAGCCCTTAGAGCACGAATCGAAGAGCTCAGTCATTGCGGCTTCCATGTCGCTGCCGTCAATGAAGCTATCAAAGACGTTCTTGAACCACGTCTCAGTGCCGCTGATAATACCACCAACGGTGCCAGTACCATCGCTGGTAACAAGATCACTCAAACCGTTCACCTCTACACCTCCGCCAGTAGACGTAGTGAAGAGGTACTGCTCGATGAGGTCATCGTGTGACGCCAGGCCATTTTCAATGAGCTGGCGGGTGAAGACGATCTTCGCGTTCTCGCTCGGGGTTTTGCTATCGTCGCCTTTTGTCCAAGTGATCGGGACATTCAGCTGCGCGATGTTGTACTCGGCAGCCGTCAGGACTTCAGTCTTGACAAGTGATGCCGTGTCCTGATCACCGGTCATTACGGCCGCGTCAGGGTTGGAGCGGTAGTCGATGGGGACCTGAATGGTCTCACCGAGAGGCTCCCTACTAATAAAGCCCATCTTCTCCATACTCTTCAACGCAGGGGCTGCGAACCAGTTGTTGTGGGCTCGCTTGTTCTCTGCGATGATGGCTGGATACGCCGACGCCTTGATTTGACTCGTTGTTGTTACTCGTGTTTCTCAACACGGAACTGGGCATTTCTGCCAGTTTCTTACGGTTCGTGTTCCCGTAAGACCCGACTATCGCATCTCCCGCGTCCTGAGTTCGCGGGGTCTCTGGGTTTAGTCTGTCAGCGTGGTCAGCTTCTATTTATGAAGCGCCTTCGCCCTTGTTGGCATCACAGCGTTCAAGTAAAATTACCAGAGATTTTTAGCACACTCGTTACCGAGTGGGACATCCTGTATAAATGTCTAGTGCCATAGTGTTAACTCCTATTGAGTTACAGGAAAGTTAGGTTCTCCCTAATTGACGGTAGGGTTATCCGATTCACACAGATAAGAACTCACTGACCCGTAGTTCTGAAGGGAGTTACTTTCGAGATACTTGGCTAACTTACGCGCTCTGTCGGGATTATCTCGAAGCATCCCGGCCGCGACATTACAATTGGCGCACAGGAGCCCACGGACACACTTGCCACATGACTTTTCACCGGGGCAACATTGGTGATCGTGATCAATTCGTGGTGGGGTTTCTTCTGTGAAAGCGTCACCGCACGCAGCACAACAATGGCGCTGATCTTCTAGCATCTCGTTGTAGCGCGGTTCCGTGAGGTTGTATTTCTTGAGCCGACCGGCTTTGATGGTTCGCTTTTGCAAGTCCCTGGCTTTTTCTGGATATCGTTCGCGCCACCTGCGATTGGACTCTACGCCCCATCGATGCGACCAGTCTGGGTGCTCTTGATGATAGCGCTTAGCACGGGCTATCTCTTGCTCGCGGTTACGCACATACCAGTCGTGAGCTACAGCCACTTTCTCTGCAGGGTCGCGTTTAGCAGCAGACGCTTTGGTGCGTTCCCGACTGCACGGTTTGCAATAGTGTTGAAGGCCGTCTTTACTGCGCTTGCCCTTAGAAAACTCAGCGAGTGTCTTTTCTTGCTTGCAACCGGTGCAGTATTTCATAGTAGAATCAGGAGCGCTGAGAGCCCAGTGCCCTGGGTAGCGCTCCTGCAAGCAGGCTGCGAAGCAGGTGCTTATGTCGCATGTTGGAAGAAGGGGCTCCAAGGGGGTTAGAGCTAGAGGCTGTGCGACTTTAGCCTCGTAGTATCTATTATACCACGGCGGGGTTAGTTAGCGCTAGTATTTCTTACTATGGCGCTTGGCTTTGCTAATCTCTATGGCAGCAAGTTGGCGCTTGGCCTGTTCTTCGGTATCGTGCTCGCCAAGCTTCCGCTTACCGTCGCTCGTCAAAACTATCCACTTCCCACGCATTCGTTTAATCATTAGCGGACCAAGCCTCTTTCCCTAAGCTTTTCCCTAATCACCTGATCCATGCTCTGGGGCTCCTGCTCGGTGTTAGCGCGGACAGTGGAGACCGGTGCGGAGGTGGATATGGGGCGGCGCTTCATCTCGGCCAGAACCTCTGAGCGTACTGTGTTCCGGTCGGAGGTGAGGCGTTCGCGCTCTTTCCCAACGAACTCCTGATAAGCGCGGACGTAGGCACCTTCTAGGGTAAGCTGGCGATCGGTCTTGAGGAGCTCGATGACACGGGGCTCCACATCTGCGAACTTGTCCCACTTGCGGGCAGCAGCTATCTGGCTCTCAACCTGGGGAACCATCTGCTCGTAGTGAGCCTGTTGGCGATAGCGCTCCTCAAGAGGGGCGTAGCGCTCAGCCATACGTGCCTCGGCCTGCTTGACGGCTTTCTCTTCAACCTGGCGAGCGAGCCATTCGTCACGCTGGGCGAGGCCATCCAGAGAGTAGACCTTGGAGCCGTCTGAGAGTGTTTGGTCAGGCTGGGGCATCCCGGAGTGGTCCAGGTAGGCCTGCTTGGGCTGCTGTGAGGGCTGGCCAAGTTGTGCACCGCCAGAGCCTTGGAGCTGCTGAATCCAGTCGAAGAAGGGCTTGTAGGCCGGGAGCTGCGCGAGCATACCCAGGAACTCCTGGGGGCGACTCTCCATGACTTGCTCGAACTGCGCCACGCGCTGGAGACGGCCCTCGTAATCCTGGACTTTGGCTTCGACGGGTTGGAGCTTTTCCTTGGTCCAGGTGCCTTCAAATTCCTTGGTTAGCTTGTCGCGCTCGTCGCGCTGCGCTTTCTCAACTATCTTTTTAACGCGACTGTATGGGATCCGGTTCTCACGGCCGGTTACTCCCGTGGTCGGGATGCCCCACTTCTTTGCGAACTCATCGTTGATGGAGCCCTGGGCGCCTTCCTGCGCCGTTTCGTCAGCTTGCCCTGGGGTGGCCTCCGTTTGGGTCTCTGTCGTGTCTCCTGCGGTCTCTGAGGCCTCTTGTGAGGTGTCTGTAGAGACGTCTGCGCTGGCGTCTGGGGCATTTGCGTCATCCACTGCGTCCATTACAACTTCATCATAATCGCTCTGGCTGTTCATAGGAGATTCCTTAACGGAGGGGGACCGTTGTAGCTAACGTGCTACGACGACCGGTTGGTGGGAATGTACTTACTATTGTAAGTACTGCTGCTTGTACAGCTTAGTTATCTCCTCTTGCTGTGCACGGGTCATAGGCAGGACCTGGCGCTCCGTGCGTTCGTAAGCGAGGATGTGCTCACGGTAGATGACGAGCTCACGTGCTGGCGTCTTGGCTTCCATGTCGTTGGGAATTGGTTTGGGGGCAAAGTGGAATATGATGGCGTTTGCGTCAGTGGTGACCGTGTCCCCAGCTTGTTCGTTCGTGGTGACACCGAGTGGAACGCCGCCTCTCAACTTAAATTCCCAATCTATCAAGGTTATTGGGTCTGTTTTATGCTCGATATGCACTCAGGTTCCTTCACCAATTGGCGTTGGTTATATGCTGCGACGCTCCGCAGATGCTTCCGCACAGCAACGGTGGGGTTGTCCCCTTCCACCATCGCGCGAAGCGTGACGCTTGGCTTAAAGACCACAACCTTGTGGGCTTTGCTATATGAGGGCTCACGGCTTAAGACGAAGGGTATGCCGCTTAGGATACGCACTCGCATCAGGCGTGGCGGTTTCTCAACTACACGGAAGGTCCCAAAGCCTTGGATAGTCACGTAATCGCCACTCCGGAGCGCCTGGGTCATTGCCTGACGAATAGCACGGACTATTTGGTAACCCACCTTGGGGCGCCTGGTTTTGCTTAGGGGGATGTCCAAGAGCTCGTGTAGGTCGAGAGCGAGCTGAGTCCAGAAGCTATCGAGCTTGCAGCGACTGTTGGGATAGTAACCAGTTTTACTGCCCATCGGTGGTGTTAAGGTGTCCACATAGGATTTCTGTAACACCGGCTGTCGTTGTACTAAGGTTGGCAGCAGACTGTATATTACCGTTGCTCGTATAGGTATACGTATATGGGTAATAATAGGGTATGTAATTACTGGTATGTTTCTTCCATTCACGTTTACAATCGACACAAAATGCAGCGTCACAGCAATCGCAGTATTTCATGTTCTCGTGCTTACAGTCGGTGCAGCCGTTGTGTTTACAACTCATAACTAGTTATCTCCTTATTGCTCGTCTAACTTCTTGTCTTTCCTAATGCCAGACCAATGGACATTATAACTGCGCGGCGTGTCTTCGGCCTGCACCCACCCATGTTCGTTGCAATAGCGCTTAAGCGCAGTCTTAGTATCAAAGCGTAGAGGTTTATGTGATAAATGGCGGAATTCGGTCCTGTCTGGCAGCTCGTCACCAACGACACCAAAGCCTGCGTACCGAGGTTGGAAGGGGCACTTACCAATGCCGTGCTCTGATTCGCTTATGACCTCTTCAAAACAGCGCTTACACTGCATTACTGCCCTCCTCGACTCTCTGTGCGATCATTCACCTTTGGCATACTGGTCCATGTGGGATTGGCGTCTCCTGTGCTCGGCGGCGTCGGTAAGGGCATATTCACGGGTCCTGGTGGCATCTCAGGCGCCAGATCGCTTGGCATACCATCAGGCATGGGAGGTGGAATGGGAGGCGTTACTGCGGCTTCAATGAGCTTCTTGGCATCCTCAATTTGCTTCAAGGTAGGCGCTTGACCCGATGGCATTGTGAAGGCCAAGGTAAGTGGGTTCATCAAATCCTCGGTGCCTGTGAGACGGAGGCTCAGGTTGGGCGGATCAGGCTGCTTCGGCTCAGGCTTCCTAATGACCTGCGCAGGATCTAGGCCATGTAGGGTAGCGAGCTCCTTTAGAACGGGCTCCAGGTTAAGCCAGCCGCTCTTAGCAGTGAAGTTGATGAATTCTACAAGCATCTCGATACGCTGCTTGGTATCCAGCAGGACGGTGCTGTCTGCAAGGATGGAGTAAGCCAGGGTTGCGGAGATAGCCGGTGAGAAGCCCTCTCCAAAGGATTCCGGGTCCTCATAAATGGCAAGCAGACCGCCCAAGACCTCCGCGATACCAAGGAAGAACCTGCCCACCTTCGCGCGTTCGCGGCTTAGACGAACCTGGCGATCTCGGGAAAGCGCTTGAACCTCCGCTTTGGTCTCAGTCTGCGCAGCGACCGACTGGTGCTCAACCTGCCAAATCTCGGAGAGGTCTGACTTGGCGATCCGGTCAAAGACAAAGTTCTCCTGCGGCATGGCACTGCGCTGGATTTCGCCTATGACATTTGCGCCCTGGCCCTGAATGGGAATCATGCCCTGCCAAATGCCGCGCATCAGATTGTACTGGACAGCTGGGTCTACACGATTCACGTCAAACCAGCGGATCGGGATTGAGTGCTCTCGCTGCTGGATCATCTGGGTGCGGGAGCGGTTGATCTCCTCGACCTGGATACGGCCAATAGCGCTATCCGAAGGTGGAATGGGTTCATCTGAAATATAGGTGAGAGCGAGCACGCGGATAGGATAGCGCAAGGCGCCCAGGAGCTGCCCGGTCTCTTCATTCGGCTGCTGACCCTTCCAAGGTTCATCCACCACGGGCTCTTCCTGGTTAGCCAAGAAGATAATGTGATGGATAGTCGAGAAGGATTTGGCTGTGGTATCGAACTGGAACTCTTTGTAGAAGACCTCATCAAACTCTACAAGTCCCTCGCTCAGTGCGGTCTTTTCCTGTGAGCGGTCGTCAGACAGGGCGTCTTCGTGGTTGCGAACAGCGCCTACATATTTCTCGCGCTGGGTCTCATCTAGTTTGAAGCGCGCAGCAGCTTCAGCCCAGGTAATGCGTCCTGTGCGACCTACCCACGGGGCGTTGTCGAAATCAGAGCCTGTGAAGGAGAGTGGCCAGAGGAAGTCTGTGGGGCTCACACGAGCCACGCAGTAGCGGGAGTCGATAACCTTGGGGACCGTCTCCATGGGAACTGGTTCCCCATTGGGCAGAGCCCCGGTTTCCATAATAAAGCGCTGGATTTCTGGGGGGAACGCAGCGATATCGATAGCAGGCATCTCAACAGGTTCGGTGAGCGCTTCTCTGGAAACAATGACAACACCAATGCCTGCTGCGTTGATACAGTCTGGCATGACTTCGTCCATGGCCGTCTCAATCCCGGACTTGACCAAGGTATCGTTGATGCGCTGTTCGAAGGTGTGGACCCAGGAGGCGTCCTGCGCGAGACTGTGTGGCGGGTGGTTGATACGGACGGAGGGGACCTGCGAAAAGAGCGCAGCTTGCTTCTGTTTGGTGAATATCCAGTCGAGGGGGACCGTGATACGGTCGGAGGTCTTGAAGCTGTTGTAGACGCCTTCGTTGTCTACTTGAGCGCTCGCACCGCCCCCCTTGCGGTAATTGACAGAGGTCTGCCAGCTGCGTATAAGCTTACGTCTATAGGCCTTGGTGCCATCAATTTGAGAACGCAGACGCTTACGATTCTTGGAGAGCTGCTGCTTGGGGGCGAACAGCTCTTCAGCGGCCATGGGGGGTGTGGGCATATTTAGTAACGTTTCTTTGGTAGCCTAGGACGCATCCAGCGGGGTAGGTTATGTTGAGCGAAGGACTTGCGCTCATCAGACGCGTGCGAGATAAGGTAATAAGACAAGGTCACACAAGCATGATCGTGTTTATGATCGGCCATGGCTAACTCTCGACCAGCACGTAAATCAAACTTCATTAGTGGAATAGTCCGAATCAGATACGGGCAGCCTGAACTAAGTATTTGAAGACGTGGCACACCTGGAGATACTTCCTCAGCCAAGGCCGCATGAATGGCCTGCGCGTAATAAATGCGATTATTGACGCTACAATCCATAGGCACGCCGTTATCTTCAAACGTGTCTTTAATGGTTTTGATATCTGCCCCGGTGTGTACGGCCATTGCCGGATCACAATAGGTCATGCCGACACGCAGACCCTCTGACTCAGCGATAATATCTTTGGCTATCTCAGAGGCGACTGTCTTGTACCAGAGCTTCTCTTTGAATGCGATATGTCTATTGCCTAGGTTGGCTATCCACAAGCAGTAAGCGGGGTCAAGGCCAAAAACCCATATCAAAGGACCTATACACTTGAACTGAATTGTGTTGATACCAGGACATTAAGGAATTCCTCCTTTGTCATAGTTCCTTTCTTCCCGTTGCACGGCATACAAGCTGGAACTATGTTGGAGGCTGTATGATTACCGTTACGCGATAGTGGAATGCAATGGTCTTGTGTTAGTGCGTTTGGTTGTTCCTTACAGTAAAAACATTGGTGATTATGGTCAGCTTTCATTTGCTCCCACTGCGCCGCAGTGAAATCACAGATTGTAGCGCCTTTCTTTCTAGCTTTCCTGCGCTTTACATCCATGCGCATCTGCAGTTTATGCTTCTCTGGATTGTTTTGTTGCCAGCGCTTTTTCCATGTGCGCTGTATGCCTGGATTCTTAGCTAAAAAACGTTTCTTGGCTGCCTTCAGCGGCTCTGGATTTTCACGCCAACGTCTCTTAGCACGTTCTTTCTGATATTCAGGGTGCTCTGCTAACCAGCGATTAGTTGCCTTGGCCTGACGCACGTTATAGTCAAGATGCGTTTCTCTGTAATTGCGTTTATATTCACGTTGGTATTCCTTATTGGCCTCTCTTTTGACCGGGTCAGATAAACGCTTGCGCTGAATTGCTGCCTGCAGCTGCCTTACACGTGCGCGCTCCACTGGGTCATTGCGAAGTCTTTCTTTCCGGCGTTGCGCATCCAGCTTTCCATAACACTGTTTGCACAAACCTTTAGCCCAATACGATCTGTCTGGGTGGCAAGATGGTTGTTTCTTAATTCTGTTTTTACCACGCATATTCTAAGATGTAGCGCCCACCAATAGTCGGCATTTCATTAATGACATGATATGACTGACCCTCAACAGTCGGCTTGAAGTCAAACAGTGCGGCCTCATCAACAAACTCCCCCTCGATCCAAGCCTTACGCACCGCTACAGAGAATCCAGTGAAGCGTTTGAGGTATTCAGTCTTATCAAGATGCGGGTTATCGCCAAGGTTAGCCTTGATCGCATGCCAATCATGTGGGTTGTAATCGATGTTTGTCTCAGGATCTACATCCTTAGTAACAAAGTACTGCAAGACTTCAGAAGCGGAAACACCGAGTGGGTTTGTTAGACCAC
>ERZ1292644.1818-Hain-H14-01um-R2-1818-length-10418-cov-7_pt1 | contig 10418 bp, 20 predicted proteins | sample MGYA00564402_ERZ1292644 | MGnify/ENA primary metagenome ERZ1292644 (study PRJEB36523, sample SAMEA6512644) | groundwater metagenome | collected 2019-01-09 | study: AquaDiva: Metagenomics assemblies of 32 groundwater samples | reverse complement strand
TGCTGATGTTGTCGGTGTCGATGTCGACGTTGTCGATGGCGCGTTGCGCGTCGCGTTCCAGCTGTGGCCCGAGCTTGGAAGCGTCGCCGACGATCTCGATGGCGGCGCGGCCGGGCTGGGTCATCAGATTCCTTTCACTTCCTCCCCCACCCGAAGGTGAGGGAGGAAACGGAACTCTTGCAGAGCAAGGCGGGGAAGGGTGATCCGCAGCCAGGACGGATCGGCGTATACCCGCGCGTGTGGTTCACTGTTTGGCGTGCTAGCTTGTGAGTCATGTCCAGGACCGTGAAGCGGTCGTTTCGGTATCGCTTCTACCCGACCGACGCGCAAGCCGCTGAGCTTGTGCGCACGTTCGGCTGCGTCCGCAAGGTCTACAACCTGGCGCTGGCCGCGCGCACCGAGGCGTGGGCGCTGAATCGGGAGCGGGTCAACTACAACGCCACGTCGGCGATGTTGACGGCGTGGAAAAAGACCGAAGACCTGGCATTCCTGGCTGATGTATCGTCGGTGCCGTTGCAGCAGGCACTGCGGCATTTGCAAGTCGCGTTCACAAACTTCTTTGCTAAGCGCGCCAAGTACCCAAGCTTCAAGAGTAGGAAGCGCTCCCGCCGGTCGGCTGAGTACACCACCAGCGCGTTCCGCTACCGTGATGGACAGCTTTTGCTGGCGAAGATGGCCGAACCCCTGGACATCGTGTGGTCGCGTCCGCTTCCCGACGGTGCGGCTCCGTCCACCGTGACCGTTTCGCAGGATGCGGCCGGACGCTGGTTCGTGTCCCTGCTCTGTGAGGATCGCATCCCATTCGCCCCCGTCGCCGACCAGGCCATCGGTATCGACGTCGGGCTCGACCACCTGATCACCATGTCTACCGGCGAGAAGATCAGCAACCCCCGGCATGAACGCCGTGACCGGGAACGACTGGCTCGCGCTCAGCGCGAACTTTCCCGCAAGGCTAAAGGCGACGGGAAGAACCGAACCAAGGCCCGAATCAAGGTCGCCCGCGTCCACGCACGTATCGTCGATCGGCGACGTGACCACCTGCATAAACTGACCACTCGACTCGTGCGCGAGAACCAAACGCTCGTGATCGAGGATCTGTCTGTGCGCAACATGATCAAGAACCACACCCTGGCTCGCGCTATCAGCGACGTGGCTTGGCGGCAGTTCCGGGAACTGCTGGAATACAAAGCCGAGTGGTACGGCCGGAACCTGGTCGTGATCGACCGCTGGTACCCGTCCAGCAAACTCTGCTCCGCATGTGGAGCTATTGCTGACAAGATGCCGCTCAATGTGCGGTCGTGGACCTGCCGATGCGGCGCCGTCCATGACCGCGACATCAACGCAGCTCGCAACATCCTGGCCGCCGGACTGGCGGTGACAGCCTGTGGAGCTGGCGTAAGACCTCAACGGAAGACCTTCCGGACGGGGCAACCGGCTATGAAGCAGGAAAACCTGAGGGCAACCAATGGAGTCTCCGCGCTTTAGCGCGGAGGGGATGTCAAGCGTCAACCGTATGGCCTGCACGGCACGCCTGTGTACGATCATTTCGTGACGATGACAGAGGAAGCGCATAGCGACTGGTACAACCCCATGGGCGATCCGATGGTGTCGTGGATGCTCCGCAACGGCCTCGACTTCGAGCGCATCCCGATGTTTCCCGAGATCCAACCGCTCGGCGACGCGGAGATGATGGTCGAATACTTCTGGGGTCACGAGGACGAACCGAACCGCGCACGGCTGCTGCGGCGCCGGGTGGCGACGCGCATGGTGCGCCGACCGGTTCGCGTGCCGATGGAACCCGAGCTGTGGGAGGTGTACCAGCGTTCCCGCGCTGCCTACCTGGCCGAGAACGCGCTGAAGACCTTAGGTCAGGCGGGCGCCACCGTACTGACGGCCAAGCCGGGCAGCAACCTCGTGTTCGTCTGCGCCAACCCGATGACCGAAGATCACTCGTTTTTGGAGGAGGCGAGCCGGATTCTTCAGGAGTCGCTGCCGGGTGTCGGCGTGCAGATCATGACCGGCGTCGACACGATCCTGCACCGCGCGCCGCAGGACGAACGCTGATGGGCGCCACGGTCTACGGGCGTCGGGCTATTCGCCGGTTCGAGCGCGAGACCGGCGAGAAGCTCGTGCACGCCAGTACGTTCCTGACCACGATCGATCACCGGCACCTCGGATGGACCGGCGAGCGGTGGACCGAACTGGAGCCGTTCGACGGTAGTCCCTGCGGTGCGTGGCCACCGCTCTCGTCGTGCCGCATCCTGTTCGGGCGCGACGAAAGCGGACGACACGTGCACTTCATGCTCGGCGAATGCCTCACGTGCGGGGTCGGCGTGGCAGAGCCCCACGAGTGGTGGTGTCCGACGCTGGACATGCTGCTGTCGTGGTCCTCGATCAACCCGGACTACTGGCCTAGGCCGGTCCACCGGCCGATGTGGCAGGACGATCCGCGACGGCTGGCGTCCTCGCGGTGAGCCGCCCCGCGCATCCGATCCTCGACGCCGACCGGGCTCAGATCTCACGCACCCCCGACGGTGCCGTAGTTGTCGACGATCCGGCGTCACCGTGGCTTGTGCAGGTCTGGATCTCCGACGTCGAGGGTCGGGCGTGCATCTCGCGAATCCAGGTGGAGGCGCGCGGCGAACCGGTGTGCGTGACATCGGCCAGGTTGGGGCGGCTACCCACGGCGCAGATTCTCCAGGTGGCCGCAGCGGAGGTGCTCGGGGACGGCCACGATGCGGAGATGTACTACCGCCTGCTGGCGGCACCGCGCCCCCGCGGTGCGCGCTCATGGGGGCCCGATCACTACGCCCGGGTGCTGGCCGTGCACGATTGGGCCACCCGCACGGAGCGCCCGGGCGGCGGCGCGCAGGCGGTAGCCGACCTGTGGGGTGTGGCGAAGAATCCCACGGCCTGGCGCTGGCTGGCTGACGCGCGCCGGAAAGCACGAGAGCCTCGCTCGGGGGCGAGGCTCAAGGCTGGGTGACCGCGCTCGGGACGCGGTTACTGGGTTTCAGCTTACCTCAGCCAGTGCCCACGTGCAGAAGGCACAATCGCATTGCTCATCCTCGGGCACGTAAACACAGTCGCACGCGATGACTAACTCGCGGTCGAACTTGACTCGCTCCAGCGCATCGGCACAGCATGTGCATGGGCACATTCCAGCACCTCTTCCCTATTGGGGGGCGTCGGCAAGTGCCATGAAATTGGCGCTGGCCTGCTTCGGGTCGTACATCTCGGAGATGGGTACACCTGTCGGCGGTTTGTCCAGCTCCAGGTCGAGCTTGCGCCGCTCTGGCTCGTCTTTGCAGTTCTCCAGCAGGATCCGGTACGTGAGCGTGAGCACCGCCCCGACAGGCGCGATGGACGGGTCGAGCCCGCGAGCCAGTACGGCACCGCCGAGGACGCCCCAGCTGTCCAGTAGGTAGTAGGTGAGACGCGAGGCGGTCCACCATTTCATGCCGGTCACGGTGGTGATGGCGTCATGCACGGCGTCCTGCCAGTCGGCCACGGGGATTTCGCCGGCCAGGAGGCGGTCGAGGAGATCTTCTCCCGCTTCGGCATCGTCGAGCATGCCCGGGATGATGCGCGAGAGGTTGACGGCTGCGATGGCTCCCAGCCATGCGGCGGCAGGCTGGGGTGGAATTCGGTATCGCACTCCCCCCAGCTCGACGGTGACCGCCCATAGCCGTAGCGAGGCGGTCGCGTCGATCTTCATTCGCTGAGTGCGGCCTTGCTCTTGGCCGCGCTGGCAGGCGCGCTTGTGGTGGCGCGCTTGCGTGCCGCGTTCGTGGCCAGGGAGACGATGCCGAGCATCTGCTCCAGGGTCGCACCTTCCATGATCGCGTCATCGACCCATTCGTGATCGGCGGTGTCGATCAGAACCGACTTGATGAGCTTGATGCCGCGTCCGACGCCGCGGATCGCCTGTCGGTTCTGAGTGGTGCGCACGCTGATCGCGTCGGGATGATCTGCGGGCAGCTCGGCCACTGCGGCGGACTGGTGCTCCCATTCGACGCCGAGGCGGGTGAACTGCTCGCCAATGCTCTGCCAGACGCTGAGCTGTTCGGGAGTGGGCATGCGGACCGCCATGCGGCGCGGCAGGCCGCCTTCGTGCAGTGCGAAGTCAATGGATAGCGGCTCTTGCGTGGCCGGCGATGCGGCATCGGGGGTGGCGCGGCGGGTCTTGGCGGTCATGCGTGCAGCTTATCGCGGGTTCCGTCATTCCGGTGTAACGACAGTTTGACAAGCGGCGTGACACGTGCGTAGACTGATGGTGCAGGTGAGAGATGAGAGCGGTGCCCGCCCCGGGCACCCGGGCACCCGAGGAGGGACCATGCTTCACCACTCCATCCCCGCCACGACCGGCGAGACCATCCACGTCCAGGTCGCTGGCAAGGTGAAGACCTACCCGGCGTTGTTCGCCGAGTACGGCGACCACCTGGCCGAAGGTGGCGGGGTTCGCTCACTGTCTGAGTTCCTGCGGTGGGCACGTATGGCCTTCAAGACCGCCCCCGAGTGGATGACCTCATTCACCGCCTGGGTCGAGTTGGACAGCAGCGGCCTCGCCTACCGGGTGTCCACCCGGGATGGAAAGCGCTACAACATCGAGGGTGCCGCGCCGGCCACCTCGGGAGAATTGCTCCCGCTGTATAGGGCGTGAGCCCGACGGGGGCGGCTCCGGCCGTCCCCGCATCACCCTCTACGACCGACCCGGAAAGGCGAACAACGTGACAATGAGCGCCATCGAGGCCATGTACGCCGACCATCTGCACCCGAACGAGATCATGGACGTCTGCGCGGGATACGGCGGCCTCTCCATGGGCCTCGCCGCCGCCACGGGGGCATCCGTCTCGTACGTGATCGAGAACGAGCCGAACGCTATCGAGGTGCTGAAAGTGCGCCACCCCGAGGCCGAGCGGCTGGAGGATCTGAAGGAAGTTGACTGGTCGCGGGTGCGTTCGCCGCGCTGGATGTGCGCCGGTTTTCCATGTCAGCCATGGTCCGATGCGGGTCACAAGCTGGGCGCGGAGGACCCCCGCCATCTGTGGCCCTGGGTGCTGCGCGGCATTGTCGCGCTGCGCCCCGACTTTGTACTACTGGAGAACGTGCGTGGGCATGTGAAGCGTGGCCTACCCGAAGTGCTGGCCGATCTGGAGTCGGCCGGTTACGGCGGCGCGTGGTCGGTCGTGTCCGCCGCTTCGGTCGGTGCCCCGCACCTGCGTAAGCGTGTCTTCGTGCTCGCGAGCCGTCACCTTCCTGCGGGATTTATGGAGGTGAAGGATTCCGGCGCCGATCTCGCCGACCTGCTGCCTACGCCGCGCGTAAGTGACGCGACTGGCGCTGGAGTGCGGGGGGTGGGCGGCCTCAACCCGCGTGAGGCCGTCACGTTGTTGCCGACGCCTCGCGCGTCCGACGTGGGCACGGAGGGGCGGCGCGCGAGCGAGGGTTTCCGGCCACCGTTGAGCCAGGTCGTGCTGCCACTGCTTCCGACTCCGAGGGCTACCGACGGCAGTAACGGCGGTCCGAATCAGCGCGGGTCGAGTGGCGATCTGGCGATGCCGAGTGTCGTGCATGTCGATGCTGAGGCGTGGGGGAAGTTCGCGCCGGCAATCGAGCGGTGGCGGCTCACGACCGGGCATCCGGTACCAGACGCCACGGAGCCCGGGGCGCGTGGCGGGCGACGCCTGGCGTCCAGGTTCGTCGAGTGGATGATGGGCCTTCCTCCGGGCTATGTCACCGACGTGCGGGTGCCCGATGAGAAGGAGATGAAGCGCCGGTTACGCACGCAGAAGCACTCCTTCCCCATCGAGATGGTTTTCCGGGCCATGACGAACGCGGCCGTGTTCCGGCTGCTCGGCAATGGCGTGGTGCCGCCCCAGTGCACCCGCGCGGTTCAGCTACTGCTCGGCACCGTACGTCGATCGTTGCCAGCATTCGTCACGGATGGGTTGGACGACCAGTCGTGACCCGCATCGAGTACCCCCGTGAGCTGCACGCCAACGGCGTGCACACCCACTGCGCCGCGCCGCATGGGCACGAGCGGTGGGTGGCCAACGGCCAGCGCGAGCGTGGTGACCTGACGTCGCGCAACTGCCACCTGCACGGCCAGGTGGAGCGTTTTCATTCCCATGACCACGATGGCCCGCTCGCGTGCGGGTGCGAGGAGGAATTCTGATGATCGTCATGAAGCCGAATGGACGTCGATTCCTTCGCGATGCACCCATGCTGGACGCCGCCGCACTGGAGCCCGGCGACAGGGTGGCAACAGTAAGCAGGAACTACGGCGGAAGTTCCGCCATCGTCCACACCGTGGAGCGACTGACGGCCACGCAGGTCGTAATGAGCGGTGAGCGGTCACTGCGGTTCCGGCGCGACACGGGCACGGCGGTTGGTGACAGCTACTGCCAGCTGCTGGCGCTGAACGATCCGGAGGTGCTCAGTGCGTTTCAGTCTATGGCCGTACGTAGGGCCGCCGGGAGCATTGGGGTGCTGGTTCGGGATCTGGCCAGTCCACAGATCGCCCATCAGCAGATGCTCGATCTGTGTGTCGAGATCTCGCGGGTGGCCAACGAGACCGCCGATCGGCTGCGGGAGACCGAGGCGACTCCGCGCGCTGCGTCCGAATGATTCGACACGTCACTTGACACGCGGCGTGCAAGAGCTGTACTCTGATACCTGAGGGCGGGAAATGCGCCCGGAAGCGACCCCCGGAGGAAGAAATGTCCCAGCTCACCGCCGCTCAGATTGTCAAGAAGCTCAGCAAGCCGCAGCGCATCACCCTCCCGTCCAACCGCAACGGTTGGGTTTCTGGTCACCCAGCCACGCTCCGGTCGCTGGAGCGCCTGGGGCTGATCAAGACGGCCGGGGCCGGCCGGATGCGGCACTACGTCCTGACCATCGAGGGCGAGAAAGCCGCAGACCTGCTCTACCCCGCGCAGATCGAGTCCGACCATGCCGAGGCTGCCGAGATGAACAAGGCGGCAACCGTGCCTCACGGCGTGGTCGAGGGAGTCACTCCGGACGGGTCCACGCTGGCGCTACAGCGTCCCCTGCTCGGACACTGGGTGCCAGTGCCGACTGGCGGCCGTATCACTGACGTATCCGGCGATGTGTTCGTCGTGATCGGCGCGGTATGGCGCAACGACATTGACGACCGGCTGTGCATCGTCGGCCACTGGCTCGGGGATGTCATCGAGGGTCGCCCTGCCGAGAACTACGCGATGTGCAGCCAGGGATTCAACGTCCGGTGGGTGCCGAAATCCTGACCATCAGGCCGAAACGTACCGCCGCGAGGCAGGCACGTAGCGCGGTAAGGCCGCGCCTGACGATGGCCGTCAGGAGAGATCCGAAGGAGAAGACGATGGCGAAGAAGCCGAGCGACCATGACGGTATGCCAGCCGGAGGGAAATCCGGGCGCGGTACACCGTCGCCCTCAGGTTGGAAGGACCGGCGGGGCAGTGACGCGACAGCGCCGCTGAAGAAGCCGGTCAACAACGAAAACGGGTTCGGTCACACGGGCAGAAAACCGAAGTAGTCATGACCGCCCCCCGGTTCAACCGCTACGAGCGCGTGTACCACAAGACCGTTCGCGCCTACATCACCCTGATCGCGCCGGGCCCTAGTCGGGATACCGTTCTGGCGGATGACCGGGGGACCATTGGTCCCGTCTACCGCGGCAAGCTTCGGAGGCTGCGATGGTGGGAACGACTGCTGAACCGCTAGGATCGCCACAACCACAAGGAGTGATCATGGCTGTTCGCGCCAAGTTCCGCTGCAACTCCGTCGAATTCTGGGGCGACCCAGCCAACGACGAGACTCCACGTACGTACGCACTTCAGGCCATCTACGACACGAGCACGCCAGAGAACGAGCGCTTCACGAAGGCGACCCCCACGGGCGAGCTGAGGATGCGCGTCGACAATCCGGCGGCCCGTTTCGAGGTCGGCGCGTACTACTACCTGGACTTCACGCCCGTACCCGCTGGCGAGTAACTCGTGAGCAGGCTTCACCCCGTCAGCCGACACGATCGGCAGGCGGGGTGTTGTGCTACAGGTTGATGATCGCGAAACCGTACCGCGGGGCGGTCTGCACCATTGCCTGCTCCAGCCATGGCTGCGGGCGCGTGCCGGGCCAGTCCACCGACTTGGCGAACACCGTGCGGCCGTTCATCGTGAACTTGAGCGCCTTCTTCGTGCGAGGCACAATCTTGCGGGGCCTCGCACCGTTGTGTACCGCCGCCGCGTACTCGACCTGGTTGAAGACCTCGCCGTAGGCGATGAGCCCGACGCTGTAGAGGCGCATGTTGTTGCCGACGCGTAGGCGGCCGGTGTCCACAGGGGTGAGTACGTTCGCGCGGTTGAAGGTAGCGCGGGTCATGTCGGCCACCTGGCGGCGCGCCTCCGCGAATCCGATCTGATTGATGGCCCTGGAGTTGAGGTCAAGCCGGATCTCCGCCCGTCGCGCCATCGGCTACCACCTCCGCGTGGACTCTCGTACGTGTGGGGCTGGCCAGCGTCACAACGGGCGCGGGCGTCGCCGGTCCCGGAGGCTCCCACACGTGGCCGAGGATCTGAAGGTACCCAGAGCTGATCAGCCTTTGGATGCGGGGCGTCAGCTCCACCTCCCCCTCGAATCCCTTGCGGAGGCTGTCGACGTTCACGACCACGCGCACGTACACCACCGGCAGGCTCTCATCGTCGGGCACTCGCGGGCCTCCTCACCGCTGGGGGCTGGTATAGACCGCCTGAGGGTACCCGCTCGTAGCGTCCCGGTTCGGCGAACAGCTGCCGGATCCAGCCTCCCGCAAGGCCGGTCCAGCTGTGCGGGGACGTGGACAGGAAGGGCAGCGACACTTCCGGCAGCCCTTCCGCGCCTTTCATCACCTTGACATCCGGGGAGCGCTCGCCACCGACGCCGGCCAGGTTGCCGTAAAAGGTGCGCTTCGCGATGTTGACACCGGCGGTTGAGCGGCCGGAGTTGAGCAACGCGACGCCTTCGGCCAGGATGTGGCGGTTGATGACCATCGGGGTGTGTAGCTCGTAGGAGTAGAGCGGCTCCGCGCGGCCGGCGCGCTGTAGCGCCCGCCGCGTGACGGCGGCGCGCTGGCGGTGTGAGGTGAGACGGTGTCGCGCATACCAGTCGATCATCTCGCCGAGTGTTCCACGGTGCACTGTGGGCACGTCAGCGGCTGGCTTGGTGACGAAAAAGTCGTCGTTGAACAGCACGAACTCGTCAGAGATGTCCGGGCAACGGGTGGCCGATACCCAGTTCTGCCAGGTGTTGGAGTGTTTCGGCCCGCGCTGGATCGTCTGCACGTAGCCGACGTCTGCGGCCACCCAGCGGGGGCGGTAGCCGACGATCCACACGCGGCGGTGCGGGAGATTCTTGGCCACCGAACGTAGCGAGTGGAGTAGCTCGGGATTGTTCTCCGAGGCTTTTACGATATAGACGACGTCACGGTCAGACTGCGCGGTCACCGTGCACCGACCAGGTATGGCCGGGTGTATCCGGGCGTGAACCCACGCCCTTCGGGGATCGGCTGCAGCCGCATTCCGGCGGTCAGGCTGAGCGCCCCCCACTGGCGGCGCCGTACGCGGTGCTGGTTTTCGGCCAGGGCGTAGGCGCGGGCGCGGTGGACGCGGTTGGGTGGCTCGATCATCTTGAGGTGGTAGATATTGACGTCGATGTCGACCTTGGGCAGTCCAGAGTGGATCGGTACCGGCGGCGCGTGGATCGGCTTGGTCGACATCTCCTGCCCTGGCCGTGCCGGATACATGCGGGTGCGGCGCACGATGCCCCACTTGCCGTCGATCCGGTAGGCGTTCGGGTTGAACATCTCGCGCAGTGCGAACGGACAGAGAACGTCGGGGCCGTCCATCAGCGGACGCAGGACCGTACCGGCCCGGTCCTCCAGGCGCTCGTCGGGGTCGACGACCAGGATCCAGTCAGCGCCTGCGGCCATGGCCGCTTCGCGCTGTGCCGCTCGGAATCGGCCCTCGTGCCCCCATGCTTCGCTGGCCGGGCGGTTGCGGTCGTCGACACAGACGATGTCGTCCACCCATGGCGAGATGTTGGTGACCATGTCGTCGATGAGCCATTGCGGCTCGTGCCGGCGGCCGTAGACGGCGATCAGGCGTGGGCTTGTCACGATGTCTCGTACACCCATTCGGGGACGGGTTTGCCGTCGTGTTTGCAGCAGGCCCCATAGTCGTTCTGGCAGGTGGCGCAGCAGGTTCCCTCGCGCTGACACTCGAACATGGCCGGGTCGTCGTCCGGGATGTCTTCGGGGGTCGTCATGTCAACACCTCGGGGTCCAATTGGCCATCTGGTATCGATGAGCGCGGGAAGGTAACCCGGCGTAGCTGAGTAGGCCGCGGGTCCCGACGACCGGATGCGAACTCCACGCCGACCAGGCC
>ERZ1292644.1817-Hain-H14-01um-R2-1817-length-10420-cov-5_pt1 | contig 10420 bp, 9 predicted proteins | sample MGYA00564402_ERZ1292644 | MGnify/ENA primary metagenome ERZ1292644 (study PRJEB36523, sample SAMEA6512644) | groundwater metagenome | collected 2019-01-09 | study: AquaDiva: Metagenomics assemblies of 32 groundwater samples | reverse complement strand
GCACTGGTAGGGCCAAGTGGCGGTGGTGCGTTTACGAAAGGTTTAGCCGTTGCTAATGATGGTAGAATCTACGCAGGTAATGGCACCAGCATTTACCTTAACACGAATAACGCAGCCAACACAGGCGGCTGGACGGCGCTTAAGGATTTTGGTGCTAACAAGAGTGTAGTTAGTATCAACTGCGCTGGCGGAACTAAAAGTCAAGGTGGAGATTCACAACTTCTTCGCGCAGTAGTGGACGATACTGCTGGCGGCGTTGGTGCGGTGTGGGAAAGCGCCGATGGTGGTACGACCTGGGTACAAGTCGTGGCGCTCCCCAATACTGGCTATAATACGGCTTACTGGTCGCCTGTTGACGATAATCTGGCCGTTATCGGTGGTGATGCTGGCGTATTGCAGTTACTTGCGCCTAAGAGTGTTTAATGCCTATTGTTACTTTATCGGACGGTGAATCGTGTAAAGTTAGACGATTAGGGTTATTTGAATTAGACGGTATAGGGAGTGAAGTACTTGGAGTTTATCGGTATTCACTCCTTTTAGCGAGTGGTCAAATTGTCGAAGATACTTATGACATCCGCGCACTTACTTACACGCCAACTATGCCGGATAAGCCGGCTAATGAAATTGAACCTAACTCGCCAGAGTGGTTCCAACTTCAGGAGTTTGACACTTATACCGCAGCGTTGGCGCATGAGAAGTTACGTATAGAGAGTTACGAGGAATACGTAGGTGATATAGCTACCTACATCCTCAATAACTGCCTGAGTCCTGATGATAGGAATCGCATCATTGAAGCATCAGATTGGGATGCGGTTTACACGGTGGCAATTGTACCACATCTAACAGAGGAGGGAATAGCCGCAACATTGCGGGATACGTTTCAAGGCTTCATTTGGGAGTATGGAAGTACTGGACGCGCTGATGCTATCGGCAAAAGGGAAGGGGAAAATGGCGGCGATTCGTTCATGGGAGTTGGAGACGATTAATGCACTAGGTTGGACTGAAGCGGCCTGGATACGTCTCAGTTTGAGTGAACGGTATCGTAAGGTGTGCGCGACTAAGCTGTCGGGATGGTTATCGGCATTGGAGACAGAGGAGGAGGTAAAGAGGATGAGGGCAAAGGCTGGTAAGTAATGGCAAGTTTAGGGTCAATTAGGATAATCAAACGACCTCCCCCGGCTGCTGTTCAATTCAAGGCTATTCAGAATCAGATAGCTAGGGAGCTTAAATCAGTTGGGCAGGCACATGTAAATGAACGCCACAAGGTTGTCAGTAACTTCGATACTAATATTGAATTTGGCTATCGTGTGAGTGCAACGCAAAAACAGATAACTTTATCTGTGGTGGTTGAGAATGCTGGTACACAAGTTAGTAAAGGATTCAGCGTAGGGAATTTATGGAAGGCACTCGACAAAACAGGTACAAGGGGGCCTTATCCCATACCAAAGAATCCTCAACCCGGCAAACGATTGGCTTTTAGGACTAACTATCAACCTCACACCCGACCCATAGGCCGAAGTGGTGGACCAGGACGAGCTACAGGACCATTAGTTCGGCCAATTCAAGTGATGCACCCTGGCATTAAACCACGTCATTTTTCGCAGGTTATCAATAAACGATTGAGGAAGCAATTTGAACGGGCGATTGATAGGGGAGTCAGAATTGGTGCTAAACGTAGGTAACAAAAATGAGAGGCTTTTACACCTCTCCTATACGATACTAAGCTTCGCTATACTGGACAGCACTTTACAACACGTTACACAACACAGCGCAGCAAAACTCGGCTGAATTAGGTATATGATACCACAGAATCTAAATAATCTCAACTTTATAGCTTGCTTGGCATTGCATCAGAATCGCAGGGATTCAGCGTTAGGCTTAAACCATGTCACAACTAGAACACGTGGCCTGATTTGGTATTACAACGTCAAGCAGCGTGAATTACATGAAAGTTATCAGGATTTAATGCTCAAATCCTTCCATTTAGGCGTTATTCGTGGTGCCAGAAAGCGCATGAGACAGATACGAAAGAGGATTAACCTCACAACTCCTATCGAACAAGCCCGCACTTTATATCAAGAGTACACACTCTTACAAGAGGCATTTAACAAATCTATTGAGGTCATAAATGGCTGATGTTGTTTACAGTTATGGCGCGGATATTCAGCAGATTCTAGCTGCGCTAAACCAGATAGATAAGACAAATGAGAAAGTCTACAAGAATGCTGAAAAGGCGGCTAATCGGGCCATTAAGGGTATTATATCCGATCATCAGAGGTTACTTGGACTTACTAATCAACTTGACAAAAGCATTACTAATGAAGCTAAAGCCTTTGACAAACTAGCCAAAGAGGCAGCAAGGGCAGGCAAGGCAGGGCAGCAAGTCGGTGAAGGTATTAGCAAGTCAGCCCAAGTATCTGGCGTCCAGATCGGCGCAGTTTCTGGCGTCGTTCAGGAAATCACCCGCCGTTTTATTGATCTTGGTGTTCAGGCGCTTAAAGCCTTTGCCGATATAACCAAAGAATCAACCCAGATTGCGCTTGGATTCGATACACTCCAAAGCCGGTTGATTGCCATTTTCAAGGGTAGCCAACCAGCGGCAGATGAAGCCTTTGCCTTTATCCAAAAAAAGTCAAGAGAACTTGGCATTGATCTAAGTGAACTTTCTGGTGCATTCTTGCCAAAAGTTGAATCACTGGAACAATTTGAGCGCGTCGCCAAAATAGCCACGGCCCTGGCTCGCAGTGACCCTAATGGCACAGGTGGCCCGGTAGGGGCAAGAATCGCTTTGCAGGAAGCGATCACTGGTCAGTTTAACAGTCTCCAAAAGCGGTTTGAATTTGATGATCGGGAAATCAAGAAAGTAAAAGAGGCTTTTGAGACAAGCGGAATAGATGGCTTTCTTACCGCTATGGAGGAAGTACAGGAGGCTGGCGGGCGCAGTTTTGGAGCTTTTGCCGATACCGCAGAAGGGGCCTTAAGCCGGGTAAATGTTCAAATAGACCAGTTAAAGGGCGCATTAGGTGTCCCCGTCGTCGAAGAACTCAAGGAGCAATTCAAGGTACTTTTTGATGTGATTTCAGGTCGTGAAGATGACCTGTTGCTCATAGCTGATACATTTGGTCGAGTAGCTGCCAATATTGTCGAGATTATTGGCACTGGCTTGACGGATTTCCTGACTGATCTTGATTCTGAGCAGATAGTAGAGATAGGTGAGACATTCTTTGACATAACTGAGGATGTTAGATTATTAAGTGAATTACTACTTGGCGTAGAGTTTCCATCTGGCTTCATTGATGGAGTAGACGCGGCGGCAACCAAGCTAAAAGAGGTACTTGAGACAACTGCCAAAATAATAGCACTGGCACAAGCAGAGGCAGCACGTAAAAAAGCAGAGACACAAGAAGCTTTTAAGATTCAAACCGAGACGGGAATCCCATTTCTTACCAGTGATGCGGACCGGGCTAAAGTGGCGGCGGCAGGGCAAGCCGCTTATGACAAGGTATTGACCGAATCTGTTGGCGCAATGCAAGATGCGACCCAGGCGACTGAGGATAACGCAGCGGCAACGGATAAGCGGCGCGAGGCTATCGAGAAAGCTAAAACCGCAACGGGTGGCGATGCCGACGCCCTGCTAGGGGAAGCGGCCGCAGCTCGTGACGCCGCCGAGGCCGCCGAGGCATTAGCCGGAGCCCAGGCCAAAGTGGACAAGGCAATGGGCGAAGCTAAGCAGGACTTTGATCGTAAACTTGAAGATATAGACATAAACGCAGAACGTAAACGTCTTGACATCCTGAAAGATTTTGCCGATAAGCGAGTCGATGCGGCTCGCAAGAATCTCGAAAAGATAGCTGATATTGAAGAAAAGAATGACCGAGCTATTGAGGATGCTAAAAAAGACAAAGCTCGTGCTTTTAACGATGCCGCTACTGATCTCTTTCGGGCCCAATTCAAATTGGCAAAAGAAGAAGCTCAAAAAGAGATTGATGTCGAAGAAGATTTTAGGGATAAACTTGCCGAAATTCGCAATAAATTTGAACTAGATGCGGAAGAGGCAGAACGTAATCGTGACGCGGTTGGTTTTCTCAAGGCCATGCGCCAGCGTAATCAGGAAATTGCTGAAGCCCAGAAAGACCGTCAACGTACTATTGACGATACCAGAATTGAGGGGCAACGTAAGCGGGAAGAGCTACAGCAACAGTACCAATTCGATCTAATTGATGCCACAAAAGCCTATGATCGAAAACGTGAAGATTTACGCACATCTCTGGCCCGTGAGCTTGACGATCAGCGTGAAGCGTTTGCTCGTGAACGTGAGGAGATCAGTCTTAATGAGTCTCGTAAGCTGGAAGAGGCGGCCATAGCCCGTGAGCGTGATATTGAAGATGCTAAGTTAGCCTATGATAGAAAGTTGGCTGATCTGCAAGAATCACTAGCAGAAGAACTCGCTATTATTGCGGCAGGTAATGCGGCATTAGAGGAAGAGGCTAAACGTCATGCCAGTGAGATGGCGGCAGCGGAGGATATAAGACCATCACGAACAGGTGGCAGAGCGGCAGGCTTAGGACCTGTTCCTGGTACGCTAACAGGCCATATACCAGCAGATAGACCAACTCATGCCGGCCCCAGACCGTTTCCGGTTGGTGGGCCTGGTAGACCGGGTGGAGGTGGACCCAGGCGACAATATGGCGGTTTAGTCAATGCCGGTCAAGGCTATCCCGTAGGTGAGAGTGGACCAGAGCTATTTGTACCTTCAAGTAACGGTCGCATTGTTCCCAATAGTCCGATACTCATGCAGAATCTAGGTTCAAGTTTAGGTGGTAGTATTAGCAACAGTAAATCGCAGGAGTTTAATTTCCCTGTTGGCGATGCGAGTTTATTCAACGATCCTATCTTTATGGCTAAACTCAGAAATACCATTCTGAACACACTGGATGGTGTTAGCTAATGGATAATCCCAAGTGGCTTTTATATTGGCGCTTATCTGCCTCGGCTACACTCCTGCATCAAAACCTATTTGTGCTAGGCTTACCACCAATAAATACGGCAAATTACAAGACATATTCTGAGCTAGTGCCACAGTCGCAAGGCGGCATGGCGCGTCAGGGATATATCTTCATTACTCTACTGTGGAATGAATTATCATCATCTCAATTCAGAACACTTACCAGAATCACAGAAGCAGCTATCACAGCCGGCACTATCTATGGCACGGTTGATAAAGCGGATGGGACGGGCCTTATCAATTCATTCATAGATATTTCGGGTGTGCCGATCCCACTTACCTGGGAACCTGTAACCAATGGACGTGGTGTTATTTATTCAAATGTTGAGTTGAAAATTAACAATGTGACGGTTACGGCTGACCCTAGTACGGTGACTTTCTAATGCGTAAAGGACAAGCATTAGTCGAAACAGCACTGATTGCACCACTGTTGATATTTATGTTAATAGGTGTGTTCGAGGTGGGATGGGCATTACGCAGTTACCTCGTACTTACTAACGCATCCAGGGAAGCGACGCGCTTCGCCATTCGTCCTAATTATTTAACTTATGATGAGACAGGTTATCAAAAAGTTGTAAGTCATACTTTTATCACCTTATCCGGCCAACTTGAATTTGATAAATATGGTACCGAGATCATATCCGTCATCAGCATAGATACGCAGTGGGTATGTGATCCCGATAAAATACTTACGTGTAATTGCCACGATGCGGTTACAAGTCCCTATAGTCAGACGCTAGTTATGACGCCTTTAACACAACCTACTTTGACGTATAAGTATCCTATCACATCAACTAAAACTACTCGCCTCAACTTTATCGAGTTGGTAGATGAGTTAGTGCCGTTTGAACGTGAGTTTAATTGCAACCTGATGAAGCATGGTAAAAGTCCAGCGATAGATACTATGATTTATGTTGAGTTGTTTTATGACCAGCCTCAATTGTTTGGATTCCCACTTATTAGTAATCCGCTAACTGACCCAGTGCCTATGTACGGGCATACGGTCATGCGTAAAATCCTGTTGAGGGAATGATATGGCAACACTCTCAGCAGGCGATCTCGTCAATCTTCGTGGCCCTACCATTCACCGCTCAACTCCCAAGCTTTCAGTCTCCCAACCCGCTACCTTACTCACAGCACAGATAAACGGTACGTTTGCGCGTGGTGCGCGTTCACTCAATTTCGATAACGGCACTGGTACGGGATTCGCCACAATTGAGGCCGGCCAAATTCTTGAAATAGATACCGCAACAGGTACGGAGTTTGTCAGAGTTAAAAGCATTAGTGGTTCACAGGCAAGTGGCACAATCGTAATTGATGAGAATGCACTTTTAACGGCTGATAATCAGGTAATACGAATCAAGCATGACTATAGGATTGTTCCCGTTCCCCCTCGCATCACAGGCGGTGTGTTTTATAAATTCTTTGATACTGCCTACTCTACGCAGAACAGTACGCAGAATCCTGTCGCAGTTACGCAAGGCCATTTAGTTGGCACGCTTTCGGGTGGTTCTGTTGTTTTTACTATCACCCTAGCATCTTCTTACACCATTGCTAGTGGCGCAACTATTAGTAGTTATTCTCATACCTGTGTCAAGAATGGCGGTGGCACAACAGGTATTACCATTGCCTCCGCTACATCTGCCACTACTACACTGACTATAACTATAGCTGGTCAGTATGTCCTAAAGCAGACGGTCACGGATTCAAATGGGAAAACCCAGTCTACATTTAGATATGTATTTGTGGATGATGGAACACTAGCCTATAAAGACTTTACCGTCTCTCCCCCTACCGGTGACTGGAATCAAGGTGGTTGGCGCTGTTCAGTGCAAGCTACCGGCGTGGTTACTTTGGCCGACTTTCCCGATATGGCGCTGTGTGTTTTGTGGTATGAAAACAAGTTTGACAACACACCTGGCTATGTGAATATATGGGGAAGTACTACCGGTCAGAACATCATCATGGCCGGTTATCTTAGAACGGATAGCGATAATGATAACTTCGACAAAGGGACAGGTGCTATCACTTTTGACATAACTACACCGGAAGCGGTTATTGATTCCATTACTCTACTTGGCACAGTCTCACTTAATTATCACGCCTCCCCTACCACGTGGTATCAACTTGCCAACATGACGGTAGGCCGCGCTGTGCATCATCTGTTAAAATGGCACTCATGGGTGTTCGAGACGTGTGACGTGTTGGGCTTAACGGATAATACGCTTAAAGTTAAGAATGTGGATTTAACTGAGGATTCCTTACTCCAAATGGTGAACGGCTTGTCCTATGGGCGCGGCATATTTGCCAAGTTGGTATCAAGCCGACTAGGTAGATTGCACTTTGTAACCGATAGTCAGATGCTTAATACAGCGGGACGCGCGGCACTTGATACTGTTTGCAGTATTACCGTAGCTGACATCAGTGACGTTATAGATGTAGTGAGACAGGCTGAATCCTCACTTGGTACGGCTGAATTGGATGGCTTCTCATTCGATGGTTCAACAGGCACACCACTTATCTCGATTTGTCCCGGCTATGTGGAATCGACAATTTCCTACGCCTTCCCTGAATTTAGAGGGACAGGTACACAGAAATTAAGTGGACAGGTACTCAACGATCAAACAGATGGTAATGAGAAGGTAGGGCGCTTACTAGCTGTTGCCAATAATGATCCACGTGAATTTCGTTTCAACTGTAGGGGGAATTACATCGGCGCGTTTGACATCGTACCTAGTAATGGTTGGTACTTGTGGGGAGTCGCCAGCGCAGATCTAAAACGCCAACTAGCTTATAACGGTAAAAAGCTCTTACCACGCAATATCACGCATAATATCAATGTCGAGACAGGCATCATTCAAACCAACGTCGTTATGGAAAGTGAAGCGTTAGGGCCGGATGGGATTCGCGGCAACTATCCTGTTGGTTATCCTATTCCCCCCCTACGTGTACCAAGTTGGGATACCGATGGCGCAGGCGGTGGAGGCGCTACATCTGACTTTATCCTGGCTTATGCTAACGCAACTAATGTTAATGGGGAGGCAATTGTCGGGCAGTTAGGTTCGATCACATTTGGCGCTGCGGTTGAGTTTCAAGCCGGCACTACCGGCGCTATTGCCATCTGTGGCTTATCCGCTACAAAGGCGTTGGTGTGTTATACAAGTACCAGTGTGGGCAGAGCCAAAGTGCTGGATATCGTTGGTACAGTAATTACACCTGGCTCAGTCGCTACGGTCAATGGTGCTAATACGCTCTGGACTAGCGTTTGCGCCTTATCCGCTACACAAGCCATTGCTACCTATCGAGATAGTGATACGCATGGTAAAGCGGTAATCCTGGACATAAGCGGTTCGACAATTACGACAGGTAGTGAGGTAGAATTTAGCAGCGTAGCTTGTATATCTACCTGCGTTACTCGCCTGAGTGCCACAAAAGCTATTGTCAGTTTTAGGAGTGCCACAACTGGCCTGGCAACGACTTGTATACTTGATGTAAGTGGCTCAACGATTACGGCTAATACTATCCAAGGCTTAACACTTGGCGATGCGGATTATGTTGGTATTTGCAGTTTGGATAGTACTACAGCAATTATGGCTTATCGAGATACATCAACTCAGGCGCTTAGTGCTGTTGCCATGACCGGTATTACAACCTCTGGCACTTACGGGACTATTTTAGAACTGGACAACGTGAACGACTGCTTTGACGTTGAACCTGGTATGCCGTTTATTCGCAAGATTGATGGCAACCGCGCTTTTATCGCTTATCAAACAGATCTAAGTCCCTGGACAATTCGCGGCATTGTCGTATCTAATTCAGGGGGTGTTTTGACAGCAGGTGCAAGTGTAGCCTTATCCGATGCGGGTTATGATGAATTTCCAACCATAGTTATGCCGAATACGAGTACGGCAGTAGTATTGTTTGATCGTGTTGCCATTGGTAAAGATGGCTTATACAGTACGGCCAGCGTAAGTGGCACAACAGCGACATATAACAATGATCAGACCGGATGGGAAGGGGATACGATTGATAATCAGGCTAGCGCGGAGTTGAAGGCGGTGAGTTAGTGGTTCAATATCGAGACATCTTCCTTAAACAACAGAAGAAGCAAGACCAAAAGCTCGACAAACGCGAACCTCTCCGCATCGTCATAACCGATGCACAGGGCAATCAAAGCGGGTCCGGTAGCATTTGGGCGAACGAAGGCGAGCGTAGAATCTGGTACATGGTGGAGGGGGCCATCCAGCCAGGCCAGGCGCTTTGTCGAAGGATAAGTGACCCGTCTATCGGCCTTGGCGCTAGATTAGGATATGCTAATCACGGAAGTAGTACAAAGGAAGTTTTAGAGGATGACTTATTTATCGCGCAAACTGGTGATCCTACCGGCTGGTCATCAACTTCGCCACGCGATTTAGAACCAGGTGGCATCAAAAACCTGTGGATTTACACTAAGGTTATCACTCCACTTGCAACCTATCCCGCACCAAGTGGTCTATATGTCAATGTGATTCAAGGTGATTATCCCTACGCTGGCACACGCAAGACGTTTGCAGGACAAGTAAATATTGCTTTAACGCAGAATCCCAATGTGGGGCAGCATTATTATGCTGGCTTGTATCTCGATTCAGCTAACACGCTGCAAGTAGTTTATGGCGCGTCTGTAGTGGTAGCAAGTACGCCAACTGAACCAGCATGGCCGGCGGGTGCATTTCGTCTCTCAGTTGTGCGAGTGAATAACACTCAAACGAGTATAGATTTTGCCGATGATGTAATTGATAGACGTATGACATGGAGCGATGAATTATCCGGCATTGGCACTGAGGATATTATTAGAATCAGGACGTTTAACTAATCCCCCAAGGGGATACGAGGCGTTATGACAACGTTTACAAAAACTAAACTAAGCGGTTCAACGAATGGTAAAAACTTAAAAGTTGTGGCTACTTCTTCACCGGGGACCACAATCCATACTGCCGTATCCGGCACGACTAATTGGGATGAGATTTACATATTTGCTATGAATACCGATACCGTAACACGTTCACTCACCATAGAGTTTGGTGGTACAACTTCGCCTGATGACCTCATAGAGATTGACCTAGAATCGCAAAAGGGCGCGTACCTGGTTATTCCCGGCTGGTTATTGCAAAATAGTTTAGTTGTTAAAGCGTTTGGTAGTGCGGCTAACGTAATTGAAGTTAATGGCTATATCCACCAGATTGTAACCTAATGGCTGATTTAATTGGTCTGAGAATAGCAGGTAAAATAGACGATAAGCGGGCGGCTGGTAGTTGGCCTTTCGACAACGTTCTTACGGTGTCGCAAACCGACACCGCTGCTGATTATGCTACCATACCCACCGCCATTACTGCTGCCAGCGCAGGTGATGTGATTCTACTAGATTCCGAGACATTT
>ERZ1292644.1816-Hain-H14-01um-R2-1816-length-10428-cov-5_pt1 | contig 10428 bp, 15 predicted proteins | sample MGYA00564402_ERZ1292644 | MGnify/ENA primary metagenome ERZ1292644 (study PRJEB36523, sample SAMEA6512644) | groundwater metagenome | collected 2019-01-09 | study: AquaDiva: Metagenomics assemblies of 32 groundwater samples | reverse complement strand
AAAAGCACTCGCTGATTTGGGGATTAAGGCGAATGTATGCCCATCTTTTATGGGTGATGTTTCTAAATTTCAGGTATCGTATTTGCCCGAAGTTCAACCAAATGCGTACTTATCTTCTTCGGAAGGAAGGCAAATAGAATATGGTTTCGGGGTTATAGAGAATATAGCTGGTTGGCTCCCGAATATCTGGTTCCATCTTTATGGAGCGGATTGGAAAACAAGGCATAAGAACGTGATTATTCATGGTCGTGTCCCGAAAGAGAAGATGAACGAAGATATCAAAAGGTATCAGATAGGACTTCGTTTGAATGAATTTGATGGTTTCAGCGAAGTATTGGCTAAGGCGGTTCTTATGGGTCAATATGCTATAGGAAAAGTTCAACATCCACTTATACCTTCTTATGAAACCGAGTTGGATTTAATAGACCAATTAAATGATTTATCGCATAGAGTTGAACCGAATTTAGAGGCAAGAGAATACTATATTAAACATCTTAACAAATTTCCGTGGGTATCAAAGGAATCTTAAAATCTACCAAATATCATAGGAAATACTGGAAGAACCGAAAGAATATAGATTGGAAAGCGGCTTATGGCCCACAAGAGCCAGAACACCCCCACAGAAATGTTATCGTTGATACGTTAAGAAGATTTGATTTCCGTTCCGTATTGGAAGTGGGATGCGCAGCTGGCGCCAACATTTACAGGATAAAAGAAGCGTTCCCCCGCGCGGATGTGGGAGGTATAGACTGGAATGAAGAAGCCATAGAGGAAGCGAAAAGAATGCTGCCAAGGGCTACCGTGCTTCAGGTGGGAGAAGCTGATGATATTTATATCTCAAGCAACGGATCGGACATACTGCTTTCAGATATGTGTTATATTTATCTTGGTTCTAAAGATTTCAAAAAAGCCATTAAAGAAGCGAAGCGCGTTGCGAGGGTAGGGGTTATATTTTGCGAGTTCAATGAAACTAATTGGATTAAGAGATTTATGATAAGACTTACTACGGGTTATAATGCCTATGACTACACGAAGGAACTGAATCGAGTAGGTTTCCATGATATAGAGATACAAAAGTTAACGCCTGCCAATTGGCCTGGGACAGAAAAGGAGAATGGGCTTAGGGCAGTCATATCGGCCAGAGCATGATCACCGGATCCAGCGGATTCATCGGTTCACATTTATTAGAAGCAATAGGCGGTACAGGCATAGATATTAAGGAAGGAAATGATATTAGGATATGTTCTTTTCCCAAAGACGAGAAGACAATATTTCATTGTGCGGCACAGGCTTCTATTCCCTTTAGTTTTGAAGAACCGATAGAAAGCCATATCCATAATGTTTTAGGGACATTGATAATTTTGGAACACGCAAAGAAGATCGGTGCAAAAGTAATCTTTTCTTCAAGCTCATCCGTGTACGATCCAATTTCTCCTTATGCGGTGCAGAAGAAAATGTGCGAGGATTTATTAAGATTTTATTGGACACAAGGGGTAAAAAGCGTGGCATTGAGATATTTCAATGTATTCGGAGAAAGGCAAGAGATAGCAAATAATGGATACTCTTTGGCACTCTCAATTTTCTTAGAACAATTAAAGAACGATGAGCCATTTACCATTTATGGAACAGGAGAACAGCGTAGGGACTTTGTGTATGTGAAAGATGTGGTGGGAGCAAACATTCTTGCGGCTAAATATCTTGAGACCGCAACTGGATTTGAAGCCATAGATATAGGAACAGGAATAAATTATAGTATCAATGAAATAGCAGATATGATTAGTAAAGATCATCATAAGATAACCTTACCACCAAGAAAAGAGCCGTTTGAAAATAGGGCTGACATTACAAAAGCAAAACAATTATTAAGCTGGGAACCTAAAACAACATTGCCACAATGGATAAGCCAACAGCTTCAATCATAATCACCACCTATAATCGCCCAGAACTCCTCAAAAGAGCGTTAAGTAGTGCTTTGAACCAAACTTATAAGGATTATGAGATTATAGTGGTTGATGATTGTTCCACTGTTCCGTTTCAGATAGATAACAAAAGTGTACGATTAGTGAAACACGAAGTAAATAAGGGGTTGTCTGCGGCACGAAACACAGGGATTAAGGCGGCACAAGGAAAATACATAGTATGCCTTGATGACGACAATGAGCTTATGCCGGAGTTCCTCGAAAAGACGATAGAAGAAATAGGAGATTATGACGCGGTGGCGGTGGGAAGGACCATACAATACAAGGACTTCTTTGACTATGTGGTTCCTGGTATTGGCAAGCTATCTTCGATAGATTGGGGTTGGCTTATTAAGAAGAAAGTATTTGATAAGATACAATATGACGAGCAGTTAAGGGCGAATGAAGATACGGATTTCGGGATTCGGTTCTTTAAGAAGTTTACCGCTATACAAATAGGCGACCTTCTTACTATCGCTCATGATATAGAAAACCCCAAAGACAGTTTATCTTTTCCAACCGAAAGAGAGTTGGAAGGTATGGAGAGATTCTTCAAGAAGAACTTTCACGAGTATAATGACCCAAGAGAGAAATGGCACCTTTACCGTCTTATGGGCAGAAAGTTCTATCGAGGAGGATATGGGGTGATGGGAGTATTATTTTTCTGGAAAGGGTTTATGGTTTATAAGAAATTTCGTTCATTCTTACATCTGTTTTTTATTCTATTCGGGTGGAAGGTTTATGACAAATTTATGACACTTGAGGAGAAGTTGTCTGCTAAAAGAAGGAAATGAAGTATAACAAAGAATTAAAGAGATGGGAAAACTCTTTTTTATTAGCAGGTGAGGATACGTGTAATTGCATTATTTGTGGGCTAACAGCATACCGAATTCAAGAAGGAGAGTACGATATTTGGTTTTGCAAAAATTGTTATACGAAGTTTTGTACGCCAAGAATCCCGCCGGATTACGATAAGGTTACGAAGGATAATTACTCGGAATACATAGAGTTCTCTAAAAAATTAAAAGAAACAAAGAAGGAAGATTTGATAGAGGTTTTAAACGTTAATGCGATAACATTCGGAATACCCTTACACTTTTTAGAGGGTAGGTCTGGGTTGAAGATTCTTGAAGTAGGTTGTAGTTATGGATACTTTACACACGCATTAAGGGAGCTCGGGCATGATGTCTATGGGATAGATGTTTCAAAAGACGCTATTGATTTTGCAAAGAGGGAATTCGGGAACTTTTATGGCATGGATGCGAGGGGAATGTATGATGTTATCATAAGTATAGAGTGTATAGAGCACGTAGAGAACCCTCTTGAGTTTATAGAAAAGTATATGGGGATGCTTAACCCGGGAGGATCATTAGTTCTTACTACGCCCAATTTAGAGTTTTACTTTAAGGTTTTTTGGCAACAGCTTCAGGGATTCGCTACAGCCATGGAAGGATATAAAATACCAGAACGGCTTAAATTGATTGAAAGTTTGTATGAAGATTATATGTGGGTTACAGATAAACCGCCCATCCACATGACTTTATTTAGCACAACATCATTTATTAAGATAGCCGAAATGAATAAATTCAAAGTAGGATTTATAGACTTACACAAGAAGAAGAATCAAATGCCCCCTATTCTTGGTGTAGTTTTAACTAAATGATAATAGTTAGAACACCTTTGAGAATTTCGATAGCAGGAGGAGGAACAGACTTGCCCTCATGGTTCAATAAACATGGAAGTATGTTTATCAGCGCGGCAATCAATAAGTACATTTACATTACCTATCACCGTTCAGACTTTGATAAAAGAATAAGGCTTAGATATTCAAGAATGGAAGAAGTGGACTCGATAGATGAGATACAACATGATATAATAAAAGAAACCTTTGGGGCTTACGGAATAAAAGACAGCGTAGAACTTACAAGTCACGCAGAAATCCCAAGCGGTACGGGATTAGGGAGTTCAGGAAGTTTCGGGGTGGGAATACTCCATGCGATATTCGGAAAATATGCAGACCCCGCGCAGTTGGCTTTACGGGCCACGGATATTCAAATGGTAAACTTGAAACACCCCATAGGAATACAAGACCAATATGTCGCGGCTTATGGAGGAGTGAATGTATATGAGTTGAAGCAGGACGGCAGTATCAAGGTGAGTCCCATAGAACCCCCGCAAGGACTAGAGTTATTCTTTACGGGCTTTAAGAGAGACGCTAATGAAGTATTAAGGGCAAGTTCGCAAGACGGATTGTTTCGTATTCAAGAATTGGCATGGGAAACAAAAAAGGCGTTAGAAGAAAAAGATTACAGAAAATACGGAGAGATATTGAATGAACACTGGCAACATAAAAAAATGAGGGGGGGTATGACAAATCCGCAAATAGATGAGTGGTATGAATTGGGTCTAAAGAATGGAGCTGTCGGCGGGAAACTGGTCGGTGCCGGCGGCGGAGGATTCTTGCTCTTTTATACAGAAGATAAAGAGAAACTAATTAATGCCTTGCCCCTTCAGCACATACCTTTTGGGTATGATATTGAGGGGAGTAAGGTAATATGATAATACTATGGAAAAAGAAACGATAAAAATAGATAAAAGAGTTTACGATGTGTTATCAGATAAGATTCGCGTTGAAGAAGCTAAATTAAATAGTCCCGAAACTAAAGCGGTTATAGATGTTATACAAGATAATGATTATTATTTACGATCAAGAACTATTCCTGAAATGAAAAATGAAATACTTGGTGAAATTAGAGAAAGAAACAATTATTGTTACGCTTGTTCTAGCAGACTAATTTACAAATATGAGAATGTTTATGGGTATAGTTATGGTAGAAGGGTATGTCCTCGGGCGGGGTTATTTAATTTCGGGAATCATTTTAAGGGCAAACTATACTAAAGGGTATGATTAAGATATTCGGCGATACAAGCGACATAGAAGCAATAAGGGAGTTGGATAAAAACCCTTTGATAAAGGGATTTACCACAAATCCAACTTTAATGAATAAGGCGGGAGTAAAGGATTACGAGAAGTTCTGCAAGGAAGTATTAAGTATTACCAAAAAGCCAGTGTCATTTGAGGTATTCGCAGATGAGTTTGATGAAATGGAACGCCAAGCGAGAATTATAAGCAGTTGGGGAGAAAATGTATATGTAAAAATCCCAATAACAAATACTAAGGGAGAAAGTTCCGTAAGGTTGATAAATCGATTAACTCAAATGGGTATTAAAATAAATGCAACTGCGGTTACTCAACGTGATCAATATATTAATATAATTCCTTTTGCTCCATTAATAGTTTCTATTTTTGCAGGGAGAATAGCAGATACGGGAGAAGAGCCAAGATATTGGTTTATCGAATATGGTTTACCAACGGCAGAACTTTTATGGGCTTCACCTCGAGAAGTTCTTAATATCTACCAAGCAGAACAAGCGGGAGCAGACATCATCACAGTAACACCCGAACTCCTTACCAAGTACGAAAAGATGAAAGGGAAGGACTTATATGAGCTTTCGCGCGAGACCGTGCAAATGTTCTATGATGACGCTAAAGAATCGGGATTTGTTCTATGATGAAGAAATACTTCAAATATCTTCAGGAAATAATAGATACGATAGACAGGAAGCCTATAGGAATGCTCCTAAACGCACTAGAATCGCTTCAGAGGGGCGGAGGAAGGCTTTTTATACTTGGGATAGGGGGAAGCGCCGCAAACGCCTCTCACGCGGTAAATGACTTCAGGAAACTTACGGGAATAGAAGCATACGCTCCCACGGATAATGTTGCCGAGTTGACCGCCAGAACAAACGATGAAGGATTTGAAACCATATTCGAAGAATGGTTGAAAGTAAGTAGATTATGCCAAAACGATATGGTGCTTGTGTTTTCCGTAGGAGGAGGCAACAAAGAGAAAAATGTCAGCGTTAATCTTATAAAAGCATTGGATTACGCCAAGAAGATAGGGGCAAAAACCGCAGGAATAGTAGGCAGAGACGGAGGATATACAAAACAAGTGGCTGACATTTGCGTACTTATTCCCACGGTAAATGAATATCTTATTACCCCATTTGTGGAATCGTTTCAGGCTTTTATATGGCATTTCTTTGTATTCCACGCTTCGTTAAAAATCAAAGAAGGCAAATGGGAGGAAATCGCTCTAAAATAGGATTGACATTCGGCGCATTTGATTTCGTTCACGCCGGCCATGTACTGCATTTTCAGGAATGCAAAAAGCACTGTGATTATTTGATAGTGGGTTTGCAAACCGATCCCTCACTAGATAGACCCCATAAAAATAAGCCGGTAATGAGCTTAGAAGAAAGGATTATAATGCTGAGGGCAAATAAATACGTTGACGCTATCCTTGTGTATGAGAACGAAACAGAAGTATATGCGCTTGATAAGTGGCTTCCGGATGTAAGATTCATGGGGAAAGACCACTGGGAAAAATGCCTTAAGAAGAAACACCACTCCATAAATGCAAAGGTCATTTATACATCAAGAAAACATGATTATTCCTCAAGCGCATTGAGGGATAGAATAAAAAATGCAAGAGATTAAATTCGTTCATTTTTATATGGTACCTTTTACTGGATTAGGAAATTTTTCAGGCTATCGAGGCGACCAATGGCTCAAAAACAGAATAAAGATATTTAATGAGTTTGTGCTCCCTTCCCTGCAAGCACAAGGCTCGGAGTATTTTCATGTATGGTTTTGTTGGAGACCGGAAGAGAAAACAAACCCTATTGTTAAAGCATTTATGGGGTCATTGGAAGGAATAGCCCACTTGGAAGCCATACATACATTTGGAGGCATTCCATTTTATGATGATAAATATGACGACAAAACCGCAAAAGAAAGGCTATTGAAAACATTGGAAGTTTCCTTGCCAGAATTAAAGGATATAGTTACGGAACCTTATGTGTTGCTTACTATCCAGCCTTCTGACGATATGTATTTGTGCGATACTGCAAAGAGGTTAAGATCCAAGTTTTCCGAGTTATTAGAAGCCGAACCAGAAGTAAAACGAAGAGCCGTAGGATTTGTAAAGGGTTACATAATGTGCTATAATAACAAGGAGATAGCAGAATACACAACCAATACAGCCCCGCCATTTTTCACTATTCTCTTTCCGAGCGAAGTATTCCTAGACCCACAAAAGCATTTTGACCACATTGGCCCATATACGAGCCACGAATTCATATCCGAACACATGAACTTTATTCCCCTTGAAGGCAGGGGATTTGTAGTGGGAACCCACGGAGAGAATATATCTACCGTGTATAACCATCGCTATAGGGGGAGAATTCTTACCTCAGAAGAACAGGAAAGCATACTTATAAAGACAGGGACATTGTATTCGGAACCGCTCAATCTTACTTCGTCGACAAGATTGAGGATTAGAAGGTTAATAAACAGGTTGCCATTTCGGCAGAAATTAAAAGAACTTTATTACGCATTGCCGGTGAAAATGCGGAAAATATGATTACAGCCATTTATCACAGAATCTTATTTAAGTTCGCGCCTCTTAAACTGGTAAAACGCTATACCAGTAAAGACGCGCGCAGAATGTACTTTATCAGAGAGTACGAGTTGGCATACAGGCAGATATGGCGCGCGGAGTTCTTTCGTGAATCAAAGCAGGAATTACGTGAAGAAATCAGGAGAGAATACGATAAAGCGAGTGAGACGCTTGATGCCGCCACACAACGATTAGAAGCGGAAAACAAGAAGGAAGACCCAGATAAGACAATTAAAGAAAGCCTTGAAAAATCCATTGAAACCAAGGAGAAAGATATAAGCCAGTTCAAAGAACAGATAGACCATATAGATACCGAGATAAAAGGATATACAGAAGCTCTTGAGAGCTTGAGAGTTACGCTTCCTTTGGTGCTAAAATATATCAAACAATGAGTCGGATAGAGTTGATTATCCAGTTAGCTAAATTGCTTGGAGGAGTAGTTATTGTGTATCTTCTTTGGGCTATTTTACAAAAGTGAGAGTTCTCATAACAGGAAGCCAAGGTTTTGTAGGTACAGAAACAAGAAAGCTGTTTAATGAACTTGGTCTTGAGTACATTGATTATGATTTGATGTTAGGGCAGGATGTCAGGGATTATCAGCAACTTTGTGCGTTCATTGAGCAAGCAAAACCCGATAGAATACTCCACTTAGCAGCTATTGCGAGATTCGCAGAAGCGGATAAAGACCCATATTTGGTATATCTTACCAACTATCGAGGCACAGAAAATATAGCTTCGGTTTCAACCAAATATCATATTCCTCTTGTGTATGCTTCTACTGGCTCTGTGTATATGCCAATTATGCAAGAACCTCCCATTAAAGAAGACTGGCCGGCAATAGGAAATTCAGTATATGGCTGTTCAAAAGCATTCGGAGAGAAAGTTATCGCACGAACTGGTATGCCTTGGATTGCATTACGATATGCCCACATTTACGGTAGAGAGAAAAGATACCACGGTCTTATTGGAGGGTTTCTTTCAAGAATTGAGTTTGGTCTTGAGCCTGAACTCTATGGAGGAAAACAATCAAATGACTTTACCTACATAGCAGATATAGCAGAAGCCAACTATCAAGCAGTTACTGCTCCGTGGGATAAATGGAATCAGGCATATAATATCGGGACAGGAGAAGAACTCACCGCAAAGAAAGCCGGAGACATTATATGTGAATTCGCAGGCTATAAAGGAAAGATAATAGTAAAGCCCCAAAGAACAGTAGACCCGGGAAGATTCGTATATGACACCACAAAGGCCGAGATCATGCTTGGGTTCAAGGCTAAATATACTTTCAAGAAAGGATTAAATGATATGTTTGCCGGAGAGAAAGTTACTTTAATAAAGTAAATGGGATAGGAGCTACGAGATGATATAAGAAGGTATCTTCTGCATGACAGAAGGTAGTTCCTTATACAAAGGGTGCAGTTATATGCCACCAATAGGCAATATCACACAAGGTGAGAACACCAAAATCTACGATCCCGAATTATCAAACATTCGAGACGGAGTGGAAATAGGTAATAATTGCACCCTTCATTCCCATATCTGGATTGGCGAGAATGTAAAGATAGGAAACAACGTTAGGATTCAAGCATTCAGTTTTATCCCCGAAGGCGTAATCATAGAAGATGATGTATTCATAGGCCCACGAGTAACATTCACAAACGATAAATATCCTCCCTCTTTAAAAGAAGAATGGAAACCAACAATAGTAAAAAGAGGCGCATCAATAGGAGCGGGAGCAATAATCCTTCCGGGGATCACGATTGGGGAAGGAGCAAGAGTGGGAGCGGGGTCGGTCGTCACGAAGAATGTTCCCCCGAACGTAGTTGTTTGTGGTGTTCCGGCAAGGATACACGCGGGGAAGAATTAAATATATGAGCGAGGAACCGATTAAAAGGGATGAAAAAGGGAGATGGGTAGAAGGGAATCCTCCAGGGCCAGGAAGACCCAAGGGAAAGACCATTAAGGAGCGAGTATTAGAATGGCTTGAAGAAAACCCAGACGATATGAAAGCATTTGTAGAGCATTTTGTCAAAAAGAATAAAGAATTGGCTTGGAGAATGTTAGAAGGTAATCCACCTCAACCATTAGTAGGTGGGAATGAAGATTGGAAGCCAATACAAATAGTTTTCAAGAAAGACAATGAATCAACTCCACCCGAAACAACAGAAAGCGTTTGATTTTGATACACAGTTTGGTGCGGCAGTAGCGGGAGTACAATCAGGGAAGACATTTGTGGGGGCACATTGGTCTCTTGCAATGATAGCAAAGCACGCGGGGAAGAGCGGAGTAATAGTTGCTCCCACCTACAAGATACTGCAACAGGCGACAATGAAAAAGTTCTTTGATATAGCCCCGAGTTATAGACAGTATTTTAAGGAGCAGAAGGGAGAAATAAATCTTCCTAATGGAACTACCGTATACGTAAGAAGCGCAGAGAATCCCTTGGGTATTGAAGGAATAACCGCGCACTGGGTTTGGCTTGATGAAGGAGGACAATGTTCCTCTCTTACTTGGACAGTATTAAGAAGCCGTGTATCTATGACCGGGGGCAAGATATTGATAACTACCACCCCATACAATATGGGATGGTTGTATCAACAATTCTATGTCCCGTGGAAAGAGGGAAAAGATAGTAATCTTACTTTTATTACATGGAAATCGGTAGATAATCCTTATTTCTCGCAAGAGTTTTATGAAGCAGAAAAGAATAGATTGCCATGGGAGGAATTTTCAAGAAGATACATGGGAGAGTTTCATAAGATAGCGGGACTCATTTATGACTTGTCGGAAGATAGAATTATTGGTCCTATCAATAACTTGATAGGAAAGGCAGAAGCAAAAGTAATAGGATTAGATTGGGGCTTCAGAAATCCTACGGGAATAATAGTTGCATATTTGTATGATAACGCGTGGTACATAGTAGAAGAGTGGAAACAAAGCGAGAA
>ERZ1292644.1814-Hain-H14-01um-R2-1814-length-10435-cov-4_pt1 | contig 10435 bp, 8 predicted proteins | sample MGYA00564402_ERZ1292644 | MGnify/ENA primary metagenome ERZ1292644 (study PRJEB36523, sample SAMEA6512644) | groundwater metagenome | collected 2019-01-09 | study: AquaDiva: Metagenomics assemblies of 32 groundwater samples | reverse complement strand
CTTCGTCGCTGAGTCGGCGCCGAGGATCGTCTTGTCCGTCGCCGCCTCCTTGCCGAAGATGTCCGTCGCGTAGTACGCCGTCGCCGCCGTGCTCGCCGCCGCCTGCCCACCCTTGATGAACAAAAATGTCGCAATCCGGTCTGTGCTTCCTGGCGCGTCAACCACACCGAGCGTACAGCCATCAGAGGTAAAGGCATTGAGTGCCCATTCCGCATCAGAGGTATCCGCGTTGGTCAACAGGCGCTCCAGACATGCGGCTGTCCGATAGGCGACGTTCCAGTTCATGGTGTTAGTCATCGTGTCGCCATCGGTCGCGGTGATCGCAAAGCAGCCGTACAAACTCGCGCTGCTCGCCCATCCGTGGCTGAATCCCAGCGCGGCAGTAATCGTGCCTGTCGTCGCTAAATCAGAATCGAGACATTGCACGACATCTGGGGTGAATCCCGCTCCGGTAATTGATTGTGTTGCCCCCGTTGAATTCAGTGTCGCATTGATCACGTTGGCATCGGTGAGATCAGCGCCACCCCAGACTTCGTAGTGGAAAATATCGCCACTATTGCCAGAAGCAGAATAGGATACGACGAACTGACCGGCGGCAAAACTGATAAGATTGACGGAATAGTCCCGCGTGGTCGCGTTCGCTAGTACATCCAGCAGTGTCGAGTTGCGCACGCGCGCGGTATCGCCTGTTGCCACGGCATCGGCGGAGAAAATCCCCACGCATCCAGTCTGGGTGGACCCGCCGCGTCGCGTGCCAAATCCCATCGAAAAAATAGCACCAGCGGAAAAAGACCCTGCCGCACCTGGCCCTGTCGTCCAACATTTGATCGCAATAGGGGTAAGCGACGCATCAGCAAGCGTGATTGTTTGGGTGGTTGCAGTAACAGACCCATCACCAGTCCAGGTGCCCTTTTCGTATTGCAACGACATTAGAGATCAACTCCTAAAAGATTGATGTCCGTTGCGGGCCACTGAGTGACAAAAGCCGCGAAAATCTGGCGCATGGTGGACCCAGCGGTGAGCGTCCCACGATTAAATCGGAAGCTCCTGAAGACTTCAATTAACACTGTGCGATCTTCGTCGGTGAGGTCCGCCCACGCAGAATTGAGCGTGATACCGCCGCTGAACATCTGTGTTTTGCTCGGCGTTGGAAATAGCTCGAATCGCATACCTTCCGCCCGTTGCGCCATCAGACAACATCGAATAACGCGGCGCAGCACCTGACGATAGGTGGAAGTGGCCGTGATGCCATCAATGTGAAAATGGCGAGACTCTAGTATCGTCGTGATGTTTGCGAGTGCTCCTGCGCCGATCTGCGTCGTCAGGTCAACGGGAAAAGTTGCGATATCCGCATTCGCTATAATCGCGGCATGCTGAGCCGCATCCACATCCACCGCGCAGAGAAACGTCCCTTCGCGTCCGTGATCCATCACGTGGAAATCTTTCCCAGCCCACAGCGCATCATACTTCGGGTGTTTCTCTAGTCGGGCATTCCGTACTTCAATCACAGCGGGCATGAGATAAAAACGGATCATAGAGTTCCTTCTTCAGGGTCTACCATCGCCGCATTATAAAGTCGGTTCCAGGTCTCTTGATCCACGTAAGTTCCACGTTTGATATAGACAATCTGATGTGGAACTTCCTTCGCCGAACCCGCGCCTATTTCGCCTTTCGGGTCCATCCAAAAATAGTCAGTATAGGCTTTACGCATTCCGGTTTGCTTTCGTGGATGTCCGTAGTAAGCGTTCATGCGTTCAACTACGACCAGAACACCATCGTCTGACATAGCTCGCCAGTCCTCAAGCGTCGTGCCCTTTCGCACATCGCCGTCTGCATACCAAATCTCAAAAGATACACGTTCTGCCATATTTCCTACGCATAAAACAGGTTAATCGTCAGATCGCTTAGGTTAATCCAGTCAATTCTAAATATTATCATCATCAAAGTAACTCACCCACCCACGCATACCGCCTGTGAATAGTGGAGTTGGAACGTGCGCAACGAGAGCAGTGCCCGCTTGTGGAGCAAGTAAATATGCTGGTGGTGGGACTGAAAACGTATACCCTTCACGGTCGGAAAATGATTGTGTTCCAGAGAGCGGTAACGTTCCATCCATCCAGACAACACCGACTGTCCCAGCCCGTTCCGCGTTCATATTTATGGCGTAGACTTTAATTCGTTTATTAGTGACACTACTTACAAGTGTATTATCCCCAGTTGCGCCAATATCTACCCGTGCGGTTTTGTAGGTGTAGATATTGTTGCGGATATTCACAGCAATTGTTCCAGGAATACTGACGGTTGGAACGCCGGACCATGAAATTGGCTGTATCGTTGTTCCCGTGGGATCAACTCTCAGTGGAGTTCCTACATGTCCATAGTTTAACAATTTAGCGTTGACTTCCCCGTCTACCGTGATTGATCCACCATTGTCATCAATGCTGATAACTCCCGTTGAATCAGTGGCAAGGGTAACGCGGACTGCTGCTGCTTCGATTCCACCACCAAGGGGGCCATTGATCTGTACTGTCCCATGTACGGGTTGCTGGCCTGAGAAGGCTATTGACGGAGTGTTTGAGATAGATACAGATGGGATTCCGCCGATTTGTACTGTGCCATGAATAGGCTGTTGTCCAACAAAAGAGATTGGTTGAGTGGTGATTCCGGTGGGGTCTACGCGAAGAGGAGTTCCCGCACTTCCGACCTCAACGCCGATCTCATTCCGAAGACTGACATGCTGCGCCCGATAACTGGTAATGCGAATAGGGGAAATTGTATTTTCAGTAGCGAGCGTAATGCTTTCATCGTCTCGCTGCCCACCGATGGCGGTCACTTTGCCAAGGGCAGCATTGGCAGCATGTACGGTATCATCCAACAACTGAAGAGAGGTCGTTTGGGTAATTTGCTCCGAGTAGCGGGCATAATCAGGAATAGAAATAGTCCCTGATATGCTGACCGGTTGCGTTGTCGTACCGGTAGGATCAATTCGTAAAGGCGTTCCCGCGAATCCGACATTGAGCAAATTGACATTCTGTGTGTACTCGGGGGCAAAAGCGACTTTCACCGTACCGGCAACAGCCCCGATATTAACACTGGTTGAAATACTGACCGGCTGAGTAATCCCACCAGTAACTTCTATATAAACTGGGGTTCCCGATGTGCCAATTTCTTGCCCGGATTCATTTCGCCAATTATTGTGGATGGCACGTTGCGAAGTAACACGAAATGGAACGATAGCATCTTCGGTTGCGAGGGTAGTGCTCGCATCGTCTCGTTGACCGCCAACAAGTGCAATTTTCCCTAATGCAGCATTGATAACGTGCACGACATCATCAATAAGTTGTAAGGAGGTAGTTTGTGTCTGCTGTTCCGCATAAAGAGCGAGGACGGTTCCACCAGCAGCGGCGGTTGTCATATTCACGCTCTGAACGGAAGCTGGCGTAAAAGCGACCTGAACTGTCCCCGCAATAGTAGAAATAGGTTGGGGTGACGCGAAAGTAATAGGGGGAAGAGAAGAAACAACGACCGTCCCATGTACAGGCTGTTGTCCACTAAAGGTAACAGCCGGAATGTTGGCGACATTGACCGATTGTGTCGAAGGGAAAGTTACTGAAACTGTACCGGCAACAGTTGAAATAGGAACAGCGCTACTGATACTGACGGGTTGAGTAGTAACACCAATGGGATCAATTCGTACCGTGCCCGACACTGACGATATGGGCTGCGGACTAGCGAAAGTAATGGCCGGTAAGCTAATGACCGTAACTGAAGGAATCGACGAAACAACTACAGTGCCATGAACAGGCTGTTGTCCAGAGAACGTAATTTCTTGGGGACTGGCAAACTTCACAGCCGGGGTGCCAATAACTGCATTTCTTACTGCCTGAATGTCAGCATCAATAGCATTAAGTGAAGTAATTTCAGTGAGTTGAGCCGAATAACGAGCATAGTCAGCGAGTGAGATACTGCCGGATAAATTAACGGATTGAGCCGAGGGGAAGGTTACGGAAACGGTTCCAGAGACTGTAGAAACCGGCTGTGCGCCGCTAAATATTATAGTGGGAGTGCCAAATATCGTGATCGCCTGCGTTCCTTTAATCGCGGCGGTAGTGGCTAAAATATCCGTATCAATCGTACTTAAACGAGAAGATTGAGTGAGTTGTTCAGAATAGCGAGCATAATCGGCTAGAGAAATTGATCCGGCAAGACTGACCGATTGAGTAGAAGAAAAAGACACTGACACGGTTCCTGAAACCGTTGAAATGGGTTGTGGTGAAGCGAACGTAATTGGCGATAGGGAAATCGCTGGCATATCAGCGATATTGACTGATGGAGTGCCGGAAAATGAGGTTACTAATGGCGTTCCCGCAAAGCCAACATTCATCAAGGCTACGGATTGTAGGGATGTCGGAGTAAATGCAACATTAACTGTCCCGGCAACGGTTGAGATCGGCTGCGCACTAGCAAATGTTATTGCTGGAAGAGAAGAAATAACTACGGTTCCATGAACCGGCTGCTGACCGCTGAAAGTAACTGATGGAGTATTGACGATATTGACAGATTGAGCCGAGGGGAATGTGACCGAAACAGTTCCCGCAACTGTAGAAATAGGCTGTGCTCCACTAAATGTCACCGCAGGCACGCCGCTAATTGATACCGAAGGAGTACCAAATATCGTAACGGCTTGCGTCCCTTTAATCGCAGCAGTAGTGGCAAGAATATCAGTATCAATCGTGCTCAAACGAGAAGATTGGGTAATCTGTTCCGAATAACGGGCGTAGTCAGCAAGGGAAATACTGCCAGATAGGGTTACTAATTGAGCGGAAGGAAAAACAACAGAAACAGTCCCGGCTACAGTCGAAATAGGCTGTGGGGATGCAAAGGTAATCGCTGGAAGCGACGAAATAGAAACCGAAGGGGTTCCAAATATCGTCACAGCAGGTGTACCGGGGACGGTAACATTTGGCGCACCAGTCCACGATATGGGCTGTGTCGTTTGTCCCGTTGGGTCTACTCGTACTGTTCCAGCAATTGAAGAAATTGGTTGTGGGCTGGTGAAAGTAATAGCGGGCAAACTGCTGATTGTGACTGAAGGAAGGGAAGAAACAACCACCGTACCGTGTACTGGTTGCTGACCAAAAAAACTAATCGGTGGTAACGCTGAGACATTGACGCTTGGCGTCCCGCTCCATGTGATTTCTTGCGCTGAAGCAAACTTGACCGCTGGAGTACCAATGACTGCGTTTCTAACGGCTAAAATATCAGTGTCGATAGTCGATAAACGCGAAGATTGAGTCAATTGCTCGGAATATCTAGAATAGTCTGCGAGAGAAATGGAACCAGATAAGCTGACGGGTTGCGTTGTTTGTCCGGTAGGGTCGGTGCGAATAGGAGTACCAGCAAAACCGACGTTCAATAAATTGACGCTTTGAACCGCCGATGGTACGAAAGCGACCTGAACTGTACCCGCCACGGAAGAAATTGGCTGTGGACTACTAAAACTAATTGATGGAATTGATGAGACAATAACAGTGGGCGTTCCAGGGAGACTCACCGTCACCGTACTACTAATACTGACCGGCTGTGTTGTCGTGCCGGTGGGGTCTACGCGCAGTGGAGTGCCCGATACGCCCACATTAACTAAGGCAACCCGCTTGGGATCGTTTATTTCCCAGACAGGAAGGCCAAAATCTCCACTAATTGGTTGCGTGCTAGTGGGGAGTGCAAGCCGACCGCTGATCGTTCCAGAAACTACGACTTCTTCACGGTGGACGAGCGCACCAGAACTTAACGTTTCAAGCTGCGTGATGAGCTTATCACCACTCGGAAGGGTAATCGTTCCAGACATTTGTCAATCTTCCAGTTTGGCTTCACGCAAACTCACGCTCATGCCAACCGTGAGTTTATATCCTTTATCAAGATCGAAAGGCTTGCGAAGCGAAGAACTGACCAATAAAAGCCCACTTGTTCCTGCGGCTGCGGTAGTCAGAAAGTAATTCTTCACCTGCCCCATATCTTCGCCTTTTGCAATGAAGGTAGCGGTGGAATTAAGGACAAAAACGGGGTCGGGCTGTTTCCCTTCTTTTATTTCTTTTTCTGTGAGAACTGGCTTTTCCCAAGTTGGAACAAACCCACCGCTCGTAGAAACAGAAATGCGAGTATAGGACGCTCCTTTCATTTCCGATTTTTCAACGGCGAAAAGGGTATCTTTGGGAATAATTTTATTACGGCTATCAATACCGATATAGAGGATCGGAGGAACCATACCGAATCCTTCTAGGATAGTATGGAAAGCCGCTGAAAGAACGTATTGCTCGCCTTCGTAATGGAGGATATTAGGCCGCTTGGTCTCCTGGTAAATCAGTTGATTGTCCGGGTTGTATAACCTCGTACTCCACTTCGTAATTCCGTAGCGTCCCATCGGTAATATCCTTTTCGGTGGCTTTCTGCGGCAACAATTTTAGACGAATCTGCTTCTTGTGTTCATTGCCGACCGTCGTTTGACGTGGCTTCCGATCATCAACTCGCTTAGGGGGTTGTTCTGTTTTAGGCTGTTGAACTTCTGGCGGCTTATTCATTATGGAAAGTTCATCTTCTTCAATTTTGCGATCTTCAGAATCTGGGTCAAGCCCTGATTTAATTTGCCAGGTTGCACGCGAAATCACGCGATTGTTGTGCATCGTCTCATGTGCGGCGGTTTCTTGCGCCAGGTCGCGTTTGAGTAACGGTGGAAATCCCATTTCGTAATCCAGTTTTGCTCCAGCAGCAATTTCCCTCTTTTCTATCCCATCTAAAAGAATCCAGTCAATAATTTCAGTAATTCCTTCGGCAATGACTTGCTGTCCATCTTCAAATTCACGGATAGCGGGATTTTGCGCAATAACACTGCTTGCGAAGTTGGCTTTTGAGAAGTCGGCAGTAATAAAAGTATCAGGAAAGCCAACCCCAGACGCCATCGCCAGTTGAATTGTTCGCCCATCTTCAGAAGCGTCTTTCGCGTCCAGATTAGGGGACAACATACTATATTTCACACCTGGGGTGCCTTGAATAATCGAGCCGGGCTGCATCATTTTTGTCCGGTCGGAATCTTTTCCTCGGTCATTCGCTTTTTGTTTATTCGCAAGACGTAAAAGATCAGTGGAAGTTCCTTGTACTTCTTTGACAATGGCAACGGAAGCTCGGACGATATTAAGAACCATACGAGCTTCAAGCCATTTCTTATACTTCGCAATGTAGGGAAGAATGGCTTCAAGAATAGGACGGCCACGTTTCATATTGGCGTCTGCGTTCTTGAGATGATGAATTTCAGCGGCAGAAACGACCTCCGGTTCCTGACCGCTCACGCGTATTTTGTAACTGATGACAGTTTGTACATCTTGAGGATCGGTCACAATATCATCATCCGCAATAAGGGCGGGGTCAATAAAGCGGAGTTTTAATGACCCATCTTCAGTTGCAAATTTACGAACAAACACTTCACCATCACGAAAGAATCTTGTCACATACTCTCGTTGAAAGCTGAACCATTTGATGGATTTCGCTGATTTTTTCCACCAGGCAAGGATAGTTTTGAGCTTATTTTCTTCTTTCTCTGCCCAATTGATAATCGTTCCCGATCCAATGATGAATTTTACCATATTACGGATAACAACTCTCCCGTAAGGTTCTTGATAGAAAGCCCGTTTCGATTCTTCACGAAGCCGCGAGGGGTCAATGGCCACTTCAAGCGGCATGGTATCGCCACTTGCGCCGGTTGGCATCCAGCCTTTCATTTGCGGATCGAGTTGGTCACGAAGATTCTCCATCACCATCATGGCACTATCAATGGCGCGCTGACGATGTTGGGCTTCGTTAATGGTGGTAATGAGGTCTGATCTGATGTGCATATCAATCCTGTATTTCCTGGGTCAATTCGCTCAACTGGAAAAATCCCGCTGCTATAGGATCAATAATTTCACGCTCGTCCGTATCTTGGTTAATTTTTGTATCATCGTCAATTTCTTGCTGCATCAAAATCGAATACGATAATATTGCTAACGCTAGACTATCTGCCTTATCTGGGGATTTAGAAAATGGTTCGGAATCCAGTTCAGAAGACTTGAACTTGAGCTTCTTTTTATTGACCATGTAGATTTTATCGCCGCGAACTTGGTCGTTTTCCCATCGAATAGTGCCGAGTTGGACTTCCAATTCCTCATCGTCAAACCACAATTTGATCTTTTGATCCCTAAACATAAGACGAAGAATCCAGTACATGGCGGCGCGGATATTTAAGACGATTTCGTGAGTAATGCGCTGATCTTCCCATAATAGAAGTTCATAATCGTCCGGTAATGGTAGTGCAACATCAACGGTTGCTAAGGGAATTTGAGGCTGGTTACGCTCGAAATACGGACCTAATGTGGCTCCTGGGCCATTTTGTTCCATGACTACTAACTTTGGACTATAGTAGGCGTTGTACCTTGCCAAGGTCAATTCCAAATCTGGGCCAGCAATTGAATGGATTGCTTCGATTTTTGGACAAATCACATCCCAACCGTTTCCCTGGAGAACGCATATGGAACTGTAGCCCGCGACTCCTGCATCTAACCCTAAAACTGTTAGCATTTCAGGTACTTAGCTCTCTTCGTTTCTGTAAAAATTTCATATTATCTTCTCTCTTACATACTAGACAATACTTATTTCCGTCAGTACGAATACGTGTATTTTCTTCATTATGGAGGTGCCCCCTTTTGCAGTGATCCTTGAGTAACTGATGGGTTATTCTTCTGTCTTTTTTAGGCTTAAAACATAATAAACAGTATTTATCCTTACCGTCTACCGAGTGTTCATTTTCAGCAAAATCTATTAGGTTTTTAACCGCTCTACATTTTTCACACTGCTTTAAGTTGGGAGAACCGAACGTTTCTTTTCTTTTCATGCGAACGTGCAATAATCTATGATAGCGTTCGTCTTGACATATAACCAAATTATTTGGTCTGTTGTCCCACCTTGCTTCATTAACGTGGTGCACTACGGCGTTTGGTGGTAAATAGTGTCCTATAACCCTCTCTGCAACTAGTGTGTGCTCAAGGACGCTTCCGTCCCTTCTAGCTCTAGGATTGCCTTCCACTTGCGGTATTAGAACATATCCCTCGCGGGATTTTTGCGGTCCTCTATACCTAACGTTATCCTTACCCCTATTTTGCATCCCCGCACACTGACGAGAACAGTATAGATATTTTAGTTTTTTATTATAGTATTTTTTTTCGACTATTGTCCCGCAAGTTAAGCATTTGAATGAAAATCCACCCCTTGATCTTCTCATGCTGCTTCTCCTAAGTCGTCATCTTGACGTACTATTGCTCTTTCGTACCAGCTTTGCGGCACAATAACTTTGTCGTCTTCCTCCGGGAACTCAGCTAATGCACGCGCACGAAACCTCGATGAGTCCTTTCCGTCCCACGCCCTTTCCCATTTTCTTACCTGCTCAGCAGAGATACGAGTAGATTCGTAATATGGAACTGAGATATTCTCCCACTCTTCTTTTTTGCTGTAAAATGTGTCAAAAAAGAACCCATGCGCTGTTCCACATGTTGAAGAAATATACCAGTAGTTATGTTCTGCGGAAAGTGCCCCTTGGATCGCTTCAAACACAGCGTCAGCGACACCTTTTGATTCTTCTACTATCCACAAGATATTTTTAGAATCTTCTGGACCATGAAACCCCTCAATTGACTTTGGCTCTTTTGAGGTCAACCATGTCGCGAACCACGTTTCGGGAGCAGGTTTCATTCTCAGGGTCGTGCCGAACAAATCAATATCGTTCTTAAATATGGAACGATACCATACTTCTGACACGTACCCCCAAACTTGTTTCGACGTTTGTTTTCCAGTAATCCCCGTAATCACTACCTTAGATCGGACATAATTACATAGGAAAAAATGAGTAATAATACCTGACATGAAGCTCTTCCCGACTCCATGTGCCGCCTTACAAGATAGACGTGCTTTTTTTCCTTCGCCCCAATCGAAAATAGTTGCGTCGGGTTTTTGATTACTCCCTATGAATAAATTTCTAATGAGCCTTTTTTGCCATTCATCGAGCACATATCCGGTTGCGTCGGGAACCCACTGTTCGGGAAATTGGAGGTATATTCCCTCAGCCATACGTCCGATAACCTGCTCTTTGGTTAATCGGACTTCGTGAGGGTCCTGGGCATAAGGTGTAGATTTCTTTGGCACTAGAGCGTCATCCTATCTGGTAGAGATTTTAGAATTTCAGGGTGACAATTTGCGTAGGGATTGACAGATCGCAACCACTGATCCGCTTCTATCTTATTTACTTGCCCAAAGAGCATTTTCCATATAATGATAGCGCCGGAACTCCTCGATGCGCCATGATCGCAATGGATTATCGCACCGCACCCGTGTTTTTCAATAAAACGGCAAAAGG
>ERZ1292644.1813-Hain-H14-01um-R2-1813-length-10436-cov-4_pt1 | contig 10436 bp, 14 predicted proteins | sample MGYA00564402_ERZ1292644 | MGnify/ENA primary metagenome ERZ1292644 (study PRJEB36523, sample SAMEA6512644) | groundwater metagenome | collected 2019-01-09 | study: AquaDiva: Metagenomics assemblies of 32 groundwater samples | reverse complement strand
AGAAAAAGAATTCTTTGTCGTTAACGGCCGGACATGCAATGCGTTCCGCCATCTGACCGGGACTTTCAATGGGACCGGCAGGTTCGTTAAAACGCAATCTGGTTCGGAAAGAACATGGAGCAACATCGAGCTAAAGTTTCCGTACAGGGCCGTTAGAAACGAAATCCAACTCAAGACTGATGTGTTGGTGCCATTCGAAGCCGGTGACTCGATTGTGGGTTTGATTGAGACTCTTCAAAACCTGAACAACCAGGGAGAATCGTCCTGTCAGCCATTCCGGCGGCTGTACCTGGTCAGCAACCAGGACGAGGTCAAGCCGGCAACCCTGGTTTCCCTGCTCAATCAGAATGTCCCCAATGTCGAATGGTACATCACCAATGTCCAAGAACGAAACCCGGACGGATCGCGGGTCGGCAAACACCGGGCTCTGTCGCACGCCACCGACAAAATTCACGGCGGGGAGCAGGGTCGCAACTTCTACGTCGTCGTTCCTCCGGGTGTGACCGTCCCGCCGGACCTCTGTCAAAAACTGGACGAGCTGGTCAACGACAAACTGGAACAGGTCACGGTGTTCGTTCCGGATGAAACGCTCGATGTGCTGGTCGTGCATGACGGCTTCCGTGTCTATGCCGACAGTGGCAAACCGCTGACAGTTTCCGTCCCTGGTGTTGACGGTGGCGAGCCGGTCACCAAAGTTCTTAATGGCATGGCGGAAAAGGCCGAGTTCTTCGCCCAGGCCCAGGATCTTCCCAACATGGTTCGAAAGATTGGCTCGCTATGGAACAGCTAGAACTCCCAGTCGTCACCGCGGTCATCCCCGTTCACAACCATCAGGAGTGGATTGGAGGAGCCATCGAGAGCATCACTCATCAGGACTATCCGGCTGACAAACTCCGGATCGTGGTGATTGATGATGGGTCGACCGACAATTCCATCCTTGTGGTCCGATTAGTAATGGGGAGAAACATCTCACGACTACTACCCTCTGGAGAGCTGGAGACGAAGGGGGTGACCCAGCACCGGAACATTCCGCTTATCATGCTCTCGCGACCGGAGCCTGGCGGCCCCAGCGCCGCCCGCAACCTGGGTCTCAGTGTCGGCTGGGATGGCACAGACATCTTCGCCCTGCTCGACTCCGACGATGAATACCAACCGCTGAAAATCCGCCGGTCGGTCGACCCGTTTTTGCTCTCCAACAAAATCGGCGTCGTCTACAGCGACTACGACACCCTCCGTTCGGATGGGTTGCGGGTCCGCGAGTTCAAGGAGCCGTTCAGTCGCGAGCGATTGGTTCAGGAGTGCATCATCAACTGCAACTCGCTCGTCTCCCGCGAGGCGTTCGAAGCCTGCGGGGTGTTTGACGAAACTTTGAGGGTCGCGGAGGACTTCGACCTCTGGCTGCGGATCTCCGAACGGTTTGTCTGCCACCACCTGGCGGAGTCACTGGTGACCATCCGGGTGGGCGACCACAGTTCGACGACCAACGTCCCCAGTGAAACTTGGCGTCGTTGCCACGCCCGTGTGTTTGAAAAATGTATCAAACGCCTGTCCGTCACCCATTGAGACCCACGCATGCTTGACATCATCATTCCGGCGGCCGGACAGGGACGCCGGATGAAATCGGTCGGCCCCAAGGGACTGATCCGGCTCGGCAACGAAACGGTCCTGTTGAGGCAAATCCGACTGTTGAAGCAGGCGTTTCCGGAGGCTCGGATCGTGGTGATTGGTGGCTTCGGCCACGCCAAACTTCACAAGTCTCTACCGCCCAACATCTCGTTTGTGGTCAACAACCGCTACCGGGATACCAATGTCTCACACTCGATTCACGTCGGCCTGCAATTCACCCGGCCACACCATTCCGTACTGATTGTCTATGGTGACCTGGTGTTCAATCATCATGCCCTGGAAGGGTTGGTCGCCGGTGAATCGGCGGCGGTTGTGGACGACCAGCCCGGGGGTGACCGTAACAACGAAGTTGGCATGGCTGTGGTGGATGGACGGGTGACACGGTTCTCGTTCGGGATGCAGCGGCGATGGGCTCAAATTGTGATGTTAAGTCCATCTGACAGGCAGCTTTTCTTCCGTGAAGCCGGGTTTCCTCATCGTTCCCGATACTTCGGTTATGAGATATTGAACGAACTGCTCCAAAAGGGTAGACGTCTGCGGGCTGTCTCTCCGGAGGGGTTAAGGCTGGTGGAAATCGACTCGGTCCGTGACATCGCTACTGCTCGACAAATGGTCTCCGAGGAGACCGCTATGCTGTCTCAGTCAGTTGTCCGCAATCAACTCCCACTTTGTATTCCAGTGAGTCAAGCAGTATGAAAATCCTTTGCGAGTTCACTGCTTCCGGGCCAAGCTATGTTCGCTCAGGCTGGGGCCATGCCTTTCGGGCCTGCGGTCATGACTTCCGGTTTTGGAAGCCAGAGACTAAGTCTATCATGGATGCGATGGCGGAGTTTGAGCCTGACATTTTTCTGGGGACGACCTATGGTGTTGACCGGGCGATGGAGAAGTGCATCGCTGCCAGACCGCGGATGAAGGTGGGGTTGTTTGCTTCGGCATGGGGGCCGTACCTGGCTGATGTGGATTTGAAACGGTATCCGATTGTGGTGGCCGGTGAGCAGGAAAAGGTCATCATCGAGCGGCTGAAACGGACCACTGGCCGGCCGGACTTTGTGTTCATCCATGTCACCGACAAGTACCTCGACGGCACGATGGGCGGCTGGCGGGGGATTGGTGTCAACCCGATCGGGGTGCTGAATGCGGCGGATGTCCTGGTTTACTATTCTTCGGCTCCGAGGATTGATTTGACGTGTGATGTGACCTTCGTCGGCGGCCGGTGGAATTTCAAAGCAAGAAACATTGACCCGTATATTCTCCCGTTGTGCCATCCTTCTTCTGGGTTGTCGGTCAAAATCTTTGGTAACACCACTTGGCCGGTCGCCCAGTATCTGGGGAACATCGAAGACGGCCTCGTGAAGCACTTGTTTGCGTCGGCGACCGTTTGTCCGAACGTCTCGGAGCCTCATTCGACGGGCCTCGGTTTTGATGTGATTGAACGACCTTTCAAGGTTTTGTCATCGGGCGGATTTTGCGTTTCTGACTACGTGGACGAGGCCCGCGAAATCTTTGGCGAGTCCGAACTCGTCATGTGCAAGACGGCCGCCGAGTTTCACCAGACGATCCGACACTTCGTGGCGCATCCCGCGGAGCGGTTGCCCTACATGGTCGCCGGCCGCAACAAGGTTTTGGAGAGCCACACCTATTTTGACCGCGTGTCACAGTTCTTCACGGGGTTTGGTCTCAATGCCGAGGCTCAAGCCATCCTTCGTCGCAAACAGGAGATTCTCGCGTGAACATCGACGTGTTTGAGTATGCAAAACAAAAGATTGAGGATGTCCAGAGTGGAACATTCGACAGGAGCGAGTTCCCCGAAGAACTCAAAGGGGAGATGGCCAAGACCTGTTGGAACAACGACTATTTTAGTTACGGGATGGAGTATGGATACCTGCTCGCCATGGTCGATTTGTTGAACTTCTGGGATAAAAATCGTGGACTTTCCCATACTGCTTCTCCTGCTTACTCTTTCATCCCAGATCCCGCCGCCTCCCCCATTACCAATCCCGCCTCTCTTCCAGATCCCCTGGCAGTTTCCGGTGACGGGACAGGACCCGGATGAGGTTCAGCCGATCCGACCCAACCTGCATATCATCTACGGCCGGGACGCCCATTCCCAACTGCTGGTCGCCGAATTGACACGGGATTGGACCAGCACCAAACGACCAATCAATCCGGATTCGCACAGCCTGCTCTCCCGGATGAACGCCCTCCGGGACCATGTCAGGCCGCATCTGACGCTGGTCGACGCCAGGTCGGACCCGCTTCTCCGGTATCGTCGCGACCTGCCGCTGTGGCGCATCCGCGAGCACGGTCAAACACACCCGTTTAACCCGCTCACGTTTGCGGAGAGTTCCTGGCCACTGTTGACGGTCGAAGCCCTGGTTTACGAATCCACGGTCGACCTGGCCGCCTGGAAGCGGGAGTGCCGCTGGATGGAGGCTGAGGCCCGTGTCGACTACTTCAACGAGGTCGCCCAGTGGGTTTCCGTGGTCGAGCCCGACGACCTGATCCGGTTTGCAGGCGAGCGTGTTGAAATCGAGTTGAACAACGGGCCAAAATTTACGTGCGAGATGCTGGTGGCCGAGTATGGTCACTTGGATGGTTTTCCGCAGTTCCTGTGGCAGCCGCCACCCAAACCACGCCGTCCGTTCCCCTGGGAACCCGACGCCAAGTTTCATCCGTAGTGAATCCAGTCGCCATGCGAGTCATCCGCTTTTTCCGTTGGAACGAAGACACAAAAAACTACGGGGCCACGCGGAACGGTTTTCTCCGTGGTGAGATCGCTTTGAATGAGACAGAACTGTGGCGAAAACTCGACGGCCAGATGGCTCTGGTTCAGATGCCTGCCAAACCGTGGTGGATCAGACTGTATCGCCTGTTCCGTCCGTTGGCCTGTCGAATGTCAGACGGATGGTGTTATCGGGACAGTTGTCCTGCGTTGATGGCATTTTGACGTGCGTCCTGACGGTTTGGGATTTGCTGCCGGTGTTTGCCATGATTGTTTTGGACGGACTTTTGAGAGAGCTTGTTGAGTAATGAAGAAGAAAGAAGTTCGGTTCGGAATTCCTAATCCACCGCGGGTAGTCAACACCAAGTCAGTCCTGTTGGATGCCGACGACCATCTCGGTAAATCCACGATCATGGTTGACACCTGGTGGTCCGGTTAGGGGATGACTTTCAGGATCACTGATGACAGTGAACCGGAACACAACATTGAGGTGAGCTGGACCCAGCGGGACGCTTTGAAGTTGGCTGTCAAAGCCATTCTCAAGTCAGAAAAGAAAAATGTCAAAACAGCCATTTTATACCCCGATTGAAAAGATGGTCTGTGCGATTTGCGGATCGCCAGCCATCGGTTGGAATATCAATGGGGCGTTCTGTGGTGACAGAAAACATTTTGTTTTGTCTGCCAGTTTTTATGAGAGGATGAAAACGAATGAATCCCAAGGTTTCGATAGTCATAAGTTCACACGATCGTCTCCCGTTGTTTAGGAGGGTCTTGTGGTCAATTGCCAACCGCGGACCTTCGGTTTCGTATGAAGTCGTGATTGTCGACGACGGCTCCAGTGAGGATGTCCTGGGAGAACTCAAGACATTTTCGTCCCGCTTCCCGTGGAAGTTTGTCCGGTTTGACGCGGCGGCCTTCGAACAACAGACGGGGCTGAAAAAATTCCTCAACAACCCCTGCGTGACGAACAACATCGGGTTCCGACACTGCAGTCCGAGCAGTCAAGCGATCTTTCAGCAGGGAAACGAGGTCATAGCGTGGGATGACGTCTACGACCGGATGCTGGCAGACGCCAAACTCCACAGCGGGTTCATCGAGAACGATCCGACGCCTCATTGGATGGTGATGTCCACGACCTACGACTTTCCTGCTCAGTATCTGAACCTCCTGGACGACTATGGTCAGAACCTGCTTCCGGCCTACGTGGACGCCTGCAAGCAATGGCCGCTACAGTCGGAGTTCTACAGGTCGGATGTGACCAACTACATCTGTCTGGCCTCCCGCAAGCTGTGGGAGCGGATTGGAGGTTACGATGAAAGGTACTACGGCGGCATCTCCGCCGAGGACTCCGACTTCGTGCGGCGGGCCAGGTCGCTGCCGGACTTTGTGCAGACGATTTCCGAAGGGGTCTCTCTTCATCAGTTCCATTTTGGGATGTCAAAATACTATTCGCCGCCTTCTTCTGCCATTACTAAGGAGCGATGGAAAGACGGCTGTGACTTGAATCACGCCATCTATAACTCCTGGGATGGAAAACCAGACAATCCTCAACAGTGGCCGGTGGGCTCACTCGGTGTGAGTGAAGTCATTTCAAATATAAGGTGAACACAAAATGATATTCGACCATTGCACACTTCGGTCAAAAAGTGTGGTTGATGAAGCCATGAAAATTTCATTTGGTAATCAACACACGGCTGATGACAACCTGTTCGATTACACAAGTAATGGTGAGTATTATGTGTTGGTGCCTCTTGATACGCACACAAGGATTGACACGCTTCAGTTCAAACCTGATATACCACCAATTCCGTCAACATTTGAAAAAATCTTACACCCACCATTGATTATGGATATCCGTGATTGTTTTGGTAACATAATTCGCAAAGTGAAAATTTGCGAGTTGTATAAGCACAAAAACAACGCAGAAAGGATTGCATTATGCAACGCATCCTAGTCACCGGCTCCAGCGGATTCATTGGCAAGCATTTGATGGAGGCACTATGGTCACACCACAAGTCCGAAGACGTGGAATTCCACCAGGTCTCCCGACAGTACCGCCGGGGTTTTCACACCGGTGATCTGTCGGATGAAAGTCATGTTGCCAACCTGATGGATATGGTCAGGCCGCACACGGTCTACCATCTAGCGGCCAACCCCATCGTCCGTAGTGACGCTGACGATCCGACAAAAATCTCCCGAGACAACATTCTTGCCACACACAACCTACTGGCCCACGCCCCGCGTGGTTGCCGGTTTGTGTTCGCATCGAGTGCCACGGTCTACGGTAACAGGTCAGTATTACAGATACTGACACCAAACGAGTCGATGCCCACTTTGCCAAGTTCGGTCTATGGGGCGACCAAGGCAGCATCAGAGAGTCTTGTTCAAGCCTACACGACCCTGGGATTGGGTAGTGGTGTCAGCTTGCGTCTGGTTGCCAATGTTGGTCCTGGAGCCACGCATGGACTACTATATGACGTGATCCGTAAACTCCGGTCGGAGAGTGAATACCTGGAACTCCTGGGTGATTGCCCGGGGTCTATCAAACCGTTTCTGCATGTAGAAGACGCCGTCCGAGCCTTCGTGTGGGCAAGCACAATCCCGGTCTGTCAAACTGGCTGTATCAATATCAACATCTCACCCGGCGTCATTCTCTCCGTGGAAACCGTCGCCAAACTGGCCATGGAAGTTCTCGGTATTCACAAGCCCACCAAATGGCTGGGGGAGAGTGCTAATTGGAAGGGGGATAACCGTCGCATGGAAGTCTCTTCACGATTGTCCGAGAATCTCGGTTTCACCTACAACTATCCGACCTCCACCGAAGCGATCCGGCAGGCTCTCCTCGAAATGAAAGACAACTAACAGTGTCAAAAATTTTAATCACCGGCTGTGCTGGGTACATCGGCAGTTTGCTTTCGGCCGAAATGCTTGCTCGTGGCCACATGGTCATCGGCATAGACAACCTGATGTATAACAACGGGTCGGCTCTGTTGCCACTATTGGGCGACCGCAATTTCGTATTCGAACGTCTTGATGCGAGGGATGCCGCCAGCCTCTACGCTGAAATCGGCTGGGAGGCGGATGTCATTCTTCCTCTGGCGGCCCTGGTGGGGGCTCCGGTTTGCGCCAACAAACCGCTCGCCGCCAAACAGGTGAACTTCAACGCGGTGGCCGACCTCTGCGATTTGATGTCGCCGCATCAGTTTCTGATTTATCCCAACACCAACAGCGGCTACGGACAGACGGACGGCGACCGCCCCTGCCTGGAGACCGACCCGCTCAACCCCATCTCGGTCTACGGCAAAACCAAGTGCGGAGCAGAGGAGTACGTGTTGAGCCGGAATGGACGCTCGGTCGTGTTCCGGTTGGCGACGGTGTTTGGAGCCAGCCCACGAATGCGGATGGACCTGATGGTGAATGACTTCACTCGTAAGCTCTGGACCGTCCAGAATCGCCTACGTCACCGTCAAACTTTGGAGAAGGAGCCTTTAATACCTTCGCAACAGAGAATCTGGGACAACCTGGCTCCGACACTAGGAATCTTCGAGCCCCATTTTCAGAGGAACTTCGTCCATGTCCGGGATGTGGCAAACGCCTTCTGTTTTGCGATGGAGAGCCAACTGTCGGATCGGCCGCTGTCCGGCGTTTACAATCTGGGTCTGCCGGACAGCAACATGACCAAACTGGAACTGGCCCACACGATTTGCGATGTGCTAGGGATGTCGCGGGAATGCGTGACCGAGTCAGTAGGAAAGGACCCCGACCAGCGGAACTACATCGTCTCAAACGACAAGATTCTGACGACTGGATTTGAATTTCAACACTCGTTGAACCGCGGCATCCGTGAGGTCGAGCAAATTTGCCGGATGACCAGCCATGCCGTCCTCGACACAATGAACAACACCGGGAAGACCGCCCCTTGATTATCACCCGCACGCCGTTCCGATTGTCGTTCCTTGGAGGCGGAAGCGACTATCCACAGTGGTTTAATAAGCATGGGGGCTTGTGCGTCGGAGGAACGATTGACAAGTTCAACTTCATCACCGTCCGTTATCTCCCTCCCTATCACGACTACAAGTCTCGCATCGTTTATTCCAAGATTGAGACAGCCCAGCACAATGCTGATATCCAGCACGGGGCGGTTCTGGAGACAATTCGACATCTGAACTTGGAAAAATATGGTTTGGAAATTTTACATGCCGCGGATTTGCCGGGTCGCTCGGGGACCGGCAGTTCGTCGGCCTTTGTGGTGGGGTTGCTCAATGCCCTCTCTTCCCTACAAGGAACGAGAATGTCGCCGCGGGAACTGGCGGATGCAGCCATTCACATCGAGCAAACACGACTTAAAGAAACAGTCGGTTGTCAAGACCAAACTTGGGCTGCGCATGGCGGGCTCAAGGTCATCCGATTTCAGCGGGATCAGACCGAGGTCCTGCCGCTAACGATCACCCACGATCAGGTTGACGACTTGCAAGACCATTTGATGTTGTTCTTTACAGGTATCCAGCGAACCTCTTCGGAAATCGCCAAACAGTATGCCGGCACGCTGGAAACCAAGACCGCGGAAATGTGGGCCATGATGCGGCTGGCTGAACAGGGGATTGAAGCCCTGTATGGCAGTCAATGGGAAAAACTGGGCCAATTGATGGACCAGTCGTGGCGCATCAAGTGCTCCCTCTCTGCTGATGTGTCCACGGAAGCCATTCACCGGATGTATTCCACGGCCCGGCTATCGGGGGCCTTCGGCGGAAAAATCATCGGTTCCGGGGGAGGTGGTTGTCTGTTGGTTGTGGCCCCTCAAGAGCGTCATCAGGAAATCATCGCCCAATTAGCAGGAGAGGGATGTGTGCATATCCCATTCCGTTTTCATTCGTCCGGTTCATCGGTAATTTTTTGTGAGAGGTAGACCTTGACAAAAAAACAGTTTGATTCGCTGGATGCCGGGGACATCATCCGGCCATCCGGTCCGGCCATCAAGTCCTATGTGGTCACCGGTAACTATGGCGACCGTGTGACGGCGGTCCGAACGGTGGACGTCACGAATCCCAATGAGTGGGACTTGATGCTCAAGGTCACCGAGCGGACGACCTCCTCCGGTGAAAAGCCGGTGAAGTTTTGCGTGGTGGAGTAATCATGGAAAATGCTGAAGACTATCTCCCGGAAGAAACCAACGAAGTTGTCTATCATGTGCCAGACCACGAAGTGGTCTTGTCGTTCAATGACGACGAACATGCCTACGCCTTCCATGATTGGTGGGGACTTGTTGGTGGTCAGGCGTTTGTAAAGTGGGTCAAAACAGAGCGGCATTTGGAATTTAGAAAGTAAACAAAATGTGCAAGCGTTCGTTCAGTTATGACGGGGTCGGTCCGCTGGCTATCATTGGCGGCCTGGTGGTCGCAGTGATTTGTTTTCTGCTGTTTAAGGCTCACTGATGCTCCTCTCCAAAGATCAGTTCGACGGGCTCATCGCGCACATCAATCTGACCATCAAGGCGCATCTGGCTTCGGATCGCGATTGTGCCGACCAGATGTTTCTGTTCGAGAGCCACAGCGATCTGGAGGAACTGCTGACGGGCGTTAAAATTCCCCTGCAGTATTACTCGCGGGAGTTCGGAGCCAAACGCCAACCGGGGGAAAAGTCTTGATGACATTGCGCAAATTCACGACTGAAGAAATTATTGACGGGCTTCGAGAAGCCCTGCGGTATTACGCGAAGCCTGTCAGGGGCACAAGTCTCGACATCTGCAAAGACGATTGTTCAGGTCATCATTTTCAGCCTGGCGAGATTGCTCGACAGGCATTGCAATTGTATGGCGAGACCACATCGACCACATCGACAACTCGACCAGTCACATTGGACGTGACTGTGGGTGATGTCACAATCACCAAGCAACGGAACGGCACTCCAGAGTTGGTGATTGACGGCGTGTTGCAGACAAGGATCGTTGATATTCGACTTCTTGTTTCTGTTGATGGAACCAGGCTTGAAATCACGAGGACTCCCTGATGAGCCATTTTCAGTGCGAACAATGCGGCACGGATTGCTTTGATTCAAATCGCGGCTACACCACCGGGTGCGTCCATCATCC
>ERZ1292644.1812-Hain-H14-01um-R2-1812-length-10444-cov-4_pt1 | contig 10444 bp, 18 predicted proteins | sample MGYA00564402_ERZ1292644 | MGnify/ENA primary metagenome ERZ1292644 (study PRJEB36523, sample SAMEA6512644) | groundwater metagenome | collected 2019-01-09 | study: AquaDiva: Metagenomics assemblies of 32 groundwater samples | reverse complement strand
AGATACTTGTCCATCCATCTTCTTCCTACATATTTCTTGATTAATTCTTCTGCTTTCTCTTGCGTCAGATTATACTTCTGAGCATCAATTATCATCATATCCAGAGGTTCTTTAAGCAATAAAAAGGCTTCTGTAACATATTGCATCACCTGTAATTTTTCTGCTATCTTATCTCCCATGTGGATTATGCTAGTATTGTGCTGCAAAAGTGTCTTGACTTTTGTAACCAATTCTGCATCAAGATATTTACAGGTCTTTAAAGGTACACGCATCACTGCACCATTACTGCATACTTGCCTATATGTCCAAACAAGCACATGCTCTTTTTCTACTATCTGAAGTTCCTCTATCTTTCGTTTTGCTTCAAATCCGAAATGAATAGCTGTAGTGCCATCAAAAGAGTTCACGCACCTAAAGCCGAACTTAACACCATCTTGAGATTCACCAACATAGATGGCTAAATTAGCTCTTGTCTTTGTACTCCATAAACTGAAATTGAAATCACTTATGCCTCTTACTGTAATCCCTTCAATTATAGGTCTGAATGCCTGTTCATGCTGAACCAATTTATATTTTTTGGACATCACTGATACTACTTCACCATTAACAACAATAGCTTTCTTGAAAGGTATGGCTCCACCATCTACAATACCAACACTTCCACCCTCTGCCCATATATCATGTCTTGTGGCAGTAGGCAACTCGCCTATCGCCTGATTAATCTGTTCTGCTTGTCTTATCTGGAATCTGCTCATTTTATCCTCCATCCTGATTCACATTCTCTGGATTAAATACTTTTAATGTTATATCTGAGCCTTTATGAAGCCCAGCTATGTAGCCTTTTGTATATCCCTGCCGATAGCCAGACTGCCATAAAGCCTCAAGGTTGTTCTTGCCTTCAATCTTACCACCCCCTGTGTTTGTCTTTTGAGTGATTAAAGACTTTGATTTTTGTTTCATGCTCTCACCTCTGGGTTCTGGATTTCTATATCCCTAACGACTGTTTCTGGCATTAAATCCAATATACCAGTTCCATTATCTACCCTAACTTTCAATAACTGATGAAATGGTGGGAATGGAGCTTTGGGTAACTCTTTCATAACAAACAATCTTGTGTCTTTAGGAATCTTCCATCCTTTAATATCTTGACCTTCCTCTTTCAAAATAATTTCCCTTATTGGTTTTTTCATTTTTCCACCTCTGGCTCTTTTACCTTACATAGCCTACTGTGCAGATTAGGGCGATTACCGCATTTCTCACAATCTAAAGTCTCTGGCTCGTGGTTTGTACCACAATTATCACATAGCAAGTCAAAATCTCCATCATTATTATAAACAACTTCACTAAAATACTCGCATCCGCAGTTTTTGCATTTCATCTGCTCTCCGCTTACTTTTCTAAATCTACTATACCACAATCTGGACATTCACTATAATCTATTGTGCTCCCATAATGGGTTAATACTGTATCACAATGTAATTCTCGACCACAACCGCATTTCATTTCTTAGCCTCTGGCTCTGGCGTATCGCATTCAATATCTTCGCCCTCAGTAATGTGCTCATAAAAGTAAGCGATACCTCTTTCACCTTCTTTTGGATATTCTTTATCTTCACTTATAGGATATCCGCAGTTTTTGCATTTCATTTTCTTTGCCTCCTTAATGCGTTTTATTTAATTATAACGATACTATAATAGTACTACTATATAAACTTTGTGGGAGTTTTTCTATAAATTTTATATAAAATCCGCCAAAAAAGAGGACTATTTAAAGCTTTATAAAGGGCTTATTTTTGGATAATTTCGAGGAGTTTTCTGGCACTCAGTTCCCAAGTATATTCTTTAGAAGTAGCTAGGGCATTGGCTGATTTGGCAGATAACTCAGAAGTATCCCCTTGTTTCCATTTCTCATAAATATTACGCATTACTTTTTGAAGCTGTTGTATATCTGGTTTGAGCCATTGAGTTCCTTCGTACTGTAAGTCCCAAGTTACAGGAATTAACTCACCGCCAATCAGCCATCCGTTTTGCTCAGTTACAAAGTCACTCATTCCACCATAAAATGTAGAAATACAAGGCTTCCCACAAGCCATTGCTTCAATTAGTGGGATATTGAAGGCTTCTGCCATTGAAGTACTAACATAAACATCACCCTGATTATAGAATTCGTTTAGTTCCTTATAGGTCAAATATCGCATTTCAAGTTTTACTTCTGGCACATCTTCTTGCCTTAAACCTAGCTTTTGTAGCTCTTCTACTAAGTTACAGGGATAGGCTGGATTGATATGGACATATAAAGAAACGAAATCAGATTCATGAAACTCCTCAATGAAGGCTTTTAAAAGGTAGGCTATTCCAGACCTGTCATTCCATCCGCCTCTCCAGCCTTTCGAACAAATGAAGTGTAATCTACCATCATCCTTCAGAACCTCTTTATTTGGCTTGTAGATTGTATCATCCACGCCATGTGGTATTTGATACACTTTATCTAATATATAGCTGTAATCGGCCTTGTATTGCGTTTTATAGGCTTCTATAGCGTTAATCAGGGCTTGTTTTACATGATTTGAGGGCACAAATAGCCAATCTACCCTTTTATCTGCCATATATTCAATCCAAGAGAGGGGTATAGAATCACCTTCAAAAATGATATAGCCCCCGAATTTAGTAGGCTTATTGCTTAATACAAACCGCCAAGCCTGTGGCTGACCTATGAAAATTGCTGTATAATCTTTAACTGGCGGTTTATTTATCATGCTCATTTCTTTGTCATTAACCATAGTTTCCCAACCTTGCGGTAGTGGAATATTAAGGTTTATATCATCATGGAATTGAAACAGAGCATTGGCAAGAAATCTAGTGTGCTGGCTATAACCACTACTTGAGAAGATTTCCCCAAAAATTTCAAGTCTCATCTTTAATCCTCTGGATAACAATTTTCACAATGAGGACAACAGTCTCTCTTTTGACAGCATTTCGTGCCCCATGTACCATCAAATTCCTGGTTTGTTTCAATTACGTTTTCCATTAGTTCCCACCTGCAAATATTCCTTTCAAATGACTACAATCTCTGCATAAAGCAGAATTCTTAAATTTGATTGTTGGAGTTGTATTTTGACAACTACTGCAAAATGATTCACCTGCTTTATTTATTCCACCTATAAAAAATCTATCTCTTTTTTCCATCTTGTGTTATTTCTCCATCCAGATATTTTTTCTTGAGCCATTTTTGAAAAATTTCATCATCTTGCTGAATGGATTCTTGTGTAACAGATTGCCTTCCACCCCCCGAAGGTGTGGCGATATGAAGGATTTTTGCTCCTGTATGAACTCCAATGGTATAACCTGCCATTCTACATCTTAAACTAAAAAAGCTCTCTTCTCTAAATCCATAATTGCTTAAATTGTCTTCGTACTTTATTTCAGAATTTATCTTGCTTGGATATAATGCTGCACTTCTGAAATGTCCAGCAGGGATTATTTCTTCTTCTATGTAAGAAAAACCACAATCATCTCCAAATTCTGAAATCTCGCCCTTTTCATTTAATCTTACTTTATTTATTTCTCCGTTCAAAAATCTAATTTCTCGTTTTAATTCTGGAGTAGCTAATAATGGAATAATCCCACTTGCTATATCATATCCAGCTTCTATAACTTGAATTAATTTTTCTATATAATCAGTTTGTGGAATTACATCATCATCTAATCTTAAACAATAATCCCCTGTTCCTTCCTCAATCTGAATTTTATTTAATAGATTTCTTGCATAGCATACGCCAAAATCTAAATCATTCCTTATGATTTTTACTTTATGCCCTTCAAGCTGTAATCTATTAATCATTGTTTGTATGAAATGGAAACTTTGTAAAGGTGTTCCATATCCATTATCTAGTATATATAAATTCCAATTTTGGAAGGTTTGGGTTCTAAGAGATTGCATTAATATCATAACCTCGCTACTTCTATCGTGTGACGTGCATAAAATATCAATTTCTTTCACTTTCATTTTCCCACCATTTAATTGTTTCTTTTAATCCTTGTTCTAAAGCAATAGGTTTCCAATTTAATAATGTTTGAGCCTTCATGCTATTCACACCCTGCTCATGTATTTCATTTTTGGCAGTGTTTAAAATATTAATCTTGCTTTTGCTTTTGCATAATCGTATAATCATTTTGACTAAAGCTATTGTTTCAACTTGGCTGTTTGTACCGAAATTAAATGCACCTTTAAGATTATTCTCTCCCAGTTTTAAATAAGCATCTATAACATCTTTCACATAAACATAATCCCTTATTGTATGCCCATCACTCCTTATCTCTATCGGCTTATCTTTAAGAGCTTGACTGATAGTATAAGGGATTAACCTGCTCATATGTTTATCGCCTGCTCCATAAATATTAACGCATCTTGTTATTGCTAAATTCATACCATATGTCTTCATATAACATTGAGCTAATTTATCTGTACATATTTTGCTTACTTCATAAGGGGCATATCCATCTAATCTATCTTCTTCTTTTTTATTTAAACCTTCTCCATAAACTTTATCACTACTTGCTATTACGACCTTTCTAACTTTAGCACGTCTACAAGCTTCTAATAGTTCATAAGTACTTTTTATGTTAGCATTAAATGTTTCTAATGGGTTCTGTTTAGCTTCTCCTACTATCGTTTTTGCTCCTAAATGAAAGACAATTGCATCATCAAAATTGGGATAATAGTCTTGTTGGAATTGAATTTCTCTAACCTCTGCCCTTTTCTGTTTTAGAATTTGTAATAGGTGAGAGCCTACAAACCCACGAGCCCCTGTAATAAAGACCTTTCCCCCTTTATATTTCAAGATAAACACCACTTTCTTTTTTCCCAATTTTTATGGATATGAGTGTGACACATACTACACAATACTTGAAGGTTTTCAAGAGAATTATTATGTCTATTTTTATCCTTATGGTGAACGTCAATTCTACTTACGTGTTTAATATCCTTATTACATAAACTACATTGGAATAAATCAACTCCTCTTCTTTCTAACATTTTTCTATAAACTTGTATTCCTCCATTCCAATTATAATTTTTATCTTCTTTATGACTATCACTCATATTCTTTTTCCACTCTTCTGTATGTTTGTAATAACCTCTCTTACCTTTATTCCATCCCCAACCATAAGATAACGCTTTTAATTGATTAGTAGTTGGTTTTGTCCCTTTTCTGGATATATTTCTTTTTATTCTTGTTTCTTGAGAAACAGGAGCTTTAAAAAAACAACCTCTACAACAGTATTTACCTTTTCCACATTTTATCTTAGATTCGATAGTTTCAAATTCTTTCTTACAAGTTAAACAATTCCTTTTTATTCTATGTTTCTCCCAAGTTCTAACGAATTGCCCTTTTCCATTTCTTATTATATTTTTGATATACATCTTTTAATTCTCCAAAAGTTTGATTTCATTTTGTAACTCTTGCACGTCTTTTAAATGATTTACTGATTTCCAAAATCCATTATGTTCAAATGCTGATATTTGATATGCAGATGCAATTTTAGGGAATACTGATTTTTCAAAGTCTTCAGTTACACCTTCTAAGTGTTTAAAAAACTCTTTATTCATAACATAATAGCCGCCATTCATCCAAAAATTGAGATTTGGTTTTTCTAGGAATCCAGTTACATAATCATTACATATTTGTAAAATACCGAAATCAGATTTCATTTGGATTCTTGTAAGAGTTATCATCCTCTTTTCCTTTATGTGAAACTCCAATAGTTTATTTAAGTCAACATTGGAAATATCATCTCCATAAGACAGCAAAAATATATCTTCTTTAATTAAATGCTCTACCTGTTTTAATCGTTCTGTCTTAGTGCTATTTTCTCCAGTATCTACAAAAGTTATATTAAAATCCGTTTTCTCAAAATATTCCTTAATCATTTCTCCTTTATAGCCGAGACAGAAGATAAAATCTGTAAATCCATACTTTGCATAATGCTTTAAAATATACAATAAAAGAGGCTTATCATTAATCAAAATCATAGATTTAGGAATATCCTGAGTAAGTTCATTCAATCTCAACCCTCTTCCGCCTACTAATATTACAACCTTCACCATTTATGCTCCCATTTAGTATTTTTATACTTTTCTTTAAATCTTAAAACATTTTGTTCTTTGTCTGCTTTTTGTTCAGCTGTTAATCTAGCCATTGTTTTGCTATCTTTATGGATACAAAGAGTATTAGGGCTTTCATTTAAATCAAATCCTGCCTCCATACATCTCACGCTATAATCTACATCTTCCCAATAGCCGATTTTAAATCTCTCATCAAATAATCCAACTTCTTTTATTACATATCTCGGAAAGTAACATATACCCATTCTAAGGTGGTCCTTATCACCACCTACATAACTCTTTGGAACACATGGACCATCAATAGCAAATTGTTTTAATTCATTCAACCAATTCTTATCATTAATCTCCATATCATCTGTCACTATGCAAAACCCATCATATTCCTGCTTTGAAAGGAAATATTGTATGCATAGATTAACTCCAAAACTAAAACTTACAAAATCGTTCCAGCCAATAAAAATGTCATACATCTCTTTATTCGTATTTTCTTTTATGTTTTTGATACATTCATCCATTAATGTTCCGTTACCATAAACTGTAGGGATACAAATTAAAGTTTTAGACATTTTTTAATCCTCCAATTTGCTTTTGTTTTACAGTCTTGACATACTTTTGAATGTTTTAATCCAGTCCGATATATCTCATTACATTTTTTACACTGTCTTATAGGCATAGTTTAATCCCTCTTTCTAATTTAATTGGTTTAAAAGGTAAATCAGATTTTGGTGAGCTTACTTTTATCTCATCTTCGTTTAAGGATTTAGCAAAAACATCAACCCAACTATTCGGGAAATGTTTTTGTATCATCCCGATAGTATCGCCTACAAACACACTTCTTCCTGTGCTTACATTATATATCTTCTTTTGCTTTTTCTTTAATTGCAACATTATCATTTTAACCACATCTTTTATATGGATAAAATCTCGCATTGAATCTTTTAAAATTAGTGATTCATTCTTTTGCATAGATTCAATAAATTTATTTATGACTCCTTTTCCACCTTCTCCATAGACATTGCTTAATCTCAAGATTGTATAATGAGGCAGGGTTTTAACGTACTCCTCTGCAATTAATTTAGAGAATCCATAATTATTTTTTGGATAGTTGCCTTCACCATAAATAGCACAGGATGAAGTAAAAATAAGAGGGATGCCTTTCCATTTACAGAATTCCACTAATTTTTGTGTTGCTAGGATATTATTTTTATGGCATTTAATTGCATCATTACTCAACTCAGCAGCTAAATGAACCACGCAATCAAAATTTTCATATGAAGTGATAGTTGTTTTTGTTACATCACAAGCATTTTTTAAATCACAAATAGTAAACTTTATTTTTCTTCTTTTTAACTCTCTACATAAATGCTTCCCGATAAATCCTTCGCTTCCTGTCACTAATATTTTCATTTTAATCACAATTTTCATGTTCTTTCTGTATCTTTTCCTTACATCCCATACATGTTTCTTTCCAATACCTTTGAAGGATATTGTTCAAATTGTTTTTTACATTTATTACAGTCAATTAGCATTTTTACGTCCTAGTACAATTTGATGTCCGAAAGGGAAATGATTAGGAGTGGGCATGATTTCAAATCCTACCATTTTTATCTGTTCTTCCCACCAAGCTTTAGGTTTACAGGTGATATGAGTTTTATCCAAAACAAATTTAGGGTCGCCTTCAAAACATATACTAAGCAATACGTATTTACTGCTCCAATCATAAAGATTCGTTAATGCTATCCTTATTTGCTTCTCGTCTAAATGCTCCATTATATCATAAGCTATCACAAGCTCATACTTCTCTAGCCATTCCTCTTTAGGTTGTAAGATATTATGCTGAAATATCCTACCTGTTAATCCAGAGGCGAATAATGGTGCTTTATCCACAATCCATTTACTGCTATCAAAGCCATAAGCATCTACACTATGCCCCAACATAGCCCATACTCTCTGTCCAGCTCCACAAGCAGCTTCTAAAGTAGATTTAGGTTTGAAATAATCCCACCACATCCTAGCATCTATCATATGTTTTAATTCTATCTTAATTCTGTCTTTAAAATAAACCTCATCTGGGTCTATTTCAAAATCTCTTTTTATAGAATCGGGGAGGTCAGAAATATTGATTATCCCTCTTGGATATTCGCCTATTAAATGCTTCATATACCATTCCTGTAAAAACTGTTTTGTGTGCATATTGCTCTTAGCTAGATGATTTAGATATTTCTTTCGGAGCTGGGTTATGTGGCGTATATAGCCGAAATGCCAGATGGTAGGAAGGTTTGTAGCTAGATATAAAGCATCAGCATTTTTGCTGCTTAATACTGGATGCTCAACTTCTGGATAATACATATCACTACTAATTTTAAAAAAACGATTAGGAACGAAATGATTAGGTAAGTTATTTACATACCAGTTATCTTCATGCTGTACATCTTGTATTAAATGCCTCATTTTTACACTACACATAATATCATCCTGTAACGGTTCTTTTTCAAAACCTTCAATCAAAAATCTGAATTTGTCTATATCATTTGTTACCTCATCTGCATCAAGTGTAATATTCCATTGGTCTTCGTATCTTAATTGCAAATATTTCAAATATACATTTCTTTGCCTACCATTCGCCCCTATATATTCATGCTCATAGCGATTTTGGATTAGGGTTATTTTATCTGGATATTTTTCTTGCATATTTTTGATATACTCAATGGTTCCATCTTTACTTCCACCATCAACTATTACCACCCCATCTATATCATTGATTATAGGCTCTAAACTTAAAGGTAGCCAGTCAATCTCATTCTCAACGATATAACACACTATCAATCTTTTCATTAAAATATCCCCTCCAATAATCTCTATTAGCATTGACATTTCCGTTACAAGGCTTACATAATGTAATCAAATTTATTTCGTCATCATTAAATTTATCATAATCTATATGGTGAACAGATAAATTTTCATTAGTAAAACATTTTTGGCAAGTATAATTATCTAAAAGTAATATTAATTTTCTTACATGTTTAAATTTAAGAGTATAGGGTTTCATTGAAGAACCACCGTTCCAATTAGGATGTTTATCCCCAAAAAACCTTCCAGTCATATAATTTTTAATTGCTAATCTATGACTTAATGAAATCGGTTTACCTAATTGGGCACTTTTTCTTTCTCCATTTTTATATTTTCTTTTTAAAGTTAGACTTATTTTCTCTTTTCTTAATTTATTCATGTTTTTATCCAATTGTTTATTAAGAGGTATTCCTTTATTCCAAGCTTTTTGACCTTTATGAACTTTAGACATATGAATCCTATAATCTTTATCATTCCATAATTTCTTAGTCTTTATACCACAATTTATATATCTTCTTCCATGATTTATCTTAATATTAAAACTTTGAAGATAATTACAAATAGTTTGTTGAGATACATTATACATTTTAGCAATGTCTTTTTGATTTAGACCTTGTTTAAAATATAATTTAATTAAATTAGATTTCCTAATATTTTTATGCATTCTTTTACTTGAATATTTCATAATTCCTCTTTAATTTCCTCATTTTCTACTATCATTGCTATTATAAGTTTATTCATTTTTTAAATTTTGATAAATCTATTTTCGTTAAATCTATTTTCTTTATTATTTTGCCTTTTTTATCAACAATATTACCATAATCATCAATCCATTTTTCTGTTTTTCCAATAGTTTTTGTTATTTTGCCCACTGTTTCTTCATCCCCACCAAAAATACCATGTAAACTTTCATGTATAATTAAATTAAATATTTGACCTTTCATTTCATTTGTTATCGTATGTTCATGAAATTCGCATATTGATTTTTTAAAAAATTTGATAACTCCCTCTGAATTAGGGATTAATGGTCTACTACCATAAGAAATAGCGAATAACAGTGTTTTTACAGGTTCTTCATCCCTATAGAAAATATTAAGAGTTATTTTGCCTCTGATATGAGTGTCAAAAAAGAATGGGAACTTCTTGGCAAAATCATTAACCTCTTCTTTAAATAATCTTTCAAAAATCTCTTTATCTATCTTACAATCTTTATTACAACGCCATGTTAATTTATAACCAGAGCTTTTTTCAGCTTCTTTTTTATAAGTATCAAAATCTAAATCTACATCATCATTTGTCTTTATTTTTTCAACTTTCATTTTTTAACCTCCCCATTTTCATCTATCTTTATTTCTGGTGTACTTTCAATGTTTAAATCAGCTATAACATCTACTAATTTCCCAGACTTTATAACAATATATTTTTTATCTGTTCTATAGTCAAAAACCCTGCTCGCTGCTTGTTCATATTC
>ERZ1292644.1811-Hain-H14-01um-R2-1811-length-10444-cov-9_pt1 | contig 10444 bp, 8 predicted proteins | sample MGYA00564402_ERZ1292644 | MGnify/ENA primary metagenome ERZ1292644 (study PRJEB36523, sample SAMEA6512644) | groundwater metagenome | collected 2019-01-09 | study: AquaDiva: Metagenomics assemblies of 32 groundwater samples | reverse complement strand
ATCTCGTGTTCCCCCAAGGGGGCGTCACCCGCCGGCCCGGGTTGCGCTACGTCGCTGAGGCGAAGACCTCGGCCGACGGTTGCGTGCGCTTGCTCCGGTTTGAGCCCACATCAACCCGTGCCTACGTCATCGAAATGGGGTGCCTCTACCTACGGTTTTACAACAACAATACTCAAGTCAAGGCCAATCACGACGGCCTCTTCCAAGCCATCGACGCGGCGACCGTGGAAGTGGTGACGCCGTACACCAATGCACAACTCTTCGACGTCAAGATCGTCCCCTCGATCGATGTCCTTTATTTGCTCCATCCGAGCCACTGCACGCGGAAACTCGAACGGTACGCGTCGGATTGCTGGCGCTTCCGCACGGTGCCATTCGCCCCCCCGCCCTCCATCGAGGTCGGCACTCGGCCCAACGCCGACATCTCGGTCGGGGCCCTGACGGGCGACAACGTCACCCTCACGGCGTTTAACTGCGACGCCTTCCTGGTTTCCGACTGCGGCCGCGAGATCCTCATCACGGGCGGCTCGAATCGCGGCGCCCGCGCTGGGATCGCCAGCGTGACGAGCGCCCGGATCGCCGTCATCAACGTCTGCGTCGCCTTCGCGCTGACGACGGTGACCTGTTCCAAGCTCTGGCGGCTCACCGGATCGCCCATCACCGGCGTCACGCCGGGGCAACACGAGGCGGTCGGCCGGCAGAACGTGACCCTGACGGCGGACTTCGCCGCCTGGCGCGGAGGCGTCAACGGCTACCGAGATGACGGAGATTGCGGCAAATTCGTCCTTCTGAATGGCGGGTGTTTCGAGATCACGGCCGTCAATTCCGCGACAGTCGCGCTGGCGACGATCCGGGGCAATGCCACACCGGCCACGGCCGCCAAGGCAGAGGCCGGCAACTGGACCCTGGAGGAGGCTCTTTTTTCTGCCTGTAACGGGTTTGCCGAGGTGGGCGCATTTCACGACGGACGCCTCTATTTGGCGAGCGGCCATCGGTTCGTGGGCAGCAAGACCGGCGACTACGAGAACTTCGCGCCCGGCGCGGTTGACGATGATGGGATCCTCTTCGCCCTGGACGCGGACGTGCTCGAACAGATCCGCTGGATGCACGGCCGCGAAGGGCTTCTCCTCGGGACGTTTTCGAGCGAGTGGGAGGCGATCGGTTCGACGGACGCGCCGATCACGGCCTCGAACATCCAAGTCCGAAGGGAAACGAGCCATGGCGCGAGCCGGGTCGCGCCGCTCCACATCGGGCCCGCCACGGTCTTTATCCAACGCGGCGGGCGCCACCTGCGCGAGCTGGCGTTCGTGTTCGAGGTCGATCAGTTCCAAGCCCCGGATTTGCTGCTGCTGGCCGAACATCTGACCCGACGAACTACAGTCACCGAGACGGATCCGACCATCGTTGACCTGGCCTATCAGCAACGACCGGACTCGCGGCTCTGGGCCGTACGCTCGGACGGCGTGCTCCTCTGTTGCACCTATATTCGGGACCAAAACATCGTGGCGTGGAGCCGGATCACGACAGCGGGCACGTTCGAATCCGTTGCGGTGATCCCGCACGCCGCCGGTGATAGGGACCAGGTCTGGGTCTCCGTGCGGCGGACCGTCAACGGGCAGGCGCGGCGGTATATCGAATATTTCGACGATGGGGGCACCCTCGATCCGACGTTGCAAAGCGGTCCGCCGTACTACGGTACGTTATACGTCGATGCCGGATGGGTGTGCAACTCCTCGACGCCAGTCACGAAGCTGACCGGGCTGGCCCATCTGGAGGGGGCGACCGTGCAAATCGTCGGGGACGGGCGGGTCTACCCCAAGGCCACCGTCGTGAGCGGTGATCTCACGATCTCCCCGTGCGCGAAGATCGTCGAAGTCGGCCTCCCCTACACTTCGGATCTCGTCACGATGCGCCCGGAGGTGCCGATCGGCGGGCAGACCTCGTTGCCCGCGAAGCTCTCCTGGCGACGCCTCGTCATCCACCTGCTCGATACGCTCGGGATGCAGGTCGGCACCTCCGCGGGCGAGGAGATCGTCCCGTTCCGCCGGCCGGCGGACTGCATGGGGTGGGCCCCTCCGCTCTTCTCGGGAAAGAAAGAGCTGTCGCATCTCGGGTGGGATGAGGCCCAAGTGATCGTGCGGCAGACCCAGCCGCTGCCGTCTACGATCGTGGCCATCAGCGGTGTGCTCGACGTCGGGGGCGCGTGACATGGGCGAGAACGGACAAGCCCTGCTCCTCATGATCGACATTCGGCCGATGGCGGCCACGGAGGAGGCGGCCGTGCGGCGGCTCTTTGCCGACTGCCATCCTGCGATCCCGACCCGGCCGCCGGGCTGGTATGTCGTCTATCCGACGATCGTGGCGCTCCTCGATGGGACGGTCGTCGGGTTTACCTCATTCTCGGTCAGCCCGAACCCGAATGGCCTGCTGACCCTGTACGGCAACGACCTCTGCGTCGCGGAGACCGTCCGACGCCGCGGGATCGGCCAGGAGCTGGCCACCGCGCGCGCGACGCTCGCGCGGGCGGTCGGGGCGACGTGCTTCATCGGCGTCGCCGAACGGGACAACGCCCCGATGCGGCGGATCTTCGCGCGCCAGGGGGCCCACCCGTGTCAGGTGCTCCGAGGCTACTGGCAGGGCCGGGACGCCGAGGTCTGGACGGGGCTCCTCTCATGATCATCGCCGGGATCGCGCTCATGGCGGCGGGCGCCCTCGTCGGGGCGTACAGCGAGCTCCAGGAAGCGGAGGCCCAGCAGCGGGCCGCGAAATACAGCGAACGCGTGGCACGCATGCAGGCCCGGGCAGCGGAAGAGTCCGCCGGGGCGGACGCGGAAACCCGGCGTCGCCAACTGCAACAGATCCTGGGCGCCCAGCGGGCCCGCTACGGAGCCTCGGGCGTCATTCCCACGGAAGGCAGCCCCTTGCTCGTCATGATGGCCTCTGAGCAGGAGGCGGCGCTCGACGTCGCGCGGATCCGGCACGGCGGCGCCTTGTCGGCGTGGGGATTTGATGTTCAGGCGCAGCAGTTCCGGGAGCGGGCGCGGCAGATCAAGCGCACGAAGTATCTGCGGGCGACCGGCACCTTGTTGAGCGGGCTCGGCGGGGCGGCGGGCGCCGGTGCCGGGCGGGGCGCGACCGCGGCGCCGGCCGCGGGCGTGGGGGCCATGTGAAGATTCCCGTGATCCTCGCGCAAGAGCCGGCGGGCCACCCGCCGAGCATCGGAAGTGTGCCGACGATCGGAGCCGGCACCGCTATTATCGGGGAGGGTGTTGGACGCCTCGGGGCTGCCCTGGTCCGGATCGGCCAGGTCCAGCAACTTAAGCGCGAGCAATTCGGCCGGGACGAGGCCGCGGCGGCGGCGGCGGCCTTCGAGCTCGATGTCAAGACCTTTGACAGCGACCTTCGCGTCGCGGAGCGCGACCCGGACCGCTATCTCGCCACGCTCGGCGAGCGTCTCACGAAGAGCCGCCAGCAAGCCGCCGAACGGCTGACGACGGACGAGGGGCGCGCCCTCTTCGAGGGACGGGTGCGCCCGGCGCTCGTCGAGGCCGAAGTCGGCGCGCGGCGGCATGCCAACGAGCTCTATGTTCAACGTGGGACGGCGCTCATCGACGACACGACGGCCACGACGTTGCGGCTCATCGGGGGAACGCCGTTCGGGGACGACGACGCCTTCCGCCGCCACCTTCGGGGGGGCTACGACGCCATCGTCGGGGCCACGCCCTATCTCGGTGAAGTCGAGACTGGCAAGCGCCGGCGCGCCTTCGGCGAGGCCGCGCTGGAGGCATACGGCAATGCGGCCATTGAGGCTGAACGCTTCGACCCAGCCGACCCGCGCTGGGCCGGGATGGACCCCGCGAAATTCGAGACGCTCCGCCGCCGGGCGGAGACCGCCGAGCGCGGGCGCCGGGCGGAGGAGGATCGGCGCGCGCGACAAGCCAAGGAGGAGCTCGACGAGGACAAGAAGGCCCTCATCGCCGAGCTTGACCGGAAGGCCGCGGAGGGGACGCTCCGCGTCGAAGACGTGAACATCCGCGCCGAGATGCGGCAGCTCGACCCGGAACCCGCGCGCCGACTTCGCGCCCTCGCCCTCGAAGGCCCCTCGGGGCGCGCGTCCGACGCGACGGTGCTCCGCCTCGTGCAGCTCGACGTGCATTCGACGAATCCAGAGATGACCGAGGAGGCCCTCGACGTGCTCCAGGCGCGGCATGAGGGCGGTGGCAGGGGGCTGTCGCTCAAGGACGCCGTGCCGCTGAAGGATCGGCTCCGGCAGCAGCGGCAGGCCCTCAAGGCGGAAGGGCAGTCTGTGCTTCGGACGGAACACTACCAAGCGGAGCAGCTCCTTCGGGCCGCCGTCGGGATGCCCCCGGGGCTTGTCGCCGCCGCGCTCGGGGATTCGCCCGCGGCGCGGCTCTATCTCGCAGGGCTCGAAGAACTCACCCGCCGCTCGCGCTTGTTCGAAGACGCCTATGGGGGGAAGGAGTCCCCCCTCGCCGTCGCGGCGGACATCGCCCCGCGACTCGGTCGGGCGCTCGGGGAGACGGCGCGCCTCAAGCTCGAGGAGCTCCGGGCCGTGGTCCCGTTCCAGACGGCGGACGCCCTCGAGGCCGCGCGGCCGCGCCTCGGCGAGGCGGCCTACCGGCATTATCAGCGACTTCTCCTTGAGGTTGAGCGTCTTGAGAAGCAGCGCCAGACGACTCCCGCGGCGGGCGAGAAGCCGAAGGAGCGCCGATGACCGAGCATCTCCGCCTCTCCGAGGTCGAGACGCCCTTCGACGACCGCCTTCAGGTCGAGGGGGCCTACGAGGCGCGCCAGCGCGTCCGGGATGACCTCGAATGGGACGCGCTCCTCGAGCAATCCGCCGCCGGTGCCGCCGAGATGCCCCGCCGCCTCGAACCGGCCCCCGAGGCGCTCGACCCGGAGCGACAACGCGCGTTTGAGGCGACGGCGCAGGAGCCCGCGGGACGGAAGGTTCTCGACCGGGTGTTTCGGACCTTCACTGGGCAATCGCTCGAAGCCATCGAAGAGGCCGTCCGGACGGGGACACTCGGACACACGGTCAGCCTTCGGCTCCTCGACCCCGTCGGGAACGTCGCCGAGGAGATGATCCGCGAGCAGGGCGCTGCGGAGGGGCTCCCACCGGATCTGGTGGATCGCCTCGCGGTGTCTGGCGCGATGGTACTCGGCTCCCTCTTCGGCGGCGGGAAGGGGCGCGCCAAGCGCGCGGGCGAACTCCTCCGCGGCGCGCCCGGCAAGACCGCGGTCGGGGCGCCGAAAAAGACGGGGGCGAAACTCCTGGCCGAGACGCTCCTCGCCGAGGCGCCGACGGGCGAGGTCCGCCTGAACATTGAGCGCATCGGGAGCTCGGAGGAGATCAAGCGCGCGATGGCGAACGTCAACGCGCTGCTCGAGGAGCGCCTCGTGAAGTCCCGGGCGCGCATCGGACACGCGGAGCAGATCGAGGCGGCTGGCAAATACGAGCTAGGAGATCTCCTCGGCCCGATCGATGAGTCGTTCCCGGCCAAGGTCATGGCGACGCGCGATGCTTCCTTGGACGCCACGGCCTATGCCACTCGGGTCGCGAAGAGCGTTCTCAAGGGCGAGGCCAGCGCGGGACAGGAGCTCTGGGGAGCCTTCGCCCTCGCCGTGGAGCTCTCGGCCCGGGACGAACTCCTCGGGCGCGTCGCCGCCCGGGGTCTTAACATCCGACAAGCCCTCTCCGACGCGGAGCGCTCGGCGATCGACCCGGCGAAGATCGGTGCCCTCGCGCGGACGATCGCTCAGGGGGTCGGGCTCTCGACCGAGGATCTCGCGGCGGCGCTTCTCGCCCTCGACGGGCAGGCGCAGCGCGCGGGATTCCTCGCCTCCGTCGGCAAGGTCATCAAGGCGGGGACGGGGAGCCTCTATGAAATCTGGATCAACTGGCTCCTCTCCGGCCCTCAGACGCATATCGTCAACACGCTGTCGAGCGGGACCGTCGTTCCTGTGGCGATCATTGACCGCGCGGCCGCGGCGCGCATCGGCCAGGTGATGAAGGCGTTCGGCCTATCGCCCGGGGTCGAGGTCGGCGAGGCCCAGGCGATGCTCTACGCCGTGCCGGCCGCTGCCCAGGACGGGCTCCGGATGCTCCGGAAGTTCTGGGAGGTCGGCGAGTCGATCGGCGGCCAGAAGGTCGAGCGCGCCCCGGCATTCGTCGCCGAGGCATTCGGGGCGGCGAAGGACTCGTATCTCGGCCGGGGGATCGACTACCTCGGCAACGTCGCGACGCTCGGCCGCGCCCCAACGAAACTCCTCGGCATGGAAGACGCCTTCTGGAAAGGATTCAATTACCGGCTCGAGCTTGAAGCGCAGGCGGTCCGGCTCGCCGGGCGCCGCGGGCTCTCGGGGGCGGAGGCGGCGGCGCTCAAAGGGGAGATCATCGCCAACCCGGAGCGGTTCCCGGAGATCCATGAGGCGGCGAGCCAGTTCGCGCTCGTGCAGACGTTCACGCAGGAGCTCGGAGCCGTCGGGTCGGCGTTCAAGCGGTTCGCGGACAGCGTCCCCGGCGGGCGCATCATCGCCCCGTTCGTCATGACGCCGACGAACCTCGTCACCTACATGAAGGCGCACGGCCCCCTGGCGCCGATCGGGGCGAAGTTCTGGCGGGACGTCGCCGGCGGCGGGGCGGCGCGGGACCTCGCCCTCGGGCAGATGGCGGCGGGGAGCCTCGTCGTCAGCGCGCTCATCCCGTTTGCACTTTCGGGACAACTGACCGGCAAGGGCACGGAAGAGCCGGAGACGCGGCGCGCCCTCCGCGCGAGCGGGGGCGAGCGGCCGCAATATTCCATCAAGATCGGCGACACGTGGTACGGATACAGCCGCCTCGACCCGCTCGGGATGACGATCGGCCTCGTCGCCGACTACGTCGAGATCGCCGGACAGGTCCCGGAAGGTCAACGCCTGGAGATGGCCGCGGCGCTGCTGCTTGCCCTCAAAGACAACCTCATGTCGAAGACGTACCTCCGAGGGGTCTCGGACTTCGCCGACGCGATGACGTCGAGCGACCGGCGCCTCCAGCGGTGGCTCGAGTCCCTCGCCCGGAGCGCCGTGCCGACGGCGGTTCGGACCGTCGAGCGGACGCTGGATCCCGCCCTGCGAGAGGCCGAAACGCTCTTCGACCAGATCCGGGCGGGCGTCCCGGGGCTCTCGGCGGGGCTCAAGCCGCGGCGGAACATCTTCGCCGATCCGATCGTCCTCGAAGGCGGCGCGGGGCCGGACCTCGTCTCGCCGATCTACACGACGGCCGTCAAGGACGACCCGATCGGCGCGGAGATGGCCCGCGTCGGCGGCCGCCTGACGATGCCCCCGAAGGTCCTGTTCGGGAGTCGTCCCCCGGTCCTCCAGATGAAGCCCCAGACAGCGAGCGAGGGCGTCGAGCTGACCGCGGGGGAGTACGATCAACTCGTCCAGCTCCTCGGGCTCGGCGGCCGAGCCGAGGGGCGCCCGGCGATGAGCGACGCCATGCGCGCCCAGCCGACGCTCCGCGAGGCCCTCGGGGGGCTCTTCGCCACGCGCGAATATCAGGCGGCGACGGACGGCCCGGAAGGCGGCAAGGCGCTCCTAATCGACCGGCTCGTCGACCGCCGAAAGGCCGCCGCCCGGGCGGAACTAATCCATGGCTCCCGAGAGCTCGACCAGGCGCTCCGCGATCGGATGGGCGCGCGCGCCCGGGCCCTCGGGGCCTCGGAAGAAGACATCACACAGTCCTTGGGGAGGTGAGACGACCGTGACGATCTCCACGCAGGGCAGTCGAAACGATTTTAAAGGCAACAACTGCACGAAGGCGTTCGCCTTCACGTTCGAGATCGTCGCCGACAGCGACGTTGACGTCTATGTGGACAATTGCCTGAAGACCCTGACGGCCGACTACACCGTCTCTGGAGCGGGCGCCGCTACTGGCGGGACCGTCACGTTCGTCACGGCCCCCGGGTGCAACACGATCATCGCTCTTGTGCGGGACTTGCCGCTCACGCAGGCCGTGGATTACGACGAGAACGATGCGTTTCCGGCCGCCATCCACGAGGACGCGCTCGACAAGCTGACCATGCTCATCCAGCAGGTCAAGGAATTTGCGACGCGCACGTGGCGCTTCGCCGCGGGCTCTCAGCGCGCGGCCGCCGGGTACACCCTGGACGAACCCGTGGCGAGCCGCTATCCGCGCGTCAAGGGCGACTGTACCGGGATCGAGTTTGTTGCCCTGACGACCGCCGGCACGTATGCCGATCCCGTCACCACCAAGGGTGATCTTATTGTCGGGAGCGAAATCGGTTGCCAAGAGCGGCTCGGCATCACGTCCGGCCGGACGCTCGCCGCCGATCCGAACACGGGCAAGCCATCGTGGCAGCCGGGACTTGCCGTCATGCTCACGAACAAGCTCGACGCCGCGCTGGCGGCGGGCGACGTGGTGGGGGTGGACAAGGGCTGCGACCGCGCCGTCGTGGCGGCCAATGCGCAAGGGTGCGACCGGCTCTTCGTTGTGGTACCCGCGAATGTCGGCGATGACTGCTTGGCTCTCTTCCACTTCCACGGGCTGGTCCGCGACGTCCGCGCCTCCGGGTGCATCAACCGCGGCTACTACGTGCGCAAGGCGAGCTCCACCCAATCCCTCGAATGTACGGGCATCGAAATGGGTGTTGGCGCGTCGCCCGCCGGGGCACTCGGGGTCGCCATCACGCAGGCCGCGGGGGGTCTCGTGGACGTGATCTTCTGGGGACGGCCCGAGGCGTCGCACGCGACGCTCCAGGTCGAACTCACGAATAAGCTCGATGCCGACCTCGCCGCCGGGGATGTCGTGGCGATCGACGCTGGTTGCGACCGGGCCGTCGTCGCCGCGAACGCGCAAAGCTGCCAGCGCCTCTTCGTGGTCGCGCCGCGGCCGATCAGCGACGACTGCCTCGCCCTCTTCCATGTGACCGGCCTGATTCGCCAAGTCAAATCGACCGGGACGATCGCGCGCGGCCGATATGTCCGGAAATCGGCGACCGCGCAGGCCGTGGAGGACGCGGGCGCCGCCATCGGCGTTCCGAGCATCCCGCCACTCGGTTCCCTTGGGATCGCCGTCACGGCGGCCGCTGGCGGCTTCGTCGACGTGGTGCTCTTCGGCGCCCCAACCTTCGTCAATCCGGAGGCGCTCGTCAAAGCCTGGGGTACCGCCCAATCAGATGGAACCCTCGTCGAATCCTTCAACATTGCGTCGATCACAGACGGCGGCACCGGGATCGTCACGTGGACGTGGGACCGCGACTTCGCGAACGCCAACTATGCCGTTATCACCACGAGCCAAGGCGCCGCAGGCATCGCGAACGTCGACAATGCGAACGCGCCAGCCGCGGGATCGGCGCAGACGCGGTACTACAACGAGGCGGGCACGTTGACGGATCCAAATGCTATGCACGTCATGGCCGCAGGAGACCAGTGATGCCGATCGTGTGGGTGATGCCAACGGGCGAGGTGCAGGTGACGCGCATCGCCGAGGAGATCTTGAATCGGGAGCGCCGCCCCAACGAGACGACGGCGGAGGCCGTGGGTCGGCTCGCCTCGGTGATCCAGGCGAAAACCCCCTGGCTCGCCAGCGGCGTCCCGACGCTCGTGACGGAGGTGAACATGCCACCCACCCGAATCCAACGAGACAAATGGCGGCTTCAGGGCAATCAGGTCCGCGTTGATCCCACGGTGCCCGACCGGCCGCATCCCCGGCAGGCGCTCCTGGACGAGATCGAAGCGGCGACGACCGTGGCGGCCCTCAAGGTGGCGGTCAAGAAGTTGGCGACAGCCTGATGGCGATGAACAACGCGCTGACGTGGAAATGGCTGGGTGGCGTGCTGCTGCTGATCGTGCTGGGTGGCGGTAGTGCGTGGATGACGACCATGTACGCGGAGGTTGGCAGGCTCAAGGAAGAGCAAAAGCACGACCGGCAAACCGTCAACACGATCGACAAGAAGGTCGGGATCATCGAGGAACAGACGAAACGCACTCAGGAGGACGTGAAGGAGATCAAGGACATCCAGAAGGACACCAACAAGAAACTCGACGAACTCCTTCGACGCCGATGAGTCCCCATGAGTTTCTCGACGCCAAGATGCAGTTGGCGTCCCGATATCCGTTCCGCGAAACGTCCGGTTTTCGCTCGGTCATGGACAATGCGGCCGTGGGGGGCGTGCATTATTCGGCGCATCAGTTCTGGCTCGGGACGGACATCGTGCCCCGGCCCGACGTGGACTGGAAGGAACTGATCGAAGCCGGCCGCCGGTTGGGACTCTTCGTCCTCGATGAGGGCGACCACCTGCACCTGCAACCCCTGGACTGGAAGGCCGGATGACGCGCCGTTTAAACCTCACGGGTCTGCTCGGGTTAGGGACCCGCGGGTTGCCGGGTCGCATTGCCGATGTGACGCACCATGCGTTTA
>ERZ1292644.1178-Hain-H14-01um-R2-1178-length-14112-cov-17_pt2 | contig 10444 bp, 11 predicted proteins | sample MGYA00564402_ERZ1292644 | MGnify/ENA primary metagenome ERZ1292644 (study PRJEB36523, sample SAMEA6512644) | groundwater metagenome | collected 2019-01-09 | study: AquaDiva: Metagenomics assemblies of 32 groundwater samples | reverse complement strand
AACATTATTATCAGAAACTAACTCAAGGCGAGGGACTGACACTTCAGAATATCGGAAAATTTGTAGGCCAAGCCGAGAGAGCCGCTGAGTTGGATTCAGATAAGCCCATAAAAAGAGCAACTACTTTCTCCGGAGGAAGAGGGCCAAGATATAATGAGCCAGGAAGTGTCGACAGTTCAAGGGTCGAGGGTTTGGCTAGTGTTTTAAAAATTAATATTGGTGATAAAAAATAAACATGGAAAACACACAAAATTTAAACATATCACGTGAGCAACTCGATGCAGTTGTTGCCGATGCAGTTAAAAAAGCCCTTGCTAATAAAATAGCCGAGAAACCAAAAAGAGTAACCGAAAGAATTGTTAAAGTAAGATTCTACAAAGATAAATTAGTAAGAAGCTATAGCAACGTAGATGAGCAAAGAGACGATAGGGGTAAGCTCATAGCATGGGTGGACATAACCCTTGATGGTCAAGAAGAGCCAGAAAGAGTTGAATATCTGAAGTTTCTAGATAAAACTCCGCAATTCAGGGCATTAGTCAAGAAAGTTACCTTTGATGAGATAGTGGAATCAGAAGGAGAATTTAGAACAGTCAATCCCGATGAGGCCAAGATTGAAAGAAAGAACTTTAATCCAAGAGTTGAAGTAGCTGAAGTTACTAAGAAAGTTAAAAAATCGGACATCGAAATAATGGAAGGAAGCCACCAGGGTGAAGTTTATACAATAATTGACAACGAAACAGCGAATTTCTAAAGTGTCATTTGCCTCAGAATGTGGTAAAATGGAATTATGATGATCAATATTACAGGACAAAAATTTGGGAAGCTGACAGCAATTAGGTTTAGCCACACAATCGGAAATAATTATTATTGGTTGTTCAAGTGTGATTGTGGAAAGGAAAGCGCGGCAGGAAAAGGGGATGTTTTGAGAGGGCATACTAAAAGCTGTGGTTGTTATAATAGTGAAGTTGTCAAACAGAGAAATACAACTCATGGATTAAGAAACACAAGGTTTTATAATATTTGGTATTCAATGAAACAAAGATGCGGATACAAAAAATCAATAGGTTATAAAAATTATGGTGGGAGAGGAATAAAAATTTGTAATGAGTGGTCAAAATTTGAGGGTTTCAAAAATGATATGTATAAATCTTATAATCTTCATGCCAAAGAGTTTGGAGAAAAAGACACTACGATAGACAGAATAAACAACGATGGGAATTATTCTAAAGAAAATTGCCAGTGGGCAACTTGGAAAGAACAACAGAACAACCGCAAGGACAATGTAAGATATAAAAGAGAAACAGTTACGGATGCGTCAATCCGATTGGGTGGAAATAAGAAACTAATTTTTGGTCGTCTTTATGCGGGATGGCCTATTGAGAAAGCATTTACAACACCAAAACATTCTAAATTACAAATATGAAACACAAAGGTAAGAAAAACGCCGTAGATGATCCGTCAGCAGAACGGGAGAGGTTGTTAACGCCTGTAGCCCGAGAACTAGTCAATATCATATTAAATGCTGAGCTTCCTATTGGAAACTATTTGAAACATGAATTTGCTAAGTTTGATAATGTAGCTAAGGATGTTATCCAATTAATGATGGATCATGACATAAGATATGTTGATAAAGAATTTCTATTTCAATTAGCTCTCCGAAACGAAGCCAAAACGATTGTAGATAAATATGTGGGTAAGATTGAATTTAAAGACCACGAAGGAAAAGACCAACAGATTATTCTCAATAGAGAAACCGTATCTAGTATTGTATTACAGCCATTTAGTCTGATTCAAGGGATGGTAATATCCTCACTGGAGAAGTCCTTTAACCGAATTATAGATAAAGTTCTTGGAAAGAATGTATTAGATTTTACAATTACGGACATGGACAAAGTTTTAAAAGAAGACACTTTACATAAAAAAACAGAGATGGTATAATGGAAATGTAGGAATAAGAAGCCTAGCAAGAGCTAGGTCATAGGAGATAATGTCTCTTGTGACCTGGCCCAGGATAGGGCAATAACTAACAAGTTTGGTGTACTTGAAGAAGTAAAAACACCCACATCCCCCAGACGACACTGGGATTACCAACAGATTATGTGAACTCCCTAATGGGGTGTTTTTTTTGTTGATTAAACAAGAATCTTAAATCTCATAAGAGATTCATTATTCTACTAAGAAATGGCATTTATTCACGTTAGAGGCCCTGCAAAAACAGAAGGCTTTGCCAAACTTGTTTCCACGGCTATCGCTGCTGGATCTGTTCTTAGTTTCACTACTGGCTACGTATCGCAGGCTGCGGTAGCTTCTCTTCGAGTAGCCGGAATTTCTCTAAAAAAGATTGCATCTACAGATGGTGATTTTGCTAGTGCAACTTTAATTCCGGTAATTATACCAGGAGAAGAAGATGTCTTTGAAACAACGGTAGTGGGAACAGCAACGCAAGCAAATGTTGGCGGTCAGTATGATTTAAGTTCTGCCAATGGAGGTACTTCACAAGAAGTTAGATTGGCTGGTACAACCAATAAAGTCGTGACGGTCGTCGGCTTTATCAGTGCATCGAGAGTGTTGGTTAAATTTAACGCAAACTACGTTTACGCAAATAAAGCGAACTAATCGCTTAGTTAATTAAACATAGTTATAAATATATGGACGGAACAATCGGAACACAGACAACATTACTAAGCAATTCTTCGCTTCCAGAGTTCGTTGATTTAACTCGAAGAAACTGGGTATTTACTCAGGAACACATTGCTCGTAATGCAAGACAGTTATTTATCGAAGACACCGTAGAGGGTTCTTCAAAACGGTATAACGAGGTAGATACTTCAACCTATGCCGACGTTAAGACGGAGGGTGGAGACTCTCAGAAAGCAAAAGTAGGTACTGGATATTTCATGGATTTGAATCTTAGGACCTTTTCCAAAGAAGTAGACATTACTCTCGAAATGAGACAAGACAACCGTTACCCCGAGGTTAAGGGATTGATTACAAGTCTAAACGAATTTTGTGATAACAGAATGGATTTGGATTTGACTCACAGATTTACTTTTGCCGGAGACACCTCATATACGGATATGAATGGTGAGACAGTAACAACTGAAGTTGGAGACGGTTTAGCCCTTGGTTCGGCTTCACACACGTTGGCCTTCAGTTCAACCACTTACAATAACCTTGTAACTGGTGCTCCAGCGTTTAGTGAATCGTCTTTGGAGTCAGCCATGCTAATTGCTGCAACGCAGATTTATTCTAATTTTGCCGAAAAGAGAAATATGAATTTCAACACGATTGTTACCGGAAACGATCCGGGAACAGTCCGAACGGTCAGACAGATATTAGAGTCAACCGCCGATGTTGATGCGGTTCAGGCGGGCGTAAAGAACGTTTATCAGGGTCAGCTCAATCACGTAATTCTTCCAAATTTAGCTACTACTGCGGCTGGTGCTTACAACTCTGCAAAGAGAAGGTACTGGTTTTTGGTGGCTGCGAATCAGGGGATTATGGGTTGGCAGGCATACCTTGGAATTAAACAGGCTCCTACGCTTGTAACTCCGAGTGCCGGAAGTAATGGAGAAGACATCCATAATTTTAACTGGACATTTTCTGCCTATACTCGTTTCGGAATCCAGACGATTTCACCAAAAGGTTTGGTGGCGTCGTTGGTGGTAAGCTAGTCAGTTAGTTCTCTTCTCACTTCTCTTCACAAGTAGAAGTGAACCCGAAAGGGTTTAACGATTTAGAGGTTTGTCGAGGAATGGGCAAATAGCAAATTCCTCGTAGGTTGGAGGAGGAATCTCTAAGTCACAAATAAAAATGGCATATAATATGAATTTTGGCTGGGGTCGGTTAATAGCCCAGTCTTTACGAGATAGGGCAAGATTAGGAAAAGTATTAATCGTAGCTGCTGACACCAATGTAAATTGGGAAGAGTTAAATGAAATCTTTGCTCCGACAGACAAGATAAGAGTTCTGACGACATTGTCGTTGGCTCTTACTGAAGCAACGGCCAGTCAAGACGACGTAATTTTTATCGCGCCTTATCATACAGAGAATATTACGGCAGCTGCAGGGATAGCGATGTCTAAAGCTGGAGTTAGTGTTGTTGGTTTGGGACAAGGAACTTCTCGTCCAACGTTTACCTGGACAACTGCCGCTGCGGCAAGTTGGGATGTCTCAGGCGCAGATTGTACTCTAGAGAATCTTAAATTTGACTTAACGGGGTTTGATGCGATTACAGCTGGTTTCAATATTACTGCTGCGAATTGTCATATCAAAAAGTGTGAGTTTGTTACTGCTTCTGCGACCAATCAAGCTGTATTGGGTATTTTGACGACTAACGCTGCGGACGGTTTATTGATAGAAGATTGTTATTCCAAAGGAACTCAGACAGGTGGTACGACCACAGCAATCAGAATTGTCGGGGGTAGCGACCATGTAATCCAAAGGAATACAATCATTGGTAACTTTACCACCACTATCGGTGCAATCGAGAATGTTACGACTGCTTGCGATCGAACCGTAGTTAGAGACAATGTTATCTTTAACCAGACCGCAGCTTCTACTAAGGCAATGGTTTTCGTATCAACCGCAACAGCAATTGTGGCTGGTAACTTAATGAATATTAAGTCTGGCGCTAAACCAATAACTGGTGCGAATGTTAACGTGATTGGATCAAATTTTGTATCCGTTACCCGAGGCAGTTCAGTCTTAGTCGGTAATGTTCAGTATATCCAATCTGCTAACTTCTAATGAATAAAAAATTACCAAAAAAATTGAATAAGAAACCAGCTAAAAAGGAGAAAAAGGTAGAACCAGAAAAAGCGGAAGAGGTAAAAGAAGAATCAATTCCAGAACCAATAGTTCAACCTGAACCAGTTTTGGTAGTTGAACCCGTAGGTTATCAGATAGTTATAAAAGGGACTAAACAATATAAATTGTTTAAAAGAGACGATGGAACTACCTATCTAGAAGGTCCTATAAGTTAATATTAAGTATTGACTTGATCTGGCCGAGCTTACCCCGCAAGGGCGAAGTGCTCCGCCAGATAGGTTAATATTTAAACTAAACGATGAGAAGAATACCGCAACATACAACACTATTAGCAGGAACAACAACCAGTAGAAGTGCCGGGTGGAGAGTTTCCGACTTTAAAACGGTGATTTTGAGTATTAATGGCTCATCCGCCGCTAATTTGAAAGTATTTGTTAAGGGGGGATTAAGTATAGGAAATGAATATAATACTTCCCCAAACTTTAAAATAAACCCAGCAAGTAGAGATAAAGCAAGTGCTTGGGACTTTATTGATGTAGTAGACCTAGAAGATAACGCATCAATAGACGGAGATACGGGAGTAGACCTGAATGCAAATGTAATTAGAAACATTGAAGTTAATACTAATTATTTAGATTGGCTTGCCGTAGAGTGCACGGCTAGAATAGCTGGAACAGTAACGGTGGTCGGAGTTGGCGTAACAAATCAATAATTAATAAAAATATGGCAAGAACTATATTTAGAGAAAAATCAAAAGAGCTAAATAAAGGAGTAGAAGAATTACTTGAATCTACAACCGAAGCAGGTAAACTTGGGAGTATTTTAGATTTAATTGAGCAACAGCAAAGAGATTTAAAGGGTTATATGGATAGAATAGAATCAGTAACTAAAGATTTAGAAAATCTTGAATCTAAAAAGAAAATCCTTTCTGGTGAAGTATCTAAAATTGAGGAATCAAATGAATCCATGAAGGTTAAATTAGAGAGGGAATTGAAACCTTTAATTGATGATACCTCTAAAACAAACAAAGAACTTGAGGATTTAAAATTAAAATTGAAAGAAGAATCTGAAAAAACAGATGAGCAAATTAAAGAATTTAAAGATAAAATAAAAAAAGAAGAATCTTTGTTTATTGAACTATCTAATAATCATCAAAAAGATTTAAAAGTTCTAAATGAAGAACTAGAATCAGTTAAACAAAACACCGACTTATCAAGTAAAGAATTATTCCAACTGAGAGAAAATATCATCAAAGAGAATGAAAATTTACTTAGAGTTACGGAAAATAAAGAACGAACTCTGGAAGAATTAAAAGAACAAAAATTAGACCTAGAGAATAAAATTAATGGACTCGTTTCTAGTTTAGAAGACTTAAAAGAGAAAACATTAGGATTAGAAGACAAGAATAAGCAGATAGAAGAAAATACCCTCGTAAGATTAAAAGAACTCGAAACTCAATCCCAAAAAGATCTCAAATTAATAGAAGAAGAAAAAACTTCTAAAAAAATACAGTTAAAGAAAATAGAGGATTCTTTAGTCGAAACGACTACTAAATTAGATAAAATAAAAAGTGAATATGACAAGATAACGGGAATGATTGCTGGATTTATAAACAAAAAGAACGAAGTAGAGAGGAAAGAGATAATAATAAAAAAGAAGTATGAAGACGCAGGATTCAACTGGTAAACCATTATGAGTAAGCAAACGACGCGGGTATTTGTCAATGGGGACGTACAGGTACTTGATCAATTAACCCTAACTAATGGTGTTCCTTTAACCGTTGCTATTGTTGATGCGAGTGGAAATCAGATTGTTCCTTTGGGAACTTCTGGTGCTGTTGGAGATGGAACTGTAAATCTTACAACCGCAGGTACGGCTCAACAGGTTTCAACTTCATCTGTTGCTTGTAAAAGAGTTATTATTACTGCTCATGAATCTAATACCGGAACTATTGTTATCGGAGCTTCAACTGTAGTTGGGGCTTTAGCTGGTAGGAGAGGTAAGGCTTTATTTCCTACTCAGTCGGAAATATTTCAGGTATCAAATTTAAATCTTCTTTATTTTGATGGGACAGTAACGAATGATGATATCCACTATTATTATGAAAATTAGTAAAAAATATATAATTATAGGAACTATATTAGTAAGTCTTTTAGTTAGCGGATTTTTTATAGCGAAAGATAAGGCTCCTCAAGTTGGCGGTTCTGATTTATGGAAATTTGTATCTTCACAACTTCAGCCAGTAGTATCAACTTGGCAAGTCTATGCTCCAGATGATTTAAGATTTGATGATGAGATTTTACCTGATGGCGATTTATGTTCTGATGGCCAGATTCTTAAAAAGACCGGAGCCGATAATTGGGATTGTGCGGCCGACAGTGCCGGAGGAGGAGTTTCTTCTAATTCTATTAATTTTGATGAAATTCAAAATCCTCTAGTCTTAGATACCAACATAACCACCACATCTGCTTCATTTAATTGGAACTGGGGGGCAACTTCTTTCGTTAATGTCGGAAGTGTTTCTTTTGCCAAATACATCGATCTTTCAGTAGCAGGAGTTCGATTAAATGGAGATGGAGATGGAGCAATTACATTTCTTGGTACTGGCAATGGTTCAGATGAAAACTTTACGATTAATTTGGACGATGTAGCCAACGAAGCTACAATAAGCACGACTACGGGCTTAACTCAATTTAACTTCAGCGGCATTAGCGTATCTTCTTCTTTGAATTTTGAAGCCGTGGGGTATGCTTCTGCTTCTAAATACTTTGGAATAGCACTTACTGATTGTGACTCAAATGGTTCTCAATTTCTTTGGTCAGATACTGGTTTATTCTCTTGTCAAACTCTTGCCGATGCCGATATTCCAGACACCCTAACTATTACCAACCTGTCTGGTACTAATACCGGAGACGTGACTCTTGCCGGAACACCCGACTATATAACTATTTCTAACCAAGTAATTACGAGAGCTAAACTTGATATTTCAGATGATACCAACGCTACGGGAGGAGATGGGATAACTATTACTGCGAATGATTTTGATTTTGTTTCAACCGAACTTGAAGCCTTGACCTGGGGAGCAGGCGGTAATGCTACTAATGTTTGGACACATAACCTGTCGGCCGGTGATCCAACACTTACTTGGACTCAATCGGGGGCTTCACTATCTCTCAACTTTGAGGTTATTGGTTATGCTTCTGGAAGTAAGTATTTTGGAGCTACTTTAACTGACTGCGATTCTAATGGCTCACAACTTCTCTGGTCTGATACTGGACTATTTTCTTGTCAGACGTTGGCTGATGCCGACATTCCAGATACTTTAACTATTACTAATCTTTCTGGAACAAATACTGGCGATGTAACTTTGGCCGGAACGCCTGACTACATAACTATTGTTGGTCAAGCAATTACTAGGGCTAAGTTAGATATTTCAGATGATACTAATGCTACTGGTGGAGCTGGCGTGGACATAACAACGAATGACTTTACTTTTGATTCAACTGAAATAGAAGCCACAACTTGGGGAGCTGGTGGAAATGCCACAAATGTTTGGACACATAATTTAAGTTCTGGCGATCCGACATTAACTTGGACTACTTCTGGTGCTTCATTGTCTTTAAACTTTGAGGTTTTAGGTTATGCCAGCGCTTCTAAATATTTTGGTAGAGCGTTAGCTGGAATGGCAGGAACCGATGGTTGTTCGGCGGCTGGTGACACTTTGAATTATACTTTTTCAACTGGAGCATTCTCTTGCGGAACAGATGCTACGGGTGGAGGTGGGGTTTCCTCAGACTCTCTTAATTTTGATGAATTCCAAAATCCTTTAGTTTTAGATACGAACATAACTACTACATCTGCTTCGTTTAATTGGGATTGGGGAGCAACATCATTTATCAATATGGGTAGCGCTTCATTTGCTAAATACATTGATCTTAGTGTGGCTGGTGTAAGATTAAGCGGAGATGGTGATGGAGCTATTACATTTTTGGGAACAGGAAATGGAAGTGATGAAAACTTTACGATTAATTTGGATGATGTGGCAAATGAAGCAACTATAACATCTACAACAACACTTACTCAATTTAATTTCAGCGGTATAGGCGTTTCTACTTCTTTGAATTTTGAGGCCGTTGGCTATGCTTCTGCTTCTAGGTTTTTTGGTAAATATGCTTCAATTTCTAACTCTCTTGAAATAGGGACACTTGCTATTGGTCGACTACCCTTGAATATTCAAGCAGATGCTAATTCGGATATAGCGAGATTTGAAGAAAATTCAGGAGGAGAGTATTTCGATATAGAGGTAGATAGTCTTGGAGATTTGAATTTTATTCAAGATGATGGAGCTATAGCTCTAGAAATATATGATGTAAGTCCAGATGCCGCTATATCAACTGACCCTATTGGAGTAAATGGTATTCATGGTATAGGTGATGCTAATACGGCTATAGATTTTGATACTGATGCTTTTCAGTTTTATGCTGGTGGTGTTCAGTTTGTAGATTTTCAACAACCAGCTGGTCAAGACGTCACGGTCTTTAATGAAGACGGCGTAGATATAGATTTCAGAGTTGAAGGAACGGGTCAAGCTAATGCTTTGTTTATAGATGGAGCGAATGGCAATATAGGTTTTAAAAAGGTTCCTACCAGTAATTTTGATGTCAGTGGCACCGCCTCAGTGTCTTCTAACTTTGAAGCATCTGGTTACGCCTCTGCCTCTAAATACTTCGGTGGCATAGCTTCTCACGCATTTGGCGGAAGCATAGAACCCAGAACTACCGATCTGGGGTCTTTGGGAACAACTGCTTTGAAGTGGGCGCAAGCGGTGGCTAATAAAATTCACGCAGTAGTTCAAATGCTTATTCCAAGTGGGGCCGGCGGTTCAGCAACAGGAACGGTGGCCGGTTCAATCGGTGTAGATTCAACTTCTCGTTCGTTTAACTTTGGCGACGGAACAAATGAAAATGTTGTTGACCCGAGAAAATGTATAGGGGTTAGTTTGCGAGGAAATAACTTAACTGCTAAAAGTCAATTTACAATCTTTACTCCAGACAATCCGTTTACGCTAAGTTTAGTTCAGGTAGCGGCTTCTGGTACTAATTCTCTTGGTTGGAACTTGACTACTGGTTCAACAACCGTCCCAGTAACTAACGTATTCACTCTTAATAAAAGTGCTTCAGGTTCGGCAGTTACAAAGTATACTACTTTCGGTAACGCAGTAATCGGAGATGGAGGTAAATTAGACTTCAGGGTTAGTTCAGCTTCGGCTAAATTAGACAGCGTTTATGTTCGTGCGTGTGGTTATTATGATCCATAATGAAAAAAATATTTAAAAAATTCTGGGGTTTATTTGTGGGTATAGTCTTAGTGATAGGGGGAATATTTGGATTATCAAGACCAGAGCCTATTGGTGCAGTTCCTCCAATGATTACCCTGAACGATAAAGAGACAATTAATTTTACTTATACAGATAACAACACAGGAGAGGATATCATTATTTATGCAGACAAAGAAACTTATGGAGGAGTAGGAGAAACGATTGCTTATTTCTCGGTACAGAATACGACTTCTAAAGATCAAAACGTAAAATTACTTTTTAACTCTAATGGGTCATTGGCTGAAGTACAAGAACTTTCGTTTGACGTTCCCCATCAAAAGCCAGTAGAAGATTATG
>ERZ1292644.1810-Hain-H14-01um-R2-1810-length-10448-cov-4_pt1 | contig 10448 bp, 11 predicted proteins | sample MGYA00564402_ERZ1292644 | MGnify/ENA primary metagenome ERZ1292644 (study PRJEB36523, sample SAMEA6512644) | groundwater metagenome | collected 2019-01-09 | study: AquaDiva: Metagenomics assemblies of 32 groundwater samples | reverse complement strand
GTTTATCTTGCCAAAAGAAGATTGAAATGTCTGTCTAGCCTGCCCATTAAATGAAAATCTTTCAGTGTTAACAATGATTTCCATATAATAAACTCTCCCGTATTCTAAATTCAGTACTTGAGACCCATTACCAAGAAGAACATCATACTTCCCATTAGAAATATTACTCAAAAAATCATTTGTAGAGTTATAAACAAGATTTCCTCCAGAATAAGCATCATAAATAACAACAGTTAAATTTCCAGAAGCAAGATCAATGCCATTTTGTTTGACATTTCCTTGCAAAGCCATTAAATCATTTAAAGCCAGGCCAAAAGGCACAGCTACAACTAATATATATAATAAGAGATAATATTTGCTAACTGACATTTTTCCTCTTTTACATTATCATTCCCAAGGTAAAAACCTTTTATAAACATTTTTATATGTAGGGAAACTGTTTACCTTACAAGAAAACTATTAGCCCGTGATTTCCTTTCCTCACTCAATCTCTTTAAAATCTCTCTCCCCTTTTCAGTTTCCTCTAATTTCTTATAAAATTCATCCGCTTTCTGATAAGTAGAATCAATTAACAAATTAACATACTTTTTCCATTTAGATTTAGGATTATTTCTGACAAATTCTGCCCATCTTTCAACAGACTCCATATGCGATTTATCCCTCATTTTTTAGCCTCAATTCTCTTATTTTATTTTTTACAAACTCAATAAAATTATTATCAATCTCTTCTTTATATATTATTCTAAGGTGTTTTGCATCCTCCATATCTTTAGGAGTTTTAAGTAATTCTTCCTTAAAGGCAATATTGAACTCTATAGAAGAAAACCATATATCCATTCCTGTAAGCTCAAGCTTCTTTCTAGTTTCCATTTGTAATGCATCAATTTCATCTTTAACAAACTTTACCTCCATTTCCGGAGGCTGTAAATCCTCTCTTTCAACATATCTTACACTATCTCCATTGTCAAGATAGTCATAAACATCCTCGACTTTTGAAGATTGCATACATATAAATCCATTTTTTATTAGTTCATTATGAAACTTCTTAAATTTTTCGAAAGAAATTCTTTCAACTATCATATCAATATCTTCTGTTGTTCTCCTTCTTCCATGAGAAATAGCAACAAAGCCAGAAACAACTATATATTTTAAATGCTTTTCAGCAATTTTACAAAATTTTTCAGCAAATTTATCTAAAATATTCTTATCGTCAATGCCCCTTTCCATTAAATCTCAAACAAAAACAAATATAAATACATTTCTTACTACTATATTATGCAAATTGCAATAACAAAAGGTTCTCTGGTGCGTTAAAGGTTGATAAGCCAATGAAGAGTTTAAAAAAGAAAATAGGAATTTATAAAAGAAGTGTTTTTAAAATTAGATAATTTCATTAAGATATTGGTAAACTGCTAAATTGGTTTTTCTTTCTGGAGAAATAAATCCATATTCTGTATCTACTTTATCTAATAGTCTATTAAATAAAACATTTCTCGGCTCCTCAACACATCGAGAGATCATTTTATCTAAAAGAAACTCTGTTCCTTGATCATAAGAATTTCTTTGAAATCGTTTAAATCTCCTAAAACCAAGAACTACTTTTTTATCTTGTTCACAAAAATGATAATAGATTCCTTTCAAAAAAAGATGAACATTTGGAGATAAAACAATGCTTCTTTGTATTGGTTCTCTCTGATTTTTATTTGCTTCTCGGCTCCATCCTTTCCAAAAATATCTTGAGCTAACTATTCCATCGGGATTTAAGATATATGGTCTGCTCCACCAATCGGGATTTGGAGCGCGATCTATTACTTCAAAAGATATTTTTTTAAAATCAACATATTCTAAGCTTATTTTTGTTTCGTTTAGCAATCTTTTTATCTTCTCTTTAAATTCGTCAAAAACAAAATACCAAGGCAAATTAAGAACTGTTTTAATATAACGCCCTTTATCTTTAAGAAGTTTTTCTTTCATTCTCTCGGTAATTCTTTCTTTACTTAAGAGTATGTCCAATACTTTATTCTTATCATCCCATAAATCTTCATAAGAATTATATCCTGTCTGCTTTTTTATATTAATATTTTCAAATAATCCTCCGATTGTTCCATGAGACCTGGGAGAATTCCTCCTTCTAGGCAAGTTTTCAAAATATAAAATTCGCACATTATCATATTGAACATAAAAATCAGAATTTTCTTTTAATGCTAACTTCGTTAAAACTACTGCTTTCTCCAAAGATTCTCCACTATTTAAGATACTAACCAAATCCACCATAAGGAAAAAACAAACATTCAGTTTAAAAATATTACTATTCTATAGTTACATCTAACAGATAAAGTTAGCAAATTATTTCTATATCTTTGTTACCAATGAAATTAATTTGAATATCTTTCCCAATTAGATCATTTTTTATTATTTCTGCGAAATTTTCTACACCAAGAACTTCTGAATTTTGGTGTCCGATGTCTATCAAGAGCATATTATTTTCATAAGCAAGATACTTACTTTCCATATAAGAATCTCCTGAAACAATTGCATCACATTTATTACTTAAAGCAAAAGAGACAAATTCTTTATTTGCTCCCCCTCCTGCAATTATTAAAACCTTTTTTAATCTTTTATTTTTGTCTCCAGTTAGATTAATAAAAGGCAATTTGAGAGATTTTTTGATTTTCTTAAGAAAATCTTCGGCAGTCTCGCTATTCTTTAATTCACAGATAGAAAAATAATCAAAATGTTTTTTCTCAACTAAATTCATCTTTTCTATCAATGTGGCATTTGTTCCGTAGGGGCTACTATCTAAAGATAGATGAAATCTTGCAATATTTATATTTGAAGATTTAATAATATTTAACTTTTCTTTATTAGAATTAATTAGATTATTATCATATTCTGGAGTTAATGAATATTTAATATTAAATAAGACCGGCTCATGACATATAATAAGGGTATTCTTGTCGGAATTTAATTCTTTTAGAATGTCTAAAGTTAATCTCCAACAAAAATAAATTCTATCTATTTTTGCTTTTTTATTACCAAAAACTAGTTTATTATTATCTTTATCAAACTCTTCAAACTTCCCCAATCTTCGCTTTATCAGATTAATAATTTCTAATGTATTCATTTTAATCTTAATTTTTTAGTTTATTAAGAGAATCTCTGAAATTATTTAAAGTTTCTCTTTTCAAACTATCTTTATAATTTCTTTCAATTACTCTTTTAATTTTTGGGGAATTTTTGGATTTCAATATGAACCTTAACATTTTTCCAGCTTCGTTTAAATTATTTACTCTAAATCCAAATTTTACATTATCTTTATGTCCTTCAATATTGCTTACTATTACAGGGATTTTTAGACGTTTAGCATAAACCGCAGAAAGATTATATGATTCTGTTCTAGAAAGTTGTATATACACTTTACTATTCCTTAAATATCTTAAGAAAGTCTCTCGTGAAACCTTTTTTGTTTTTATTCCTTCAAACAACTGATTTTTATTCCCTAAAATAAGAGATTGTTTATCTAATTTCAGATCTTTCATCAATTTAGAGAATTGGTCTATTCCCTTAATATAATGATAAATTCCTTCTTCAGCAGTACAAACAGAAATGATTTTTCCTTTCTTTAATCTTTTTATTCTATTGTTTATGTGAAAATCTATCCCTACTTGAATTGGAATAGTATCCAAACCGTAATAAGAGTATTCTTGCCTTAATTCCTTAGATGTGATTAAAACCTTAATCTCAAGTTTATCTGATAAATCCTTAATCGTACGTAATTCATTCAGCCTATCTTTAATCAAAAAATGGTTTGGTGAAACATGCAAAAAAATATAAAATCTATTATAAAATTTTTTTGCCAATAATCCCTTAAGATTATAAAAATATTTTTTATTTCCTGTGGCATGTAAAATACATTTGATAGTTTTATCTTTCGACAATTTTTCTATTAATTTTAATTTGTCTTCATTTAAACCAGAAAAACTAGTAATAATTTGGTGTTCTGGAAAACGAGACAATGGGGAGACCAGCCCATATATAGTACCATCATGATCGATTAAATGAATAAATTTTCTGTTTGTGCTTTCTGAATTTTTCTTCATAATTTCTTAAAAAGAAATATCTATAAAAAGCTATCTTTCGGCAAATTTATCTAAAATATTCTTATCTTCAATTCCTCGCTCCATTAAAAGTAAAATAAAAAGGAATATAAATACATTTCTTACTACTATATTATGCAAATTGCAATAACAAAAGGAAAGATTTATAAAATTCTTTTATATAGAAGATTATGGGAAAAATAACTATAGATCTACCTGAAGATCTTAAATTTATAGAAGGGGTGTCATCTATAGAATTATCTATGGCAATGCAAAAAATATTACGATCTAGATTAGACGAGGCAGTTCGCATTAAAAGAATTGCAGGGAAATCAAAGGCAACTGAAAAAGATGTTGAAGATTTAACTAATGAAATCAAAGAAGCTGTTTGGGAACATTATTCTAAATAAAATGATTTTAGTTGTTGATCCAAATGTTATAATTTCTGCCGTTCTCAATATAGGTAACTCATTAAATGTATTTATCTTGAATAAAATAATAAAAAAATTTGATTTTGTGGCCCCAGAATTTCTTTTTATTGAATTGGGAAAACATACTGAAAAGCTAGCAAAGAAATCACGTTTCACCTTAGATAATGCTAAAGAAATTATTGAATTTTTGATTAAAGAAATAGAGATAATTCCAGAATATCAATTTAAAGATAAATTTGAAGATGCCAGGAAAATTTTGAAAGAGCATCAAAAAGATGTTCCTTATCTTGCTTTAGCATTAAAACTCAACTGTGATATATTTTCTGGAGATAAAATTCTTAAAAAATTAATTCCTAATCGAGTGGTTAATCCAAAAGAAATGCTTGATAAAATATATTATAATTAAATATAATTTATAAAATAAAAAATGCAAAATCAAATATCAGAATTAAAGGTTAAAAAATATTTTAAAGTAACAGAAACATCCCTGGAAAAGATAAGGAAAAGTATAATTAAGGGTAAAGAAAAAGAAGCAAAAGAAATAATAGAAATGTCTTCAAATTACGTAAACGATGCACATTATTTTTACAATAACAAAGATTATATCAACGCCTTCGCAGCCATAAATTATGCTCATGGTTGGATTGATTCTGGTGTCCGTTTAGGAATTTTCAATGTAAAAGACTCTAAATTATTTACAGTCAAATAATCAATATCTTTCAACCTTTAGTTCAGAAATCTTTTCAAAATGTTTAATATTTCTTGTAATTAAGGTCTCATTATTTTTTACTGCAATAGCTCCGATCATTATATCTTCAATATCAATTATTTCACCTTTTTTAGTTAATTCGGCCTCAATCTTCCCAGCAAGTATAGCAGATTCTTTATCTAAATTTAAGATTATAAAAGAAGATATTAATTCATAGATCTTTTTCATTTCTTTATCTAGGCCCGCACTTAAATAAGCTCCTTTCACAATTTCAGCAATAGAGGGGGTTGTTATAAAAATTTCTTTATGAATTTTATCAAAATTTTGTGCTATTAATTTAATCTCATTATCTCCTCTTAATAAATCAACAATAAAACTAGTTTCTAAACATACCATCTATTTAAAAACCTCCATAAGTCTTTTATGTCTTTTCTTATGCATCTTCCTATGCATTTTTCTTCCTTCAAGTATAGATTTTTCTAACTTCTCTCCACTTTCTTTAGATAAAACCCCGAAGAAATCCATTAATTTAGCCTTCCCAGTAACTCTACTAATAACTTCAGAAAAACTTTCATTTTCTCTTTCTCGAAGTCCGGCTAGCCTCATATAAGCTTCTTCAGTTATTGAAATAGTTTTAGTTGACATACATACACATACATACACGTATTTATATATATTTCGTTTTTATAAATATTAATAAATTAGATTTAACGACAGTTAGAGAAATTTAAAAATCCAATTTTACTATGTATTACATGAATAAAAGAGGTTTATCAGGTACAAAAATAAAATGTCCAAAAAAATAATTGTCTTAAGTCTCGGCGGAAGTTTAATCATTCCAGATAACATTGATGTAAATTTCCTGAAAAAATTCAAGCAAGTAATAAACAAAAACACAAAAAATTACAAATTTATCATCGTCACAGGCGGAGGTTCAATAGCAAGAAAATATATTCATGCTTTAAAATCAATCGGAATTTCAGAAAAACTCCAAAGTATGATTGGAATATCTTCAACAAGAACAAATGCCCGATTTATGTCTTATTTTTTCAATCAAGATCAAGACGAAGGCATCCCGCAGCAAATAAAAACAGTTGAAAAATACATTAAAGAAAAAGATGTTGTTTTCTGCGGAGCTTTAGAATACAAAGAAAATCAAACATCTGATGCAACAGCTGTAGCTTTAGCTTCTCATTTTAAAACAGAATTTATAAATTTGACAAATGTTCCTGGATTATACAATAAAAATCCATTCGAACATAAAGATGCAAAGTTCCTCCCAAAAATTTCTCCAGAAGAATTATACAAAATGTCAAATTCTAAAAAATATACTCCAGGACAAAATTTTATTATAGACCAAACAGCATCAAGAAACATACTAAAAAACAAAATTAGAACATATATTCTAGGAAAAGATTTAAAGCAATTAGATAATTTGTTAAACAACAAAAAATTTAAAGGAACAATTATAAAACCCAATTAAAGTCTTTTTATAGATCTCCTCTTTGTTTTCAGTCTTATTCTCAATATTTCAATCAATCCAAATATTCCTGTAATAATCATCACAATTACTATTGCAGTAATTAATGGATTCTCGCTTGCATTTTCTGATATATTAGATAATATTCCAGCAGATTCATTAGAAAGAATGCTCTCATTTGAAGGGATTGTTTCGTTAATTACTATTGCCTCTTCATTTAAAATAACAGTTTCATTTGGCGTAGTTTGAGAAGTAGCATCACCTCCTTCCGAAGTAACGCTCCCCGTCAAGGGAGCAATCACACTTCCAGTAATGCTTCCACCCCCTGTATACAGCTGTGAAATTTCTGGGGCTGTTAAACTTCTATTATAAATCTGCAAATCATCAAGTCTTCCATTGAATTTTTCTCCAAGAGCTCCGTTAGTTCCAGTTCTTAAGGGAGTTGGATAACTAATAATGTTTCCAGTTTGTACTCCATTAATAACCTCAGCACCGTCAACATATAATCTCATTGTTGTTCCATCATAAGTTCCAGCAACATGATGCCATACTCCAGTACTTAATGCTGTCGCGCTTACAACATTCCTGGAAGTTCCTGCAGCATTAGTAATCCAGAATCTTGGAGCACCACCTGTAGGCATCAAATGTAGACTATAAGCAAAATAAGGAGCTTGATGTAATGTTGCGCTAAATGGCTTAGCTATAATTATTCGAGAAGCTCCTGAACTTGGATAGTTCACCCATGCAGCAACAGTTAATTGATTTCTATTTATATCTAATGTGGGAGAATTTGCAGATTCTAAATAATTATTTGTTCCGTCAAATGCATAAGAGCCTGTTCCTTGTTGTTTATTTATTGTGTCTTGCGTCGGACAAATTGCTCCAGAACATACAGCATTATTTCCATAGCTTGAAGAATCAATTGCTGTTCCATCAAGTAAATCATCATCCCCCTTTAGCCATAAAACTAATGAAGAACTCCCACTTACAGGTATTGTTGTACACAAGCTAGTATCAAATCCATTACATAAAACATTACATGATAATATTCCTCCAGTAAATCCTCCAACAGTTGTACAGCTTTGTGAATTTAAATTGTCATCTGCATTTCCGCAAATTAAATCAACTCCACACTCACAAACTTCTGTTCCTTCAAGAATATTATTTCCACAAACAGGAGGAGTCACAACTTGCTGTATTTCTGGCTGTGTCAATGACCTATTATAAATTCTAATATCATCCAACAAACCATCATATTCTTCAGTTGAAGCGAGCCAACCAACATAAACAGATGAAGCATCATCAATCACTGAAAAAGCAACAGTTTGCTGTGCAACAAGATTTCCATTAACATAAATTTTTTCATTTGCCACGTCTCTTGTATAAGCAACATGATACCAATTGTTAGCTAAAATATTTGCATTAATCGAACTAAACGTCCTAAAACCACCATTATAAACTGTAAAATCAAATTCATCTAAATTCAAATGCAAACCATATGCTCTTGGTATCCAAGGTGTTCCAGCAGTTCCTTTATTAAGAATCGCCATATCTCCTTGATTTATTTTTGAAGGCTTCATCCAAAATGCAAGTGTGAAATTATTTCCTGTATCTAGTGAATTCGCGTCAGCAACAGTTAAAACTTCTACATCTCCTGCACTGAAATTATAAGCTCCTAAACCATCATGACCCCCTGTTGCAACATACACAGGACAATCTGCTCCAGAACAAACCCCATTGTTATTATTTCCGCTTGAATCAATTGCATTATCTCCAACACCAATTGAATCATCTGCCTTCAACCATAAAACTAATGAAGAACTCCCACCTACAGGTGTTGTTGTATAAGTATACTGCCTCTGTGTTGATGTCATTGTATTCCCAGCAACATCTCTGATATTTGAAACAGTTATCAAATAATTTACCCCATCTGTATGTGCAGAGGTTGTCAATACAATTGTTCTTTGATCTCCCTGTAAAACAGCACCTGTAACACTAATGCTGTTATTGATTGCATAATTCCCAGTATTCATCGCTGTTGAAACATTCAAATTCTCATCGAATACAACCTGAACAGTTGTTGATAAAGTTGCGCTAGCTGATAAAAATTGCGGAGATGTTGTATCTGGTAAAGTCCCCCCAGTATTTGCATCATTTCTCCATAAATGCATAAATTGAGAATCCATCCAAGCAATACTTGCTATATCTTTATCACCATCTCCATCAAGATCCGCAACTCTTGCTCCCAAATGACTTTCTCTTCCTACAGAAACTAAATGTTGAACCCATGAAGCTGCACTATTATTATTCTCATAAATGAAAACTCTTAAACCCAACCCGCCAGTTAATCCCGGCCTATGTTCCCCTGCAATAACATCTATATCACCGTCTTCATCCATATCCGCAACATCCATACTATTAATTGAATCTGTTCCAGAAAATATCGTCGCTCTTGTCCAAGAAGGGTTCTTAAACCAATAAACTCCGTGATTAGCTGTAACATCATTTGCAACGCTTACAATTACATCATTATTTCCATCATTATTTAAATCAGCAACTGCAAACCTATCTGCAATAGTGCTTGGAACATTTCCAATAACATTTTCATTCCATGTTCCTGCTGATGTTCCAGGATTTTTCCACCAGGATACCGAAGAATCCGCTTCATTAGGATCTCCAACAATATCTAATAAACCATCACCATCAATATTGCCTACAGCAATACCTTCAACAACTCCGCTTGCATCGAGAGTATTTACTGTCCAAGAACTAATTGGAACAGAGGGAATTTGTAAAACTCTAAGACCACCGTTTGTCAGTACAATCTCTTTTTTCTCCGCGCCTCCAGAATACAGTTCAGCAGCAGCATAACCCTGGCTGCTTATAGCATGATCAGAGATACCAATATCTGCAACTAGTAATTGCGACCAAGTTCCTCCATTGTTCTCCATCCAAATAACTTCTCCAATAGTATTCATACCAACAACATCTTTGTTGCTGTCTCCGTCGACATCAACTATAAGAAGGGCATCAAAATCAGTCCTCGGGAATGTTGTTTCCGCCCAAGAAGTCATATCTCCTCCAAGATTTGTATAAATGTATTTTCCTGAAACAATATCTCCTAATGCATCATTATTTACATCACCCATTGCAAGACCAAATGCCTTTTGATAATTAGGATTGTCATGAACTCTATTATTATCAACTTGTATATAAGTCCATAAATCTAAACTTAAAGGAGTTGTTCCAGTGCTGACATTATTTACCCACAACTTTACCTGATCAGGATTGTCATGATTAGCTCCAAATAAATCTAAATCTCCGTCATTATCAATGTCGACAACTTTATTGCTATGAGACCCCAAACTGGACAATAAAAACTTCGTCCAGCTGTTTCCAGCTCCATCATTAAGATAAATCTTGACTTCATCAGGATTAGTTCCTTGCTGCATTTCTGATGATGCTACATCAACATCTTCATCTAAATCAAAATCACCTGTCCCAACAAAATGATGAACAGTTTCAACTCCACTATCAATAATGTGGGGAGTCCATGCTGTACTTCTGTTTAAAAGCGCTTCAAACCAATAAATATTATCTATTCCCCCAGCTCCTTCTGAAGGAGAAGTAATTATGTCCTCTCTTCCGTCCCCATTTACATCAGCCATATCAATGTATAAATCAAAATCTGTAAACCCTGAATAATAAGTATGAGGGGTCCATGAACCTAT
>ERZ1292644.616-Hain-H14-01um-R2-616-length-22697-cov-8_pt1 | contig 10452 bp, 23 predicted proteins | sample MGYA00564402_ERZ1292644 | MGnify/ENA primary metagenome ERZ1292644 (study PRJEB36523, sample SAMEA6512644) | groundwater metagenome | collected 2019-01-09 | study: AquaDiva: Metagenomics assemblies of 32 groundwater samples | reverse complement strand
GTTGGAATGAAGTGTGCTACTACATACATAAACGTATTTGTCTAAGTGAATAGCTATAGTGAGGCTGGAAAGGAAAAAACCCATGTTCGTGTATAAAGACGCCGAAGCAGAGAAGTGGGCGAATCGTCCGTTGGGTAGCAAACTTCTGTGCGAGCGATTGGGGATCCAATACGAAGATTACGAAAACGGTTCTGACGATGATGTCAATGCTTTCTTGGATCTTCTCGCCGAGATTCCCCTTCAGGAAAAAGTCGATGACGCTCAAGCTGGCATGATCGCTCTCCGAATCGGATAAAACATAAGCCCCGGATATTATGGGGCTTTTTGTTTGCCTGGCACAGTGCTTGCTACTAAGCACCAACAGGCACGCGTAAAGATTTTTGTCTGAGACTGTATGATAAAAACTTATGTTCAATGTCATGGTAATTCTAGCATGACTAAAACTTTTGTTTGAATAGAGTCACGCCTCAGCGCGGGTGGCACCGGACTTGCTAATAAGATAAACTTTTCCTTTGTCCATGTGTCTGGCTATATCGCAAGGTAGATAAAAAGAAGGTTGGTAAGAATCGGTCAAGCTAAAACAGTGAGACCGCAGAATACAACTAACTGAATCCAGGCGCCCTAACACGGTCCTTTCACGAGCTGGATTCTCTATCTTGCATTATCCCCGATAAACGTTTTAGCTAAACACTAAACATATCCTAGCAGGTATGGGATTGCAAAAGGGCACCTAGCCCTGGCACAGTTCAAGTGCGCTAAGCTAATTGGGTTTTTATTCTTGCTAGAGAATAATCCGGTTCGATTGCCGGAACGGGGACCTAAAGGTTTTTACCAAAAGGAGATATCATCATGATTGGTCAGATGGAAGTTTCCTATGAGAACGAAGAGGGCGATGAGATTACTGTTTCTCTTCCCTGCAAAAAAGTTGTTTGTCCATTCTGTCATGGTGAAGGTGCTGTGTTGTGCGAAGGAATGCGCGGAGTTGCATTCACCCAGGAAGATATGGGAGAATGGGACGAAGAAGAACGCCGCGAATATCTCAAACACGGATTGGAAAAGAAAAGCAAAACCCCAAAAAGCTGTTACGATGTGACCTGCGAAGAATGCGATGGCAACAAAGTTATCGATGAGGTCGACGAAACCCGCTTGACCGAAGAAGAAAAAGTCCACTTCGAAGCTTGGCAGGATTCCGAAAACAATCGCGCCGACTTCGATCGTGCATGGGCATCCGAACGTAACATGGAAAGAATGATGGGTTGCGGATTATGGCAAAGCCCAAAAAGAAAATGATCGAAGGCAAAAAGATTTTGATTGCCATCGAAGACGAAATCCCCCAGGTAACGTACAAGTCATTCCCGCGTATGACTGTGAGGCAATCCCAAGTCGCTTTGCGATTGTTGCGCCTAAAGATGCGTGCGAATGACGATCGTGCTTTGGCTTGGGGCGGAGAGCCTTATGTCGAGCATCTTCGAGAAATCTTTTGGGAAAAACCCAACGGTCAGTTTTTTCAGGCTTCATTGGGATCGATGATTCGAATCGTTCTCAGTTGGGAACGTAACCCTGCACGCGAAGATGTGATCATGGCGATCAATCTCTTGCTGGAATCCAGCAAGACGAATCCCAAAGACTTTAGCAATCGGTACCTTTGAAATGAAAAAGGTAAAACATTCCATGACCGAATTGGAAATCGACGAAGAGCGCCAATGGCTAAAACATTTGGTTCGACGTTTGATCAAAGAAAAACACCGAGCCCTAAACAATAGAAAGCAAAGTCTTCGTCGCTTTCGCCAGATGCATATTGATGTAACAGGTGTTTCGGAGAAAGATGCGGATTCTACCATCGAGGCGGCTCTGGCAGAATTCAGTTGTAAGATTCAAAAAAGGATGATGATCAAAAAGCCTTACTGAAAGGCAAACGAACATGAGCACGAACCTGGATGCTTTCAATCAAGCTTTGGTGAAAGACCGTGACGCTACGTCTCGGCGGATTCTCAAAAACAATCTGAACAACACGAGAGAAAGATTGCATGAGGTGGAAGAAGGTTGGGCAGAAGAGATGAAATTTTCTCCCGAAGATATTCTTGCTCTTGGTCGTGTTCGTGGGATTCTGAGCACGATTATCGAAAAGCTCAAGTAAAAACAAAAGGACTCAGATAATACCGAGTCCTTTTTTGTGTTCGTAGAACGGCGAATGAAATGAGCCTTTGTAGGTAGATGTGGGCTAATAGCAAAGACCATGCCAGAAGCTTTGGCATAGGTGTTGCTAATACATAGCTGGTAGAGAGGCTAAACTCTTTTGTTCTAATGAATGGAAAAGAAAGATTCTAAATATACTGTAATTCTAGGTTATCAATGTTTTTATCCGGCTGAGAATATCGGACATGGCATGAGTGTTGCTACTAGTCAACAAAGAGTATTTGTTTTCCTTTATACATAAGGTATGAAAAACATCTGGATCCTGTCCGCCAGCCTCTTTCTTTTTGCTTGTTCCCCGGCTCCGATTAAAAAATCGGAAGAAATTCCTTCAGCTATTCCTTCTTCGCCGCCCGTCCCAATTCAAAAAGAAACTCTCAAGAATGCCCGTGCTAGATTCAAGAAGGAGACGGTCCAATTTGTTTCTGGCAAAGAAGCTTTCGATTATTGTCTGAGTCAAAAAACTTCAGACAATAATCGTTTTGATAGTGAGGCTCTGAAACTTGCCTGCTTGACTGTTTGGACCGAAATGCAATCTGCAAGAACTCAGGGAGAGAATCTCAAAGCGGAAATTTCCACAAAAGATTTTCTTTTCGATCTGAAGAAGGCTCATTACGAAAAAATCGAAGATGAAGATGTCTTGTTGCCTAATCAATATGATATGCGCCCGGCATATGGAAAGTTGTATTGCGCGAAAGTTATCGTAATGGAATCTGATAACTACAAGGAAAGTTCCATTGATTTGGGGAAAATGGTAGAAGACCATTCGATTGCTGTTCTTATTAGGTCTTTTCATTCTTTCAATGCCTCTGGTCCAAAGATTGGAAGTATCAAAACAATTTGTGGATATCCTTATGGATTCAAAGCTGGGTCTGGTGATTGGGTTGGAGAAAAACACGCTTTTGATATCTCCGGATATTATAAGTTAAATCAAAAGCTCTGGATGTTCCAGGGCTTTTTTCTCCCTTGGCACGGATCTTGCTACTACAGAGCTCGCCCCTATTTGTGTTTCCCTAAACCAAAGATGTGACCCCTTCGGATTCCGATAAGCTGAACGCCCTGGTTTTTCAGGTTCGAGCTTCGGCACCTGTTGTTTTCCAAGCCGACGACTGGGAAACCGAAATGAAAAAACGTTTTCCAGAATATGTTCACTCTCATTCTACAGATACCGGTGGATGGTTCGAAATTCGCTGGGCAGAAGGATCTGGCGATTCCTGGTTTACGTATTCCGTGAGTGATGCCGGTGATACGTATCTTCGAGTAGGAAACAGCAAAGGCGTTTGGCAGACAGAGCCTTTTAGGCTTTAGGAGAAAACAAAATGTTCGATGGCGAAAAGAGTAATGTGTGCTGGATTCCTGGCAAAGATGCCGAAGGCAAGTTTCAACCCCAAAAGATCGTTATCCTGGAAGAAACCCCTTCGGGCGATGGCTATGTGTATTCCGATTGGGATCGTGTGGGCGAAACCCTGCGATTGGTGAAGAAAACCGATTGCTTCGCGACCAAAAATGAATTGGTTTGGCACGTGCTCGCGGAGGCAACGGCTTCTAGCTTGGATAAGATTAGTGATATTCAGCGAAGTTACGAAGAAGAGGCTGCCAACATTCGTAAGCACCTGGAGAAATAAAATGATCGAGCATGGCAAAAAAGGTGATAAGTGCTGGATCGATTCCCCCACGGTGAAAACTGTTTTCATTCCGATTGAGGTAACCATCGATCGCGTCGAGCCGGATGGAAGTTATGAAGTTTCCGAATCGTCGAAAAGCCTTCCTGTTTTTTTGGTTCGTCATCGAATCAAGCCCGAGAATTGTTTCGAGACCAAAAAAGAATTGGTCGCCGAGGAAATGATTCGGGTTTGTCAACTGTCGATCAAAAAGAAGGTCGAACTCGATGCTCTGTATGTCAAAGAGATTTCTGACCTGAATAAACACATGGAGGAATCATGACGGAAAAAGATCCGTTCTACGTGGAAGAAAAGTACAATCTGCCTTTCACGGAAGAAAACCGCAATGCCCTGACGGGTTCTCTTTTTTGGAAAATCAAAGAGCTCAAAAAAGAGGCAGCAAAGAAGCTTGCCAAAGCTTTGCGAGCCAACACCCGAGCAAAGGAAATTCAAAAGGTTGTTGAGGCATATCAAAAGGAAGGAACGAATACCGGGCGCGGGGTTTTGGATAAGGTTTTTCTGTCCAAGATCAAGAAGAAGGTGTCTCGCGCCAAGACAGAATGTTTCTGGAGTATCATCCTCTATGAGGAAAGGCTCAACGAGATCAACGAAAGCGTCCGAGCTTATAACAAGCTTCAGGTAATCTGGAAGGAAACCAACGAGCGATTGAATCCTACCGAGGGATTCAGTGCTCCCAAAGAGTTTTATGTCTACCCGCAATTGGGTGATCTGGAATCCGAAAAGATTTTCAAAGAGCCCAACTACTGAAGAGTTGACCAAGAAGTTTTTGGTCCCCAGCGGATTGTCTAATAGCAAGACCTATGCCGCACGGGGATTGGCATACTCTGTGCTACTACAAAACGAAAAACATTTGTCCAATGTTATTGGAATGATGTGAGCAAGAGCCGAAAGGCAAAACCTCATTGCCCCTGTTATTCGAAGGGAAGTCGAACCTAGCCCAAACGATATGACGGTTCAGAGCTCCTGATTCAATTACGATTCAGGCTTCGTGGGACGGATAACTTTCAATAGGATAATACGGGCAGTCATTCAGATAAACCGTTCTCTGTCTGGAAAAGCTTTCCTGAGCAAAAGAATCAAAACTGCTCATTTAATCCAAGATAAGCAATTATACTTGGGTGGGTTAGATGGAAACCTGAAACCATCTACAGTCCTGGGTAAGACTGTACCAAAAAAACTGCCTGCTTTTAATAAAAGGTTTGAATAGGTTCTGGTGTGAAGGTGCTTTAGGAGAGTTCCCGTCTGGCTATAAGAATATTCTTCAAGAACTGATTGTATCTTTTTGAAGAAGATATTACGCCTGGGATATCCGGTCAAGCCTTTTCGGACGAGATTCTCGAAAGAGAATTGAAGACCCTGGATTGGAAACATTAATTACAAGCACATCATCAGAATCTATTCAAGCCTTTCATTGAAACATTGTTCGAATAAAAGGTTTGATTAGGTTCTGGTAAAGACGCAATAGGATCTCACCGTTAGTATTAGACTGTCTCACCTACGGAGATTAGTCTAATGGAAAAGATCTAAACCCGTATCGGCGGAGACTATCCTCAAAAAATAGTCGGAGAAACTGAGCGGTAAGTCCTTCGGGAGAAGGAATATAGTGTCGATTTACCAGAATCTAATCAAGCCTTTCATTGTTTCGAAGGAACTTGAATTGTTCTGAAGGACCGGGCACCGGAGAAGAGACCATGGAAAAAGCTTTCCCGAAAGACATGCTCGTAAGTCTGTTCGACAAACCCAAAGACCCAAAACAAGATCCGCATCCAGATGTGGAAATCGTGGAGAGAATGCCACTGACTCTGAAGCCTCATACCGGAAAGTTTTATCGGTGTGTGTTTAAGGATTCCCGAGATGGAACCCAGTATTGGGCATTCCAATACTTCATGGATTATACTTCCAAGCCCCAGTTCGGGGGAGATAAAGAAACCGTTTGCATTCAGATGTTTGCCAAGACGGAATACTATCCCCTATGACTCTATTCGAATGCAAGGTGTGTGGAAAGAAATACGATTCCATAAAAACCGTTTCATATCCCGGCTTGGATCTTCCGGTGATTCCAGATTCTTTGGTTTCATCGAAAAACAAAAACAAAGAAAACTATCTCCGGTGCGTGGATTGTCCCCCGGATAGTTCGATCCAGGTTGGCGATAACTGCCAATGTCCTGGTTGTTATGTGAAGTTCCACACGAAAAGATTGGTCGATAAAATCGTTTGGAACAAACATTCCATGATGCAGCTCGAAGAAGAGTTGACGGATCTGGAAACAGAATTGCGGAATCTAAAAAATAAAAAGTGACGCTACTTTCCCAAAGAGATCGTTTCCTTTCGAATGAGCTTTTTGATTGCCCAGTTTGCGGGCAGCCAATTGTTCAGATCGAAAGCCAGCTCAAGAATCATATCGGATGTCTTTCGGGACATTACGATAGGTATGATTTGATTCCTAAAAAAATCAAATCAAAAATTCGATTTTTTTTCCATCTAGTTAAGGTGGGTAAACATACGATGGGGGTTAACCCTGACCAATACCTTTTTAGAAAAGAATTGATTACATCTGATGGATGCTTTATCCGATCTGTCTATTGTTACAATGGTATTCAGGAACAACCTCTCGTTTTGTTTTATGCTGAAATCTTTGATGCAAACTTCGATTTGCAAATCGATTCAGATAAGTATGTTAACATAGCTTTCGATAACGTCAGAGATTGGATCGGCAATAGTAAAATCATGAAATGAACCGGATTTGTTCCGGTTTTTTCTTTTGGTAATAGCCTATCTTGGGAAACACTAGTCCAACTGATGAAAACTGTTTCATTTCAAAATCTGAGTATTGAAGCGAGAGCGCAAGTTGCTAATGTTCTCCAGCAAAACAGTATTCAACATCAAGGATATGAGATGTCTAAAAAACATTCCCCCGCTGAAATCATTAGGAGGCGCCATCTATCCATTGATCAATTGAATAATGATTACAATAAACGAGATCCTTTTGACGATAATGGTCGTGGTACATCATTGGGTCTTCTGAACGAACTCAGAGTGTATTGGTGTTTGAAAGCCTATCTTTCTTCTCATCAAGAATTTGTCGGTATTTATCGCACCGAAAGGTGCGACAATTTGGATAAAGAAGGAATTGATATTGTTTTGAATTGCTTTGGTAAAGTAATTTATATTCAAGTCAAGTCTAGTTTCGCTCCCAAGCGAACACATCGATATCTAAATTCTAACATCAATGTTATTTCTATTGAAAATAGATTTAGCACGGCTAGAACCAAAAGTCTTATCATTCAATTTATCAATGCCATTGAAGCAGAAATAAAAAGAAAGAATTATCAAGCTATTAGCTATTTAAAAATCTTTTACTCTTATCTTTGGACGCCTTGTTTTTTGGGCGTGGCACGCCTGTTGCTACTAGGGAACAAATGGGATTTGTCAATTGGTTACACCAATACGAGAACCAAAGGAGAATTCCATGGAAGAAGATAACGATAAACCTTTCAGTGAATATAGCCTGAAAGAAGTCATGGAACATCCGGGTGTTATGCAAGTAAGTTTCCAACCGAGGGATAGTGTTATTCCTGGTCGGTTCATCGGTCCGGGTTACGAATGCATGATTACCAATATCTACGGGGAAAGGTTTTGGTCTGATTGTGCTGAGGGTTCTTCGACCGAACAGATGTTGACAGAAGCCTTTACAGCTTTCATGTATTGGTACGAGAAATAAGAAAGACCAAAACAATGCCGAAGATTTATTGGGTGATCGTGGGAAGTTATGCGGTTCGTCGAATCATTGGCGAAACCAAAGTGTTCGAAACTAACATGCAACTAATTCGCGGAGAGATTCTCAAGGGAGAGATTCCTAATTGGCATCTCCCGACGGATGCTCAGGTCGCAGCTTTTCTTTCGAAGGATAAGGAATCCTTCGAGCGAACGTTCGGGACCGTTGCGTGTCAGATTATCCCCTGTGATAATGTGAGCGAGGAAACCCGCGAGAATAACCTTCGTCTGGCTCAGACCATGGGTTTCGAGTTGGACAATACCACTTCGGGTTTCGTTACCTGGTGGGGCTGACATGAGCAAGTTTAGCATGAATCCCAAAGACTACATTCGTGTGGTCCAAACGGTTTACAATGGTCATGGGGACAAAACCTGGACCTTGGTGGCAAAAGATGGAACGGCTGCCGAATTCGGAAATACTCTTCCATGTGGTTTTTCTTTTGGCAAGCTGAAAGAAGAAAAACATGGAGACAAAACGATCCAGGTTTTGGATTGCGGCGCATTCGATCCTGGGTATTATCTTCCTGGTAACTGGCGATTGTGGGATAAAAACAGGAGGCTAGACGTTCGTCTGGCTCGAACCCCGAAAGATAAACTCTTTGCCGAGTTCTATCTGCGAATTCAAGAGTTGCGAGCGATTCCCGAGAAGCCGAAGCGAGTTCGAAAAAAGGTTTCCAAATGAAGAAAAGCCAAAAGATGTTTCAAGCTGTTCATTATAGTTTTATTGCCATTGGGTATCGAGTGGTTACCCGTGGCTGTAAAGCGAACAGTTTTCGCATCACCGCATCCAGAGATAAAACCCCAACTAGTATTACGTTGGAGCTGGAACAGTTCAATCGGAATGAATCGGTCTGGCGAATGAAAGTTCCCAACGATCATGATACTCTGATCTGTATTCAGAAAAATGAATTCTTCCATGTATTGCAACAGTTGCAATGCAGCGTGGTTCATGCTGTGTTTTTTGGAAATTTAAAAGGAACCACCATGAAAAAGATTCAGATGCGAAAGAGAAATCGGGCAACAGACCAGGATCTGTTCGAAGATATCTACTTTGTGGTTCGGGCGAATTCAAATGAGATTCTCAATCTTTGGGAGCGCTTTGCCAAGGATTCTGAATTCTGCCAGTATGAAGATGACATTCAATATCAACAGGTACATATGGGTCATACTGTGACCGTTGGATATTCGAATGTCGATGGAAGGCGAATGCCGATTGCAGTGGAAGTTTGGTTCTCGAAGGTCTACGGGAAAAAGATTATGTATTACAGTCCCTGTAGTGCTTTCTATGATCTCAAGCGTGTGGAACGTTGGTTGGAAAGGCATCTTCCGCAGGTTCGAAAGAATCTAGGAGATCGTCAGGTGACAACCAATGCCATGAACTTTGGCAATTGTCTTCAAGCTGTCAAACACAAAGCCATCAAAGAAGAGCTGTTGAAAGGATTACATGGAAATCGCTCTTCATAAGCATGATGTGTTTAAGGGTCATACGGCTGTGTTTTTCCAACATGAAGGAGATGCTGTTAAAGAGGCTCTTCGAATCATTCGAAGAGAATGTTCTTTTTGGTTGAAATGTAACAAGAATAAACCACAGAACAATAACAGTGTGGCAGAAGATGTTCGCATCATTCGCCATCATATGAAGACCCTATCTTACCAAATGGCTATTGATTGTTACAACAAATCTTTTGGTCATGAGCTTACGTTGAAGTTGAGCTATGACGCAATTGGTAACGAGATTCGTATCTTTTGAAAGGAAAGCCCCGATGGTCGGGGTTTTTTCTTGGTGGCACGGGAGTTGCTACTAGATAGAGGAGGCTATTTGTCTGATTACTCATTTGAGTATAGGAATACAGAAAGGCAAAAGTTATGAGTCTGAAAGACCTGTGCGAGAATCTTTCTGAGATGTGTTTTCAAAAGCGTTATCTCACCTATGTTGTGGTGTGTGGGATTGATTCCACAATGTGCATGACGAGTATGTAATGACGATTCGAGATTATAGAATCGCTCAGAGCAAATACGTCACGGCAAAGGTTGCTTTGCAACGAAGCAAGAGAAGGGAAGAAACGAATCCCGAGAAGTATCTTCTGCAATTCCAAAAGGCTTCATTGGAGTTCCAGGAAGCCGAGAAGCAATACGACGATCAGATTGCAGAGTTTGATTCGAAAAACTTCAGCTTTAACGAAAGGTGAAATCATGAAACCGGAAGATTGTATCTCTTGCTCCTATTTTGGAGGCAAAGGAAAATGCGGTAGTTGTCTTGCCCAAGAGGGAAATAAAAAAAGGATGGAAGATCCAACTGGTCTGAAAGAGTTTTTGAACGAAAAGTTCGATGCTCTTCATGCTCGAATCGATGAGCTGGAAAAGCAAATTAAAGACTTGCAGTTCGATAACGATGTTGCCAACGGAAAGGTTCAGTGAATATCATGGAAGACAAAGAGTATTACGAGTTGCAGGAATCGGTCGAAGAAAAGTACCGAACCTTTCGGAATTTGGAGGATGCTCTGATCGAATTGGATACGCAAATCTTTCGTCTGGAATACAACGATCCCGATGAATTGGCAAAGCACAAACCCGGTACCAAGACGAAAGATATCATCGAAGAGAAGCAAAAGCAAAAGAAAATCATTTCCGATTGTATTCCTGTGATGATTGCTTTTCATCAGGAAGCAGAAGATCGTTTCAAAGCAGAAGCCAAGATTCGCGCAGAGAAAGCCGCCAAGGTAAACATCCGGGAATTGGAGCGAGAAATCGCTCTGAAGAATGAGCAATTGGCGCGCGCAAAAGCCAAGCAGGGAAGCTGAAG
>ERZ1292644.1469-Hain-H14-01um-R2-1469-length-12160-cov-4_pt2 | contig 10454 bp, 20 predicted proteins | sample MGYA00564402_ERZ1292644 | MGnify/ENA primary metagenome ERZ1292644 (study PRJEB36523, sample SAMEA6512644) | groundwater metagenome | collected 2019-01-09 | study: AquaDiva: Metagenomics assemblies of 32 groundwater samples | reverse complement strand
TTTGCGCTTAAACCAAGCGCGTTTAGCATCAAGAAGATCGCTGACGTGTATACCATCAGATCGCTTCTCTTTTTCAAGCCAAGCGCGACTAACCTTGAGTAACATTTCCTCTTCATCAGCATCGGCAGCCACGCTTAGATCTTTACCAGTGGGGATTATCAGCATTTACCACCTATTATTTCTGCTTCCACTTCGTTGACTTCGGCTACGACTTTCTCGGCCACCGTCATTGAAACTAGATTCCTGACGTTCGCGGCCAACAGTAACGGAAAGACTCGGACCCCACTTACCTTGCAAGAACACAAAGAAAGCCAACCCATTTGCCTGTGCTTCATCTGATTCAATTAACGCCGACAAGTCTGCTAACTTATCTGGCTTGCACGTACCTACTAAATTATCAGGATTTTTCTTTGTCTCGAACAACTTAGTTAAATTTATAAATTCACTACCGTCATTACCACTATCACGGCCACGATCATTATCACGATCGCGATCATTATCGTTCCGGTTATTGTTTTTAGATTCTTCGCGCCGCGATGAAACCTTCCTGACCACTTTCTTTGATTTAATTGCCATTATAAAAACCTCCTATGTAATGCGGAATGTTCACCATGTTTTAAACATTGCAAATTTTGTATATGATTATCTAAACCATCGCCGTTTATGTGGTGAATGTCGTATCCAAGTGGAATTTCGCCATTAACCTCCTTCCATTTCTCATGTAACTTTACCCCAATGTGAAGATGCTTGTTGAGATACTTTAATGGGCACATTAAACTCAGGCATGAGTTTTCTTAGGGTAACTAACTTTGTCATACATTCTTTGATGATCCCTTGGGCTTTTTTTACCTCCCTTTTTGGACAATCGAAAACTAAACTGTCGTGGACTTCATTTATTAGCAAGGGTATTTTAAGATCGCAACTTCTCCCTTGGGCCAAAGCCAAATGGTAATCGACATGCTTAAATCCGTATTCTGCAAGTAAAGCTGATTCGACATCAAGCATTGCGGTTCCACAAACGTAACTGGCAGCATTTTGTATTCGCGCATTAATGGCCTCATTTTCTAAATGTGCGGTAAGTTTCCGCCAACGTTTCCAGGCTTCTTTACCTTCTGACCTGGGAGGTTGGGCAGGGATGGGCAGCCTTCGGAGTTGACCGAACCAACACAGCGCCGAACCGTATTTATGAACTTCATGGACGCGTTCATGTTGATAGGCCACAATTCGGGGGAACATCCGTAAATATCTTTGACGTATTTTATCACATTCTTCAACATGCGTTTCATAGTTATGAGAAAGCCTAACATTGTGAAGATCCCAGAGCTGGCGGGCCAATCCGTAGGTTTGGAGATTGTAGTTAACTCCAAGTACGAGGGCTTTAATTTGGCGATATTCCGCAGTTCCTTCTTCAACTGTTTTTGAGAATAATTTTGTGCCAATGGCGATGTATCCATTCTTTTCTTTAGTGAAGTAGCGCATTAGCTCTTCATCCTGCGCCTCATATGCCAACAATACTATTTCAAGCTTGCTAAAATCATTATCTACGATAAATCCATCTTTCCAACGAGAACAAATAATGGCTCGTGCGGACTTAGGCCAATTCTGAGCATTTGGCTTATCGGATGCTCGTCGCGCTGTCCTAGTTCCCATTGCACCAAGACGAAACGGTATTTTCCAGTCTTGCTTATCAGCTACGATTTTGTCGTGAATTCCAGTGACATACGTAGTAAGCAGCTTATCGCTTTTTCTAAAATTCAGGACCGCCTTGACTTCGGGTATATCGTGTTGGTGACGAGCTAAAAACGACTTAGTAACCGCTGGTTTGCCCGTCGTAGTGATTTCTTCTACTGGTAAACGTAATTTTTTAAAAAAGAAAGTGCGTATATCATTCGGCTTTGTAGGACTAAATTCCTTCATGCCATTATGCCACGCTAGCTTGCACACAATATCGTTGAGTTGCTTATGTTGCTTCTTAACTGCCAATGCCCAGGCATCGTAGGCCGGTAAGTCAACATACGCTCCGGCTAGTCGTATACGTTCCAATGTACAGGCAATCCGGGTTTGCAATTCAATTGGACCTTCGGCCTGTTTTCGCCAATCCATTGCAACGTGCCAACCGGCCCAAGCATCAAGCCGACATCGTTCTGTCCGTAAATCTGAAGGCCAAGTCGTTGCATCGTATTCTGAAAACGCTTCCGTCTTGTGCTTCCAACCTTTAACGTTGTGCTTGGCGAGTAACAAAGCGTCAACCGTGTAATTCCCTCTGCCCCTATTTTCATCCACCAATCGTGCAATGATAAAAGAATCATAAATATTCTCTCCTTTGGCCCAATCGTTACGTTTGCAACCTAGTTTTATCATATTAGTAAGATCGCCGCCAAGAACATGCCCAATAACATTTTTTACAGCAAAGACTTTTCTTAGCGATTGTTTGCAGCTAAGATTAATGTCAATAGCAGAACTACTATTAGCAAGGGCAATATTGAGAATAGATCCATCTGGGGCATACTCCGTATCTACGCCTAACGTTTTACCCGTTGGAAATTTATTATTGGGCCAGGGCATAGTTTTAAGTTTGAAACGCGTCAAATCCTCAGTAATCATTAAATCATGGCTTCCATCACTAACACCAACAGGGTCATACGTCACATAGGCGAAGCGTTTAGTGCCAACTATCTTTACAGGACGACCACGATGTTTAGCCACATTAACATCACTTCCAGCATCTAAAAAGAATTTGAGGGCTAAACCACCTAAACCAAGAATCGTAGTAGTAGGATGTTTTGCAATATATTTTAATACTGTTGGTCGCGCCTCTCGTATTTCAGCCATTGAGTATTTTAATTTTGTGCGCTCATGTTCAAAAAAATAATGTACTATGACATCCTTGTAGCCAGCTTTATGTAACAAATGCTGTAGGTACGGGGAGTCTTGCCCTAGTACCAACAAATTCATAATAGCTCCTAACTGGATTATTTAGGACACATTGCCAAAAACATTTGTAATATAGAATTGCGTTTAGATTTAGGAATAGCGGCCAAATCTTTATATGGTTCCGGTGAGCTAATGGTAAAATGAATATTAAGTTTTAAACATCGACGTAACAGCTCAACAGTTTCCGGCAAAGCATCACGATCCGCAAAGAACATTGTATGTTTTACGTCTTCCATAAAAGTTTTAACCGTAGCTAACGTGTCATCAGTTGGAGACAATCCCATTAAAGCAATGGCGCGTATTCCGTGCGTCGCCGCTGCTAAAGCGTCCATTGGCCCTTCGGATATAATCAACATTGGAAGCCAATCAGTGTTAAGGGGATAAACTTGAATGACAGAATCGCTACGTGGTACTGATGGACTTTGATACCGAGGTTCTTCTTTGCCCATTGCTCGCGCCTGCCAATAAGCACAGCCTCTTAAATTAGTGGCTGGCATGACAATACGATTGACGCCGTCCCCCGCAGTTGACGACGGGTACCATAAATTTGCTTTAGCGCATTCAAAGTCCAACTCGCGCGACTTTAAATACGTTTGCATCATAGGCCATAAATCGGGATTCAATTGCGGCATCTTAGCGCCGACTCGCGGCCTTATGTCTTTACGCTCTTTCTTTTCGTGATCGTAATACGTATGCCACCTCTCTCAGCAATTTTTGTACAAATCCGTTGGGGCGACACCTTTACGGAGCAAGCCTTCTTTAACCCTACCAATGTCCCCAACCATTCCAATTTTACGACTTATTCGTTCCAGCGGCACGCCTTTTAAATACAGCTTTAAAATACGTTCATCTTTTGTATTCATTGTTCTCCAAAAATTATACCGCTCGATAGACCAAAAAATGAATTTGACTTCTAGCCTAAAAATTCTAGGCCATAAAAAAGTTTATAAGCCACTATATTATCTACTTAATCCATTCTACCTAAGTAAGTTTGATTAGTACAATCTGGCTACTACTAATTCATCGTTATCTTCCGGCCAAGATTTTAATCTAAGCGTCAAACACGTATTAGCTTCATCCCATATCAACCGAACACCCATGTAGTCATTCTTTATTTCAGTGAGTTCATCAAAAGTAAACTTGTACTCTCCGCCTAATTTGAAAAGTAAGCATTGTACTAAGATCGCTGAGAGGTCTGGTACATCTTCTGGCATGACGCCTACAATTTTCATGTTAAACCTTTACTTTAAGTACGTCAATTATTTTCGCTTCGCGTTGCACAAGATAGATTATATTTATATAACTATGTTTATATCCTCGGATACTTCGTATCCTCGTATCTAACTAATAGGATCTTAATACTTATCTAAATAATTTCCTCTTCTACTATAGTACTTAAGAAATAGGGTATAGTACCTATACCACGTTCTCAATTAGACAGAAAATATGGCATAAGTATATGTAAACTAAGGTGAAAATAAATATGGCTTATTGAGAAAATTTAGGGACATTTCCGGCGGGACTTAGAAAATTCCCCCTTAGCTATCCAAGAGGGAATATGTAGCAGATATATAGTGGCTAGTCCTCAATGATCATTTTGCCTCTCTACATTGTTCTAACGTATGTTGATCCCACGATTTATGACATCTAGGACAATGCGCCCCAGCAATTACCCAACAGTTATATCCAGTTGAGCCAGCAAACCCACAATACTCCTGCAAACATAACCTCGTAGGATACATTAAGCACGCGTCATCAGATAAGCACCTATCTATCATCCTTTCTCCTCTTAGCATGTTTCTACCCTCCATTAAAATAATTCAGAATCCCGCCGCAAATTGTCTTGAGTTACCAAGGCGCCAAGAGCCGTCAGCGCCTTGGCATGTAAGCACTCAACTTGCTTACGTGTTAGGTTGGTTTGGTCAACGTACTCTGTCAATGTATAACCGTAAACGTATAATCGCGTGATTATATGGCGGTACAGCGGGGGGATGTGCGGGAGCATATACCTTACCAGATTTCTAGCCTCTTTTGCGGCATCTTGTGGTCGTAGCATATGCTTTGCGAGTAATTCATCGTTCTCATCAAACATAGACTGCAATCCTTGCCTTTTACGGTATTGGCCATAGGCTTGCTGAATATGTATACGCCAGAGACCCATTAGCTTCATGTCAGACAAGTCTAATATAGGAGTAACTTCTAACAGCTTGACTACACCATCATGTAGGAAATCAAGTCCATTCTGGACGCCATAGGTATGAATAGCCCATTTTGACATGTCAGAATATTGTGCTATAAGCTGATCGTGCAGTACCATTTATTATAATCCTTTTACTTCAGATTGCGTCCACCGATATATTTAAATGTCATAATTCCTCCACCGCCTGGATCACCAAACGTCTAGGGCCTGGTACCGTTTCGACTTTAACATATTTTTTATAAAGTTTAGGTTGTTCTTGTGCAAACTTTATAAGATCAATTGTTTCTTTAGCTTTATCGGCATCATAACGATAGGATACTCTATAACCCGCTACTGGTACGTCTAGGCGATCTCCTATCAAGGACTTAATCTGCGTTGCGCATTCGTCTTTGTCTTTTGTTAGCTTGCTATGTTCGGTTCGTAATTTGTCAAACTGCCTGATAAGTTCAAGTAATACATTTTGTTTTGACATGGCACAATCCTCGCGCAATTAAATTGTTTGCTGTTCTACCGTACCAACCTTGTAAAGTATAAGCCTGTCCAGTATCAATAAGATACTGCCAGGCCTCTAATAGCTGCGCTTCAGTGGCATTTTCGCCATCGCGGAAGCCCTCTACAAGACTACATGCGATAAACGTGTCCATACATCCTCATATTTTAGCTTGTTTAAATTCATCGGCAGTAATCCACTTGCTGTTTGCATCTTTAATTCGGCCTGCTAATCCTAAATTTCCGGCGTGCAGCGCGATTGCGTATTCGCGTAACGTAGCATCTTTTTGTAATTTTGCGAGTTGATTGATTCCTTGCATAGTGCTCCTATAAATTATAAGTTTCTATATTGTGAACTGTCAATAATACGGATACTTGTTCGTTTACGTTTTTGACTTGTTCGGCGCATTGTTTGACGAGAAGGAATTTATCTTCTGTTGTTATGATTTCTATTACAAGGGATTCCTCTTGTATACCATGCCATAGGCCGTTACATTCCCTATAGACTGTAAAACCCGAAAAGTAGGATTCGACAGTTTCCAGCGTTCGGCTATAATGCTTATCTTCGGTATAAATTCTGTAACATTTCTTGAGGACATTTAAGTCTTGTGAGTGATCCATTAGACTTCCTTTCTAATTGGGCGGCCAGGCGTTGCCAGCCTAGTTTTTATAATACACTATTGGCCAGCTCTTCTAATTCTAGTACAAGGGCGTCTAGTCTTTTGCTGTCAATTCTATCGGACACAAGGAGCGGTTTTATGTTTAACAAAGCGTCTCGTGCTGTCATAAGATATGTTAGTGTTTTTATTCTTCCCATTGCGTAGGCAGTAATCATTTAAGTCTCCTTGGCGTTATAGATTAATATACCTTCGGGCGTTCGTTTATTCAAGGGTAATTGTTCAAAATAATCTCGCCATGACTTTGAACCTGGATAGCATGACTCGTGACGCCATTTATTAAATCCTAGTGGCTGAATGCTTCCAAAGGATACTCGGCCGCAAACAGTACAGTGCTCGTATGGCACAGCGAAGTGGGATGGTTTTTTCCAGTCCTGGTCTTTCGCATGTTTGTTTTTACTGCCTTTAGGTCGGCTCATTACATCCTCTTAGGCTTTCTGTTACGCCATGCCAGTTCTTTTTTAGTAAGGCTAGTAAGTTGGTTTACTTTGACGGGAGTGTAAGTAGGGTACTCATGTCCCCCGCAATTAACACAGCGGAGAACTGTCTCCCAATGGACTTCATTGTGAAATGGCTCGGATACTAATAGCCCTTGGCATTTTTTACAGCGCATAATTATACATTAAAACTTCAACGTGAGTCGCTGGTCGATACGATACCCGTAGTACTTGTGATCTGTACTGTGAATCGCGGCGCGTGTCTTGTAGCGCGTCCTCAGGGCGGCTAGTGTTGAGTAGACTTCGTATTTTATTGGGTCCTCCATGTGATTTACTTCGATATATATGTATTTGTCCTTTAACATAATTTCTCCTTGTAATTAATTCATCACAGTTTGAATACAAAAACCTTGGAAGTTGCAGCAAGTTCTAACAAGATGTCCGTTGATGTATTCAAATGTACATCCACCAGGTAATGGCATTTGGGCAAACGCTACGGTTAAGAATACTCCCCAACACATAATACAGAATGCAAGAGCTAAAATCCAGATAATTAAGGTTTGCATAATTCATCTCCTTCCCACCAGTCGTTGTGAGCGCACCAGCTCAGTGTAAGGTCCACGTTTTGAATACGCTGATAAATATTCGATGCAAGGGGTACATCATTAGCACAGACCGCATCGTAGAACATCGTTCCTAAGTTCTTCAATACGACTCCGGCAGGCCCCACAGAGACAGCGCTATACGGGTCCGATATTGCTGGTACTCGTTCGCCAACGGCGCACGTGTCCCATTGCCTTACGAGCGCATGATCTATATCTGTAAAGTATACATTTGCCTCCGCCCGCGTGATTCTGTCTTTCCAATGCATATTACCCCCTTTAAATTAATGTGAATTGCTTCGATGACTTTCAGGCGTTACATGGCTGTGACGCCTCGATGAACGTGAAAGAGTTTTTCAGGAACGTTACGCCGTCAAGCCCATCGGCTGCCATGCTGTCCGCTAGGCTCTTAAGCACAGCGTGGGCCTCCTCTTGGCTTGCGTTGCGTGTGAGCCGGAGGATTAGCACACGGTCTGATGTATGGTCCTTGTAGGCTGTTGTGCAACCTTTCCACGCGCAAGGGATACGGCGCAGGGTTTCCTTTCCTAGCATCCCTCCGCAGTGGTCCGCAGCGTAGTCTACATGCCTTGTGCCTATCATGATGGGATGCGGCTTGTGGTTACAATAAATAACATCGTGAATGGCTAGCGGCTCCCGCAGAAGCCCTGCATACTTGTCCTTTAGCTCTGTATTAGATGATAGCTTCAAAGTGCTTTCCCTCATGTTATTCCTCCTAATTGTTAAATAGTCAACAGTGGAATCAACATTGATACAGCCCCATTAATAGCCAGATACTAAACTGAAGTATGATGCCAAAGGCTAGCCCAACCGCGAATGGTCCTAGATGTGTCATAATTTCTCCTTAATGGGTGAAAAGATAGTAGAACAGTAGGCCCATTAGAATGCCGAATACGACGCTATTGTTGTCCATATTCCTCCCTAATTGTTATAGATTGGCTGAATTGCCCAGTGCTCACCCTCATGTCCAGGACCACGCAATATATTAAGTAGGTCTACAGCGTCTTGGTAGTCGAATGATTGGATGCAGAATGATTCGTCTCGTCCTTCAAATTTGACTATTTTGTATTGCTGTTCCATGGCGGCCTTTCAATCCGCATGCAATTGCCCATGTTTTACAGTGTTCTGTAAATGGAGAAGGCTTGTCACAGCTGTAACAGGCCTCTCCGTCATGCTTGCCATGTCTGCATGTTGCCCCTAAGAATGTCATGGTATCCTCCTGGTTATAGGTTGTCTGATGGCTGTTACTGTATTATTGCATACCATGTGCCATTTGTAAAGTATTGATTCTATTCAGCGTACATTAATGTACACGTTACCGGATAGTACCACTATTTAATGATCTGAATAATATCAGATCCTTATAAAGTAACATGCTGGCGAGGGGGTAACGTCTCCTATAAGTAGCATATAGTAGGTAATATATAGTAGTTTTAGTTAGTGTACCTATGGTCATAAATAATAGATAGTTTCAGTTAGTACTATTATTTTGCCCCTTGGTATTGAGAATAAAGCATATTTATTTTCATCTATGTATACATATACTTACATTGAAATACCTAGCTAATTGAGAATGAGTACCTAAAAACGGGGGACAATATAGGTATTATCTATAGAAGAGGTAATTATTTAGGTAGTAAGCATTAAGGTAGTAAGCATTAAGGTAGTAAGCTAATAGCTATGGTAGGTATGGTAGCTATAATAGATTATCCCGCCTAATTATTATATAAGTATTAGCAATATAATTATACTTACTTAATTATTAATAAACATACATCACTCCTCTAAGCAACATATCTAAATACATTAGCTATTATTATAAGTATTATTTATTAGTTAATGTATATACATGGGTATATACTTATTACCTGGGTAAATGGGTATGGGTATATTAATGAATGAATATCCTGTAATCTTTAGGCGTAATGAATACTACTTACATACTTCAAACTAAGGTTTAAGTATGTACGTAGCATACAGTAGGTAAGGGCAACGAATAGGCACACCTCCCCCTATGATGTGGTGGGGTATGAGAGACATATATGTACAAATTAAATAAAAGGTTATGTAAATTGTACAATTTAAATAAAAGAAATATGAGCCACTTAAGCGAGCCAGCTATTAATGAGCTTGATGAAACAATTATCCCATTGACCTCACCCGATGAAAAATCTGATGCGATCTGGAAAGATATCTTAACCAGTAAAAAATCACCAATATTTCAAATACACTAAAAGGAATGTATGGCCGCAGGTACATGGACATTTACTGACATAGGACGTACACGATTACTTGACGGTGGATTTGATCTTGACACCGATACCTTTCTTATTGCGTTATTCTTATCTACGTCAAACATTGGTGCCGCAAGTACAACGTATGCCGGTGTCACAAACGAGCATGCCAATGCAAACGGATATACCACCGGAGGAATATCCTATGGCACCTTAGTATTATCAGGGACAACGACGGTCACTGTAGACGATACACTCGATGCCGTATGGACCGCATCCGGCGGATCTATTACCGCACGATTCGCGGTCATTTATGAATCAGCCGGAAATGTCTTATGCTATGCCCTCTTAGATTCCACACCAGCAGATGTCACGGCGACTACAGGTAACACGCTAACAGTTGCTCTCCATGCTAACGGCATTTTTACTTTGGCTTAATAGGAGCCAACAGTCATGGCCAATACAGGCTGGTTTGATCGAGAAAATGAATCGGCCCAATGGTTTGATATCAACGTCCTATCGGAGGCGTGGTTTGATTCTGAAGAGAGCGGGCCTAGTGGTTCCGCGCTTGTCACACCTGGTACGCGGGCATTAATCCTCACGACGTTTATTCCTACGGTTACGGTACCGTTGGAAATTATTCCAGGAACGCGCTCTCTTGTTACAACTAGCTTTGCGCCGACTGTTGTTGTCAATACTATCGTCGTTCCTGGTACCCGAACATTAGTTACGTCTGTATTTGCGCCAAGTGTCGTAATTAATAATATTGTTGTACCTGGCAAATTAACGCAACTTATAACGTTATTTGCGCCCACGGTTACGACGACTGATAATAAACTGGTCACCCCTGGCACGCAGTCGCT